>JAEEGL010976487.1_pt1 | contig 17783 bp, 13 predicted proteins | sample 9134231 | NCBI WGS metagenome assembly JAEEGL01 (sample SAMN16246548, study PRJNA631951) | gut metagenome | biome: gut microbiome; feature: rumen; material: fiber-attached | host: Bos | place: Iran: Karaj | collected 2018-10 | reverse complement strand
TTGTGCGGTGCTTTGAGTGAGACACGTTATTACCAATCTGTGCCTTCTTTCCCGTAATCTTACAAATTTTAGACATTGCTATCTACTTTTTTGTGTTCCTAAATTGTAACTTACTCCAAACAGGGTGCAAAGGTACGAAAAAGTTTAGAGTTTAGAGTTTAAAGTTTAGAGATTTATCTTCTAATTAATATTTTTTAACGCTCCACTTTCTCTACACCCTCTTCTTTGAGGAAATTGAGGAACAATTGCATCGCTTTATTGGTAGCAATGGCGAGATTAATGTCCCTACCATGATCCTCTTCTACCTTGATAGCAACTTGTTTCTCTGGTGTTCCACAAGCGAGCCAAATAGTACCTATAGGAATATCTTTAGTGCCTCCAGTTGGACCAGCGTATCCTGTGGCGGCAATGGCATAGTCGGTGTTTAGTGTATGACAGGCACCTTTCACTAACTGACGAGCCACTTCCTCACAGACGGCTGTTTGTTCTTCCAACATTTGAGCATCAACATTCAGGAGACGTTGCTTGATTTCGTCTACATAGCAGACAATACCACCCTTGAAATACTTAGAGGCACCAGGGATTGAAATCAATGCTTCGGCAATGCGCCCTCCTGTACAACTTTCAGCCGTTCCAACGGTTTTTTCCATCTCCCACAGCAGTTGGCTGACCTCCCTGCTGATTATCTTACTTTCAAAATCTATCATCGTTATTTATTATTTAAATGTCACTTTTGAGAAGGCGGGCGCATCAATCGGACACGTCTCACCATCGAGATATTTATAATAGCCCACAATACCAATCATAGCAGCATTATCGGTGGTATAACTAAATTTTGGAATATAGATGGTCCACCCATATCGCTTTGCATGATCGTGGAAAGCATTACGTAGACCGTTGTTGGCACTCACACCGCCTGCCACAGCAACATGCTTGATACCCGTCTGCTTGACGGCAAGGCGGAGTTTCTTCATGAGGATGTCCACTATCGTCCATTCCAACGAGGCGGCAATGTCTTCCTTATGATGCTCTATGAAATCGGGATCCTCTTCTATCCATTTCCGGAGATTATACAGAAAAGAGGTCTTCAGTCCAGAGAAACTATAGTCTAATCCTGGGATATGGGGCTCTGCAAACTGAAAAGCCTTCGGATTGCCCTGACGTGCCAGACGGTCAATAATCGGACCACCAGGATATCCTAAACCCATTACCTTCGAACATTTGTCAATCGCCTCACCTGCAGCATCATCGATCGTCTGTCCCAACACCTCCATATCGTTGTAAGCATTTACCTTGACAATCTGAGAGTTACCGCCACTGACCAGTAGGCAGAGGAAAGGCAACGGAGGAATCTGAGCGTCCTGATTCTCTGGCTCTCTTATAAAGTGAGCCATCACATGACCTTGCAGATGATTGACATCAATGAGAGGAATACCCAGTGAACGAGCAAAACCTTTGGCAAAACTGACACCCACTAGTAAGGATCCCATCAGTCCAGGACCTCTAGTGAAAGCAATAGCCGTGAGTTGTTCTTTGGTGATACCTGCTTTCTTGATGGCTTGATCGACCACTGGCACTACATTCTGCTGGTGTGCTCTGGAGGCCAGTTCTGGTACAACACCGCCATATGCCTCATGGACAGCCTGCGATGCCGTTACATTCGACAATAGAACTCCGTCTTTAAGCACGGCAGCCGACGTGTCGTCGCAAGAGCTCTCGATACCTAATATATAAATATCTTTCGTTATCACGTTATTACGTTATATCGTTATTACGAGTCTTTTTTAGTAAGACAAAATTTCTAAACCGTGTTCAGTCATGAGGAAGGTATGCTCCCACTGGGCTGAAGGCTGTTCGTCTTCTGAGATAACTTCCCATCCATAAGGATCGTCTGCATCGATAAACACTTTCCATGTTCCCATGTTAATCATCGGTTCAATGGTGAATACCATTCCAGGAACCAACAACATACCATCCCCTTTCTGGGCAAAATGACAGACTTCGGGTTCTTCATGGAAGTGACATCCTACTCCATGACCACATAAGTCCCGTACAACACCATAATGGTATTTCTTCGCATGCTTCTCGATAGCCTTCCCTATCTCGTTGACAAATCCCCAGGGTTTGGCAGCTTCCATACCAATCTCCAAACATTCTTTCGTGACTTTGACCAGTTGTTCTTTCTCCGGTGTTGTCTTTCCAATAATAAACATCCGGGAGGCATCGGCATAATAACCGTCGAGAATCGTGGTAAAGTCGACATTAATGATATCACCTTCTTCTAAAACATCATCAGCCTTTGGAATACCATGACACACAACTTCATTAATACTTGTGCAGACACTCATGGGGAAACCTTCATAGTTCAAGCAAGCAGGAACAGCACCGTGCTGCTCGCAGTATTCACGACAAATCTGGTCAATCTCCAGTGTTGACATACCTGCATGAATAGCCTCGCTGACTGCATCCAAGACACCAGTATTCACCACACCAGCACGACGGATACCTTCTATCTGTTCCGGAGTTTTAATGAGTTCTCGTGTAGGAACCAGTGCCCCTTTGTTCTCCAAGTACATGATTTTCTTGTCGAACTCCGTTGGCTGTTCTCCGGCCTTACAATGCCATCTTCTTTTCATTATTTTCGTAATTTGGGTGCAAAGGTACGAAAATGGCACGATATTTGCACCATAAAGGATAAAATTTAATATATAATAATAAATAAGGTATATGCAAAAAGGTAATATTGGGGTTACGACTGAGAACATCTTCCCCGTCATCAAAAAGTTTCTCTACTCAGATCATGAGATATTTCTCCGTGAGATGGTCAGCAATGCCGTTGATGCCACGCAGAAACTGAAGACCTTGAAAGAACAAGGTGAGTATAAAGGTGAGTTAGGCGACCTTGCCGTACATATCGCACTGGACACAGATAAAGGTACGATTACCATCAGCGATCGCGGCATCGGTATGACGGAAGAGGAGATAGACAAGTATATCAACCAGATTGCTTTCTCAGGTGTCAACGATTTCCTCGAGAAGTACAAGGACAATGCCAACAACATTATCGGTCATTTCGGACTCGGTTTCTACTCTGCCTTCATGGTTTCCAAGAAGGTGGAGATCATCACGAAGTCCTATAAGGATGATGCCAAGGCTGTCAAATGGAGCTGCGACGGCAGTCCTGCCTACGAGATTGACGATGCAGAGAAGGAAGACAGAGGTTCTGATATCATCCTGTATATCGACGATGACTGCAAAGAGTTCCTGGAGAAGTCTAAGATTCAGGAGCTGTTGACGAAGTATTGTAAGTTCATGGCAGTACCTGTTGCCTTCGGCAAGAAACAGGAATGGTCTTCTGACGAGAAGAAAATGGTAGATACCGCTGAGGATAATATTATTAATAATGTGGAGCCGTTATGGACGAAGGCACCATCATCCCTCAAGGACGAGGACTATCAGAGTTTCTACCGTACTCTCTACCCCATGAGTGACGAGCCGATGTTCTGGATCCACTTGAATGTCGACTATCCCTTTAACCTCACTGGTATTCTCTATTTCCCTCGTATCAAGTCGAATATCGACTTACAGCGCAACAAGATTCAGTTGTATTGCAACCAGGTATTCGTCACCGATCAGGTGGAAGGTATCGTTCCTGAGTTCCTGACGTTGTTGCATGGTGTCATCGATTCTCCTGATATTCCTCTGAATGTCAGCCGTTCTTATTTGCAGAGCGACCGCGACGTGAAGAAGATCTCCACCTATATCACCAAGAAGGTGGCTGACCGTCTGCAGGCTATCTTCAAAGAAGACCGTAAACAATACGAGGAGAAATGGGATGACCTGAAACTCTTCATTAACTATGGAATGCTGTCGGAAGAGAGTTTCTACGACCGCGCCAAAGAGTTTGCGCTGTTCAAGGACACTGAAGGCAAATACTTTACTTTTGACGAGTATAAGACACTCATTGAGGGAGCCCAGAAAGACAAGGACGATACCCTCGTCTACCTCTATGCTACTGATAAAGAAGAGCAGTACAGTTACATCAAGGCAGCCCAGGACAAGGGCTATTCTGTCCTCTTGTTAGATGGGCAACTCGATGTTCCTGCCATTCAGATGCTGGAGCAGAAATTCGAAAAGAGCCGCTTTACCCGTGTCGACAGTGATATCATCGAGCGACTGATTGTCAAGGATGATGCACCGAAGTCGACGCTGTCAGACGACGAGTCTGCCAATTTGTCATCCGTATTCCGTTCACAGATGCCGAAGATTGAGAAGACAGAGTTCATGGTAGAGGTGCAGTCCTTGGGTGAACAAGCCCGTCCTGTAATGATTACGCAGAACGAATACATGCGTCGTATGAAGGAGATGAGCCGTTTCCAGCCAGGCATGAACTTCTATGCACAGATGCCTGACTCACTGAATCTCGTTTTGAATAGTGACCATCCATTGGTTAAACGCATCCTTGATGACTGCAAGACTTCTACAGAAGAGGCACTCAAACCGATTGAAAGTGAGTTGAAAGGTCAGGAGGCTCGCCTTGCTGCTATCCGTCAGGCTCAGGAGAAGAAGAAGGCTGACGAGTTGACACAGGAAGAGAAAGACGATAAGACCAATACAGAAAAGGCCATTCAAGAGCAGAAAGACAAGAAACAGGAAGTACTGAGCGGTTTCGCTGCGAAGAATGATATCGTCCATCAACTCATTGATCTTGCGTTGTTGCAGAATGGTATGCTGAAGGGTGAAGCCCTTGATGAATTCCTGAAACGAAGTGTTGACTTAATTAAATAAATTAAGAAAACATCTTAAATCTGGGGACAAATATGCGAATTATCAGAGATTTTTCGTATATTTGTCCCCATAATTATGAATATATATAAATAAGACCAACATAAAAATGATATGATGTGTACAAAGAATTTCTTCATAGCAGCTCTTGCAGCCGTGCTGTTGGTCACATCCTGTGGTAAGGAAAAACGGAAAGGTCATGATGCGGCTCAGTATAAAACGATGGTGGTAAGCCGGAAAGATATATCACTTGAGCGTCGTTACAGTGCACGGCTTACCGGTCGTCAGATTGTAGAGGTGCGACCACAAGTGTCCGGTTGTATTACGCGTATTCTGACAGGCGAAGGTCAACCTGTCCGTAAAGGACAGACACTGTTCATCATTGATCAGGTTCCATATCGTGCTGCACTGGAGGTAGCTGTGGCTAATCGCAAGAGTGCAGAGGCTCGTCTGGCTACGGCAAAGATGAATTATGAGAATGAAACACTGTTGAAGGAAGGACGTGTGGTTGGCGAAGTCTCTGTAGAAACGATGCGTAATGCCCTGTCGGAAGCAGAGGCAGCATTGGCACAGGCCAAGGCACAGGAAGTAAACGCCCGTAACAACCTGAGTTATACAGAGGTGAAGAGTCCTGTAAACGGTGTAGCATCTATGATTCCCTGGCATGTTGGTTCTCTCGTCAGCAGCAACATCAGTGAACCATTGGTAACGGTGGCTGACGACTCAGAGATGTACGTTTATTTCAGTATCAGTGAGAATCAGACACTTGACCTCATCTCCCAATACGGCTCCATCGACGAATTCATTGCCAAGGCTCCACCAATCACTCTTCGTATGAGCAATGGAAAGGAATATGATCAAAAGGGGCGCATCAGTGCCGTCAGCGGTACAGTCGATGCCCAGACAGGTGCCGTCACATTGCGCGCCACATTCCCTAATAACAATCATCTGTTACATAACGGCGGAAGTGCTACGGTTGTCGTACCGACACACCTCAGACAATGTATCGTCATTCCACAAGAGGCTACGTATGAGTTACAGAACCGTTCGTTCGTCTACCGTGTCATCAACGGAAAAACGATGGCGACGGCTGTTAATTTATATCCACAGCACAACGGAAAGGAATATATTGTGGAACACGGCATCAACGTAGGTGACACAATCATCGCTGAAGGTTCCGGACTACTGAAAGATGGTGTTGAGATCAAGAAACCAGAGGAGCCGAAATAACGTCATCACGTTATAACGTAATAACGGAATATCGACATGAAAGTCAAGACATTCATCGACCGCCCGATACTCTCCGGAGTTATCTCTGTACTGATGGTCCTTGTAGGCATCATCGGACTAAGCCAACTTGCCCTTGAGCAGTTTCCAGAGATAGCACCGCCTACCGTCCGTATCATAGCATCATATACCGGTGCCAATGCAGAGACGGTGCAGAAAAGTGTCATTGTACCATTAGAGGAAGCCATCAATGGTGTGGAGGGCATGATGTATATGACATCGTCAGCCTCCAACAACGGCACCGCCTCTATCGGTATCTTCTTCCGTCAGGGTACTGATGCTGATATGGCGATGGTGAACGTGCAGAACCGTGCCGCTACGGTACAAGGACGACTGCCTAGCGATGTGGTGAAGAGTGGACTCACCGTACGCAAGCGACAAACCTCTAATATCAAGCAGATTGCTGTCTATAGTCCAGACTCGACCTTCGACCGTTCCTTCCTTGCCAACTACACGAAGATTAATATCGAGCCGCGTCTGAGTCGTATTCCCGGCGTCGGTGAGGTGAACGTGATGGGTGCAGACTACTCTATGCGTATCTGGCTCGATCCGTTGAAGATGGCGAACTACGGGCTGACACCTGCTGACGTGACGAATGTACTCAACGAACAGAATGTCGAGGTGGCAACGGGAACACTGGGTGCCGAGAGTGAGAACACGTTCCAGTATGTATTGAAATACCGTGGCCGCTATGAGGAGGAACAAGAATACGAACAGTTAGTCGTCCGTTCATTACCAGACGGTGATGTGCTTCGCATCGGTGACATTGCCCGTGTAGAACTGGGTTCCCAAAACTACAATATCATTGGCGAGACCAACGGCAGCCCAGGTGTTAACATCAGCATCAATCAGGTAGCGGGTTCAAACGCCAACGAGATTATCAAGCAGATTGATGCTGAAGTGGAGGAAATACGAAAGTCGTTACCGCCAGGTATTGTCATCGAAGATCTGGAGAGCAAGAAAGACTTCCTCGATGCCTCAATAGCCAGTGTGGTAGAGACTTTATTCGAAGCCTTGCTATTAGTGATCCTCGTTGTGTGGGTATTCCTCGGAAGCTGGCGGGCCACCATCATCCCTACCATTGCTATTGTCGTTTCTCTGATTGCCACCTTGGCTGTCATCTATGCCATCGGTTTCTCACTGAACATGCTGACACTCTTCGCCCTCGTACTGGTTATCGGTACGGTGGTCGATGATGCCATTGTCGTAGTGGAGGCAGTGCAGGCGAGATTGGAAAAAGGTGAGAAGTCAGAAGTAAGAGGAAAGATGACGGAGGAGGCGATGAAGAGTATCACGTCAGCGCTCATCACTACTACACTGGTGTTTATGGCAGTCTTCGTACCTGTCTGTTTCATTGGCGGTGTCACGGGAACATTCTATACGCAGTTCGGACTGACGATGGCTATTGCCGTAGGTATCTCACTCTTCAATGCGCTTACGCTCTCCCCTGCCCTCTGTGCGTTGATTATGAAGCCTCAGAATCATGGGACAAATGGGTTTCATGCAAGATTCAACCGTGGATTTACGGCAGTACTCGACCACTACAAGCAAGCAGTAAACTCAGTGATACCACGTCGCTGGCTCGCTGTTGCCCTCGTTGTCATAGCCATCATAGGTTTAGGTTGGATGATGCGCACGACAAAGACAGGATTAGTACCCAATGAGGACATGGGTACCGTGTTCATTAATGTGCAGGCATCACCGGGCAGTAGTCTGCAACAAACCTACGGTATATTGAAACAGGTTGAGGAACGTATCAAGGATTTGCCGCAACTGCGTATCTACTCACTCATCGCTGGTAACAGCAACAACTTCGAACAGTCGTCGTCGAACGGTAACTTCACGCTGAAGCTGAAAAAGTGGGACGAACGTAAGGGCAAGGGTGACGACGTGCAGAGCGTCGTCGATGAGATCTATCGTCGCACCGCAGACATCGCCAATGCGAAGATACAGGTGAACACACAGAATATGCTGCCGGGCTTCGGACGTATCAACGGTTTCGAAATACATGTTCAGGACAAGCACGGTGGAACCATCAACGACCTGCTCGTTTATACCAACCGTTTAATTGCCGCCCTGAATGAGCGACCAGAGATTAGTCGTGCCTATACCAACTTCTCACTGAAGTATCCGCAGTACCGTGTCGAAGTGGATGCCGCCCTGTGTAAGCGTCGTGGGGTATCACCCAGCGATGTACTTTCTGCCCTTAGTGGTTATGTGGGCGGATTGTATGCCTCTAACTTCGTTCGCTTCACCAAGCTTTACCGCGTCATGGTACAGGCCTCCCCCGAATACCGTCTCGATGAGGAGTCGCTTAACAATATCTTCGTACGTAACAATGCCGGAGAGATGTCGCCTATCGGTCAATATATCACACTGACACGTATCTATGGCTCCGAGACCCTCTCCCGTTTCAACCTCTTCCCCAGCATCCAGGTCGGTGGCACGGCAGCCGACGGCTACAGCAGCGGACAGGCCATCGATGCTATCCGTGAAGTCGCTGCAGAAGTGTTGCCTGAAGGCTATGGTTATGAGTTCGGCGGTATGACACGTGAGGAATCATCGGCACAGAACACCACCGCCCTTGTGTTTGTCATCTGTATCATCTTCATCTACCTTATTCTCTGCGCCCTTTATGAGAGTTTGTTTATCCCCCTTGCCGTCATTCTAAGTGTACCTTTCGGACTCGCCGGTTCGTTCCTCTTTGCATGGATGTGGGGACTGGAAAACAATATCTACATGCAGACGGGACTCATTATGTTGATAGGTCTGCTGTCCAAGACCGCCATTCTGCTTACTGAGTATGCTACGACACGACGCCGTCAGGGCATGAGTATCGTCGAGGCAGCCCTTGATGCCGCAGCCGTCCGACTGCGTCCTATCCTGATGACTTCGCTCACGATGGTGTTTGGTCTCTTGCCGCTTGCACTTGCTACAGGTGTCGGTGCCAACGGTAATCACTCCCTGGGTGTGGGTACCATCGGTGGTATGGTTGTCGGAACGATTGCACTGATATTCATCGTTCCCGTTCTCTTCGTTATCTTCCGGAGTATCGAAGAGAAGGTCAGTAGAAAATAATAAGTATAAAGGAAGAGAGACCAAATTCAAGTAAAACTTGTTTGATCTCTCTTTCTTTCGTGACTCCCGCGGGATTCAAACCCACAACCTTCTGATCCGTAGTCAGATGCTCTATTCAGTTGAGCTAGGGAGCCTCACTTTTGCATCATTTTTGTTTTGCGGGTGCAAAGGTATGAACTTTTTTTGATTCCACCAAACATTTACCCGACTTTTTTTATTTTTTTAAATCTTTAGTTCCTTCAGAATCTCCGACATACGCTGACGGTTCTTAATCTGCATGGGCACCAATGGCAGACGTAACACATTCTGGATGAAGCCCATCTCAGAGAGCATGGCCTTCACACCAGCGGGATTACCGTCGACGAAGAGCAGAGAGAATAAATCGGTGAAGCGGTGATGGATCTTCCTGGCTGGGTCGTACTCACCACGCATCTGCAAGCGAATCATCTTTGAGAACTCTTTCGGAAGAGCATTACCGATAACAGAGATGACACCCACAGCACCACAACTGACCATCGGGAACGTCAGCGAGTCATCGCCGGAAATGACATCAAAGTCACGTGGCTTGTTCTTAATAATCTCATCGACCTGTTCCAAATTGCCACTGGCTTCCTTGATGGCAACGATATTCTCACAGTCGCGGGCCAGACGAACTGTGGTCTCTGCCTTGAGGTTGACACCTGTGCGACCTGGCACATTGTAGAGCACCACAGGCAGACTGGTGGCAGCAGCGATGGCCTTGAAGTGTTGATAGAGCCCTTCCTGTGACGGTTTATTGTAATAAGGACAGACACTCAGGATACCATTCACCCCACGGAAGTCACCGTTCTGAAGTTCCTGAACGACGGCAGCCGTATCGTAACCACCGCAACCCATCAGGATAGGAACACGTCCACGCACCTTCTCCACAACCAGGTCCTTGATCTTCTGCTTCTCTTCCTTGCGCAACGTCGGGGTTTCTCCCGTGGTAGCGAGGATACAGAGGAAGTCGGCACCATTGTCCAACTGATAATCGAGGAGACGAAGAAGAGACTCATAATCTACTGAGCCGTCTTGTTTGAAAGGTGTGATGAGGGCGATACCCAAACCCTTGAAAATATTGCGTACCATACTGTCTTTTGTCTAATCGGCTGCAAAGGTACAAAAATAACCGCAGATTACACAGATTATACAGATTTTTTGTACTCAAATCTGCGAAATCTCTGTAATCTGCGGATTTATGCAGCTTTTATTCAGCCTTAAAGAGGTCTTTGATGCCTCCGATAGAGCCAAGGAGGTTGGTAGCTTCATAGGGCAGATAGACGGTCTTGGTCTTGTCGCCCTCAGCCAGCTCCTGCATCATCTGGATGTACTTCTGAGCCAGGAGGTAGTTGGCAGGATTGGTACTCTTGCCGACGGCTTCGGAAATCAGTTCGATGGCTTTGGCCTCGGCTTCAGCCTTGCGGATACGTGCCTGTGCCTCACCCTCAGCCTCGAGGATCGCCTGTTCCTTAGCAGCCTGAGCCTTATTGACGATGGCGGTCTTCTCACCCTCTGATGCGAGGATTTCGGCAGCCTTCTGTCCCTCAGAGGTCAGAATCTGTGCACGTTTGTTACGTTCGGCCTGCATCTGTTTCTCCATCGCGGCCAGCACAGAGTCGGGAGGTGTAATGTCCTGCAGCTCCACACGGTTCACTTTCACACCCCACTTGTCAGTTGCATCATCAAGTACTGCGGAGAGTTTTTTGTTAATAGTATCGCGCGAGGTCAGCGTCTCGTCGAGTTCCAGTTCACCAATGATGTTACGGAGTGTGGTCTGCGTGAGCTTCTCGATGGCGTTGGGCAGGTTGTTGATCTCATAAGTAGCCTTGAAGGGATCGACGATCTGGAAATAGAGCAGCGCGTTGATCTCTGTCTGCACATTATCCTTAGTGATCACGTTCTGCTTAGGGAAGTCATAGACCTGTTCACGGAGATCGATGGTGGTAGAGTACTGATAACGTCCGTGATTCAGTACAACAATCGACTTAGCGCGGTCAATGAACGGGATGATGATGTTGATACCAGGTTTGAGGGTAGCGTAGTAACGACCGAGTCGTTCTACAATCTTCGTCTCAGACTGCGGGATGATCACGAGTGCCATCTTTGCGAATAGGATTACGCAGATGACGATAGCAATAAGTACATAAGTCATAATATCCATATTTATTTGTTTAATGATTAATGTATAATGATTCTACTGTGATAATTGTACTCTCGCGACCGATGACGCGGACATTGGAACCTTCAGGGATGTCAGCAGACTCGTTGGTGACGGCCTTCCAGACATCACCATCTATCTGTACACGTCCGAAGCCGTCGGCCTTGATGGTCTCAACAACTCTTCCCTGACGGTCTAACAGTGCATCAGCATTACTCACGCGGTTGTCCTCGCCTTTATGCAGGTAGCGCTGGGCAAATGGACGAACCCAAAAGAGACTGATCATCGTAAAAATGGCAAACATCAGCAACTGCCAATAGATACCACAGCCCACAGCCGCCGTGATGGCAGCGAAGACAGCTCCGATGGAGAAGCAGATGATGAAGAAATCACCCGCCATCAGTTCCAGAATCAAACAGACAACGGCCACAATGGCCCACATCTGCCATAAGTGTTGTGCTAAATACTCAATCATAACTTCCAATATTTTAATGTTCAATGTTCAATGTTTACAGCGTGAGTACGAAGTCATCCCAATCCTTCGACGATCCCTTTTTGCCAAAAACCTTTGAATAAAGTCGGCTGCGGGTGGACGCTACACTCTCCTTCGAGTGGGCTGTTAATAGCGCGATATCCTTTGGCTGAATCCTCACCTTAATGAGCAGGCTGACGTGATAATCCTGTTCCGACATGCGGTAAAGGCTGAATAATTTCTCGGTAAACCCTGTATAAATACTGTTGACCATCTCTGCTAATGCAGTCCAATCGTGATAGGTCAGGCTTCGCCCACTATTCAGACAATCCTGTATGTGACGGTAGATATCTGAGGAGAAAATGACGGTTTCGGCTTGCTGGCGTTTCTCGTTCTCAATAATCGCCACCTTATTATTATATGCGAGCGTAGCTTTCTTCTCTTCCAATTCCAGTCGCAGCAGCGAGTTCTCGTCACCCAGTTTTTGCAGGAGTGTCTCCAGTTCACGGATCTTCGCCTCATTCTGTACAATACTCTGCTGACTCTGAGCCTCCTGTTGTGTCTGCATCACGCGAATCTTATCTAAACGCTCCTGGAGGACAACCACCTTGCGGCGGCTGTTCTGTACAGTGACCACGAAAAGCACTGCGTAAAGCACGATTCCTATGAGTATTTCGTAAATCATAGCGCAAAGGTAAAAAGAAAAACCGAATCTGCCAAATTTTTTCGTTCGCAATAGTTTGCAAATGTTTTTTCGGTTCGCAAAAGTTTGCAAAAGGCAATAAACAAGTGATAAAAACGTTAATATAACTGATGAAATATTCATTTGCAAGATATCTGTGCTTGTTTCTGGCGGTTCTTTCGAGCACCGTCCTGATGGCCGACGGCTTCACGTTAAAGGGAAAGGTTATCGACGAAGAGGGTCAGGCGTTGGAGTTGGTGACAGTATCGTGCCTAACCCAAGGCAAGGTAACGATGACCGACCTGAAGGGGCAGTTCAGTATCGACCTGCAGAGTGCCGACTCGGTGGAGGTACGGTTCTCGATGGTGGGCTATGGCGTAAGGAAACGTGTGTTCCGCCGTCCTAAGGGAAAGATGACTGTTCAAATCGTCATGCACCCGATGGAGGCTTTGCAGGAGATTACCGTCACACAACGCCGCAGACAGACTTCCCAGACAGAACAGCTCGACACTAAAGACCTGCGGGTAAATCCCTCTTCATCGGGTAATGCCGTCGAAGAACTCATCCAACAGCAGGCTGGCGTTTCAACGCATAACGAATTATCATCACAGTATAATGTACGTGGCGGTTCGTTCGACGAGAACTCTGTGTATATCAACGGCGTAGAAATATACAGGCCGTTACTAGTGAGTAGCGGACAGCAGGAAGGTCTCTCCATCATCAATGCGGATATGGTGGAGAACGTAGGGTTCTCTACGGGTGGCTTCGCTGCGAAATATGGCGACAGAATGTCATCGGCACTCGACATTACCTATCGCAGACCCAAACAACTTGAAGGTGCTCTCACTGCATCACTCTTAGGCGCTACTGGATATCTCGGCTACGGCAATAAGTCTTTCGCCATGAGTCATGGCATCAGATACAAGACGAACAGATACCTGTTAGGTTCCCTCGAAACGACCGGAGAATACAGGCCTAATTTCCTTGATTATCAGACATATATCAGCTATAAGCCAAACAGCAGATGGGAAGCGGAGTTAATTGGTTACATTTCAGATAACCACTACAACTTCACCCCCGAGTCACGAGAAACCACATTTGGTACATATGCTAATGCGAAATCATTCAAAGTCTATTTCGACGGACAAGAAAAGGACGTGTTCCGCACCTATTTCGGTACAGCATCCATCACACGGTCCTTCAGCGACTCAACGAAGATAAAATTCCTGACATCAGCCTTCCACACGAAAGAAAAGGAAACCTATGATATCATGGGACAATACTGGTTGGATGACGCACAGTCGAGTGAGAACCTCGGTGTCGGTACTTATATGGAACACGCCCGTAACTACCTGACGGCCGATGTTGTATGTTTCAAGTTGGTGGGCACACACCGCACCCGCCGACACGACTTCGAAGCCGGCATCACTTATAAGACTGAGCAAATCAAGGAAACATCGCGGGAATACGAGATGCGCGATTCCAGTGGCTACTCCATCCCCCACTCTGCCGACCGTCTCGATCTGATATATACCCTCTCTGCCAGAAATGATATCAAGAGCCACCGCATTGAAGCCTACATACAGGACGTCTATCATTTTAATAAAAGAGACAATTTCTTCACATTGAACTACGGCATCAGACTCGCAAACTGGTCATTCAACAAGGAGACCATTGTGTCACCCAGGGCATCAATCGCCTTCGTACCCGCCTTCAATCACGACCTCACCTTCCGTTTCGCCACAGGACTCTATTACCAGGCACCTTTCTACAAGGAGATGAGAGACACCATCACACAAGATGGGATGACACGGGCCGTACTGAACGAGAACATCAAGAGTCAGCGTTCACTACAATTCATTGCGGCGATGGATTATCGTTTCAAGATGCTCAACCGTCCTTTCAAGTTCTCAGCCGAAGCATACTACAAGTCTTTGTCAAACCTCATTCCCTATAATATTCAAAATGTAAAAATAACGTATTTTGGAGAGAATCTTTGTTCCGGTTATGCAGCAGGTCTCGATCTCAAACTATTCGGAGAGTTTGTACCTGGCACAGACTCTTGGCTCACGTTCTCACTGATGAGTATGCGACAGAAATACAATGGCCAGTGGATCCCGACACCTACCGACCAGCGATATGCGATAAATCTTCATTTTACCGACTATTTCCCAGGTACAGACCGCTGGAGAATGACACTCCGCCTGGCCTTTGCCGACGGTCTGCCCTTCGGTCCGCCACACAGAGGACTTGAACAGCAGCAGTTCCGTGCACCAGCGTACAAACGTGCTGATATCGGCATGAGTTTCCGTGCACTGAAAGAGGGGAAAAACATCAAGAATATCTGGCTTGGCCTAGATTGTTTGAACCTTTTCGGCATCTCCAACGTGAATAGCTACTACTGGGTGACAGATGTCACCAACCGACAGTGGGCCGTCCCAAACTACCTTACTGGCAGGCAAATCAATGGAAAAGTAACGGTGGAATTCTAAAGTTTGTTAAAACTAAGGCGTATTTATAGGAAATATGCGTGTATATAAATGGAATTCCCTATATTTGCACCAAGATTTTTTAGTTTTTAGTATTTGATTATCGAAAGTTATTTGAATTATGAAGTGTAAGTATCTATTTCTATTACCAGCTTTGGCTCTTGTCTCTTGCGGACTTGACATGGAAGTTGACCTCACGCAAGTCAACGACGATATGTCTATGGCCAATGCCGAGAATGTTTTAGGTGTTAAGATTGATCCCAATCACACTTGGACAGCCATCAAGGAGTACAGCATCACCGTCACAGCCGACGCTCCATTAGAAGACGTTGCGCAGGTAAAGATCTTAACAGAATCTCCCTTCGGCAATGACGAGGCTGAAGTATTGAACACTGTCGACTGCCATAAGGGTGATGTGGTCACCATGAGGTATGAGACCCCGATAGATCTGACGCAATTGGTGGCAGCCTGTGTCAGTAGCAAAGGCATCTGCTATATCAAGGTGTTCAATGTCGGTGACTCTAGCGTCAAGTTCGGCGGTTCATCGAGTGCCAATACAAGGGCTTCTTCCGATGATTATCCTACCTCCATCAAGTTAGGCAGTGGTATTCCTTCGTTCAACGCCCAGCGTGCTCAGGCCTCCTTGGCTAGTGATTATCATAACGTCAAAATCATGGATAACGGTAATGACGGTTTGAGTGGCAGAGCCAGATACTATGATGTATGGAACGATGGTTCTTGGTCCAACGATGTGCTCTGGTCTCATTCGTCAGTAGAAGGCGGAGGCTGGGGTATTGAAGACGGCACCATTTTCAAGCCTGTTTCCGATGTTGGGGATTTAACCACGTTAAGTACCATTTGCAATAACTACATCAAGAAGACTGGTGGTACAAACCAGACCAACGGTAAAGCCAACAACTGGCAAGGCGTCGCACAGGGTAATGCCTATTTCTCTGTCAACAACAATTATTTGGTAAGTACGGGCGGTCCAACCACCATCATCCCAGTACAGATAAACTCTACTGAGGGTATCTACAACTCCGTATATTACTATTATTTCAACCCCTCAGCCATTGCTGGAATGAGTTCTGACGAACAGGCCAGATATATTAAGAGTTTGCCTAAGTTCAAAGCCATCAATGGTTTCAACGGAGGCACCAAATTCTACTATGACAAGGAATACCTTCTTCCTTTCTATGGTGATGGTGATCCCTCTGAAGTGGCTGTTAGTGTTGCTATTCCCAAGGGCTATATGATAGGATTCCTCAATCGCAAGAATTTCGCAAATTCTATGGAAAGTTGCAAAAGCGGCTGCACATATGGAGACGGAAGATTGAACTACGAGGTCAACCATCTCTTCGGACATTATTACACAGCCATCGACAAAGGCAACAAGCAAACCATTGCTATTTCTCCAAACGGCAAGGATACACAGGTGAAGGAAGGCGGTACAACAAACGGCATGGATTGGACAAGTCCGCGCATCGGTATGTTCAGTGCCAACAACCGCACATATATGTGTTTTGAGGACGGTGCAGACTGTAATTTCTGCGACATGATCATTGAGATCAAGCAGGGTACAGAGATTATTGAGGAGACGATGGCTCCCGACTTCATCGGCGCTGCCTATCTCATGTGTTTTGAGGACCGCCCCGAAGCAGCCGACTACGACATGAACGATGTGGTAATCCTTGCCGAGCGTCTCAACGAAAGTACTATTAGTATCGGCGTATTAGCTTGCGGTGCCGAGGACAACATTATCCTGCATGGAGTAGATGGTGCATACATTAACGACAGAGAGATTCATGCCATTCTTGGTATTCCTGAGAAGACGTTCATCAACACTGTATCCGGCAAGCCGACACAAGGAGTGCAGTTGTATAATGTCACGACCTCCAAATCCATTGAGGAGTATCTGAGAGGTATCTCCATCGAAAACGTGACAACAGGCAAGTCCTTCAAGATGCCTGAGCACGGCAAATCACCCTATATCATCATCGTGCCCCACAACTTCAAGTACCCGAAGGAGAGCATAAGCATCAAGAATGCCTATCCCGGATTCTTGGAGTGGGCATCAGACATGAATGCCAAACGTGACTGGTTCCGTGTAGGACAAGCAGAGTTGCTCTTCAGAGATCTGTTCTATTAAGACACAACAAACAACTTCGATAATCTCATGAGATTGCCGCCCTTTTCGGGTGGCAATCTCTATTTTTATATAAAAAAGTCAAAAAAAACAAAGTATTCTTCGCTATATGGAGTTAATTGCGTAACTTTGCACATTATTTATAATAACAGTATTCATTTTTAATATCAAAAGATATGAAGATTTCCCACATTGAGCATCTGGGCATCGCCGTCCAGAGCATCGAAGAGAGCCTGCCGTACTTCACGGACGTATTAGGCTTGGAGTGTTATGCAACAGAAGTAGTAGAGGACCAGAAGGTGAAGACCGCCTTCCTTCGCTGCGGCGAGGTGAAGCTGGAGCTGCTTGAGCCGACATCACCCGAGAGTACTATCCAGAAGTGGCTCGATAAGGGCAACAAGGGTGTACACCATGTGGCTTTCTGCGTTGAGGACGGTGTGGCCAAAGGTCTCGCCGAAGTCAGCGAGAAAGGTGTCCGTCTCATCGACGAGAAACCCCGCAAGGGTGCCGAGGGTCTGAACATTGCCTTCCTGCATCCGAAATCTACCTGTGGTATCCTCACCGAACTCTGTGAGCACCCGGAATAAATTAATAATTGAAAATTGACAATTGATAATTATAATAAAGCAATGAGCAAGCAATTAGACAAGATCAAACAACTCATC
>JAEEGL017096865.1_pt1 | contig 17784 bp, 18 predicted proteins | sample 9134231 | NCBI WGS metagenome assembly JAEEGL01 (sample SAMN16246548, study PRJNA631951) | gut metagenome | biome: gut microbiome; feature: rumen; material: fiber-attached | host: Bos | place: Iran: Karaj | collected 2018-10 | reverse complement strand
AGCCAGGATATATTCCCCATACATATCCTGCTTAATAAAAGAAAGCGCCATTAAAATAACCTCAAAAAACATAAACGAGGCCATAATGATCACGCTTTCTTTGAAAAATATGTTATAGATTTCGATCAGAACTTCATTTTTGAAATTCCATATGAAGCGGGTTTCTTTATTAATAGGTTACTCCTCTTCTTTTTCGAAACGTTTTTTTGCAAATTTAATCTCTGTTCCCGCATTTGTATCATTGATATCCGTATGGAAATCGGAATCCTGATAATACTGGGTATCACCGGGCATGCCTTTCTTGATCAGTCTGTTCGTAACAAATGTTTTGACCGACGCATACAATACCGCAAATAACGGAACGCCGATGAACATGCCGAACCCGCCGAACATGCCGCCAAATACGGTGATGGAGAAAATGACCCAGAATCCCGAAAGACCCGTAGAATCACCGAGAATCTTCGGTCCCAATACATTTCCGTCAAACTGCTGCAGGATCAGAACAAAGATCAGGAATACCAGACATTTCATGGGATTGATCATCAGCAGGATCATAGCTGACGGAATGGAACCAAGAAACGGCCCGAAATAAGGGATTACGTTTGTTACACCTATCAAAACACTGATCAACAGGGAATACGGAACCTTCAAAATGGTCAGACCGATAAAACACAATACCCCGATGATCAGGGAATCTACGATCTTCCCGCTGATGAATCCGCCGAAAATCTTGTTGGCATAACGCATATTGTTGATCAGATTATTGGCACTCTCCTCTTTCATCATGGCATAGGCGATCTTTTTTGCCTGTGCACAAAAAAGTTCTTTACTTGAGAGCAAATATACGGAAAGAATGATCCCGATGATGAATTTAAATAACAGGCTGATAAATGAAACAACAGATCCGACAAGTCCTGAGGAAACTTTGGAGATTAAGGAACTTGTGCTTGGAAGGAACTGGGTCTGCATCCAGGTTTCGATCTGCGGCCAGTAGCTATCGACATTTTCGGGAATTTCCTTATAATTATCCAAGATCATTTGGATAAAGGAATCGATTTTATCCATATATAACGGAATCCTGCTGATGATGATCTCGAGACTGCTTAATACCTGCGGAATGATAAGAAGCAAAATAACGGCAATTAAGACCAGGAATAACAGGATGGTAAAGAACGTGGAAAAACCGCGGATGATCTTCTTGCGGTTCTTGTTTTTCTTATTCGGGATCTTTCCGATCAGCGGGGAAACGACCTTCTCTTCAATCTTATTCTGCAGGGGGCTTAAGATATAGGCGATCACGACGCCGTCGATGATCGGTAACAGAACGCGGATCGTATTATCCTTAAGCTGCGAGAAATTCTCCGCGTAAAAGATCACATAACAGAAGATCACAACTGCACTGAGGGACAGAAAAATGGTCAATCCGATATTCAGATATTTTTTATAGATATTCTTCATGACTGGTTTCTCTTTTCAAAATCCTGGATAAACTGCATGATCAATTCAACGGAACCGTCTTCACCCAGAATACTGCTGTCGATCGTCAGGTGATAACTGTCTGCCCTGCCCCATTTTTTGGATGAAAAATAATTATAATAATTGCTTCGCTGCTTATCCTTTTTCTGGATCATGTCTTTGGCTTTTTCATAGCTTAAGTCATATTTGTTCTGTACGCGCCTGATCCGGTCCTCAAGCTCTGCGTGAATGAACAGATGAATGCAGTTTTTGTACTCACTCAGTGCATAATCCGCACAACGGCCGATAATGACGCAGGGACCTTCCGATGCAACTTTTCTGATGGCATCAAATTGTGCGAGAAACACTTTATGACTGATCGGCATATCCACATAAGCGGATGTGGAGTATCCGAACGAATAGGTATCCATAACGAGATTATAAAGAAAACTGGAAGTCGGGCGTTCGTCATGATTTTCAAATAATTCCGTACATAACCCGCTTTCTTTGGCGGCACGTTTCAATAATTCCTTGTCATAACAGGGAATGTTCAGCTTTTCCGCCAGTTTTGCACCGATTTCATGTCCTGCGCTTCCGAATTGTCTGCCGATCGTAATGATTGTATTCATAGCACACCCCCGTTCATGGATTATTATACACCAATTACCATGGATTAAAAAGGCTTTAATGAGGAAAGCAGCGCGGTAAAATAGGCCGGTAATTCTGCTTTGGTTTCGATATATTCACCGGTTCGAGGATGATGAAAGCCCAAAAGATAAGCATGTAATGTCTGCCCTTCCAGCTTGAACGGACACTTCATGGAACAGTAAACATCATCTCCCACAACGGGATGTCCGATCATTGCCATATGGACTCGGATCTGGTGGGTCCTGCCGGTTTCCAGCTTCAGATCCAGTAACGTATAGCCCTGATACTCGTTCACAACGGTATAATGCGTGATCGCATCCTTTCCGTTTTTCTCATCGACAGCCATTTTTTTCCGGTCTTTGCTGCTTCTTCCGATCGGTGCATGGACGGTACCGCTCTTCTCTTTCATGGAACCGTGTACAAGTGCATAGTAATGGCGGTTGATGGTGTGCTCTTTCAGCTGATCGGCGATGTTTATATGGGCAAAATCATTTTTGCATGCGATCACGGAACCGGTCGTATTTTTATCGATCCGATGAACAATCCCGGGGCGCAAATATCCGTTGATCCCGCTTAAATCCTTACAATGATAAAGCAAAGCGTTTACAAGTGTTCCGCTGTAATGCCCCGCGGCCGGATGCACAACCATACCTTTCGGTTTGTTCACAACGATCACATCGGAATCTTCATACAGAATATCAAGTGCGATATTTTCGGGCTCGACGGATGGCAGGATCGCTTCGGGAACTGCAATGCATACAACGCCACCCGGAACAACCCGCGTGTTGGCTTTGCACGGTTTGCCGTTATATAAGACAGCGCCGTCATCAATGAGGCGCTGTACATGGGATCGTGACAAATCATCATAGTAACTGCTGATGCATTTATCGATCCGGTCCTGATTCTGTTCGTCGGAAACTGTAAAAGTATATTGCATTATTTGTTGTTCTTTTTCATGAAAGCAGGGATCAGAAGTCCCTCAAGCTTTTTGAAATCTTCTTCTTTATATACAAACAATAACAGAATGGCCAAAATAACGGTTGAGACGGTTACATAGCAGTCGGCAACATTGAAAATAGGGAAATTGATCAGATAAAAATAAATAAAATCCACGACATATCCATTCAGGATCCGGTCGATCAGATTGCCGATCCCGCCCGCAACGATACAAAGAATGGTGACATGAAGGATGCAGTATCGCCGGTCATTCGGCAGATGGAACAGCGTATACAGTAATATGGCGCATACAAGCAGCGTGACCAGGACAAAAAGCCACATCTGCCCCTTAAACATCCCGAAAGCTGCTCCCGTATTTCCGTTTGGCAGATAATAAAGTTTCAGAACGCCCGGGATCAGTTCAACCCCGTTTGTTGCAACAAGATAACTTCCTGCCCAGATCTTTGTGAAGCGATCAGCCAGGATCAGAATGACAATACCGACCATTTCGGTCAGGTATAGGGATATTTTTTTCATGAAAGACTCCCGAAAAAAGAATAAAAAACTCCCTGTTTAAAGCAGGGAGTCTGTGATCAGAATCTGTTGTTGAGAGCGGGGACATCAAAAGCCCCGGACAGAATCTCCTGAAAATCACCGGAAATATCAACACTCTTAGGTGTGATGATGAAAATGTAGTGTGATATCTTCTGTAAATTACCGCCCATTGCAAATGTGGAACCGGAAGTAAAATCAATGATCCTCTGTGCAATATCCACATCAAGGCCTTCCATGTTCAATACAACGGTACGATTGGAAAGCAGGGTTTCCGTGATCTCTCTTGCGTCATTTACCGTGGTCGGTTTGATCACACATACTTCCATGCCGTTTGCGGTTCTTCTTGTGGTCCCCGTACGCGGCGTTGTCGGCGTTGCCTGTTTGGCACTCTGTCCTCTTCCCCTTCCGCTATCCAGCTCGTCTGAATCATTCATGGTTGCCGTACGAATGGAACGGACACTGTTCCTTGACGGACGCTGATCATAATCATCCTCGTCGTAATCGTCGTAATCATCATAATCGTCATCGTCATTGTACTTCATGGAATTCAGGATCTTGTCTAAAATAGCCATATTAATTCTCCTTATTTATACTATAATTCCTCTCACCAAAAACGGATGTACCCACGCGTACGTACTTAGCCCCTTCTTCTATGGCAACTTCATAATCGCCCGACATACCCATGGATAAAGTATCCATAAATACATTATCAATGTTTTTGTTTGTTATGTCAACAGATAATTGCTTTAATTTACGAAATATGGTCCTGTTTTTTTCGGGATCATCCACATATGGTGCCACGGTCATCAGTCCCCTGATCCGGATTGCCGGAAGTTTCGCGATCATTTCGGCCGTTTCACACACCTGATCACAGGACAGGCCGAATTTGGACGATTCGTCCGCCACATTCACTTCCAGAAGGATGTCACAGGTCTTGTTTTGCTTCTGCGCTTCTTTACTGATCTGCTGAGCCAGTTTCAGGGAATCGACACTGTGGATCATATATGCCTTATCTACAATATATTTGACTTTGTTGGTCTGCAGATGCCCGATCATATGCCAGCGAATGTCTTTTGGCATTTCCTCGTATTTGGAAACAAGCTCCTGCACCTTGTTTTCGCCAAAATCACGGATCCCGGCATCATAGGCCTCCATAATGAGAGAGACCGGTTTTGTTTTACTTACGGCGATCAGGCATACGTCCTCTTCTCTTCTGCCGCTTCTTTTTACGGCTGATGCAATGTTGCGCTGTACTTCTGAAAGATTATCCTTTATCATCGTTTCATCCTTTTATTGATAGATAAAATCGTTTTCCGATACCGTATCACCCTTTAACACGATATGATCATAAACGCTCAATCCGTATTCCGTATTGGATTTCACGATCGCATATTCATCATTCTGTGCAAGAATGGTGATCTGCTTGAAATCGGCATAGCCCTTATTGATATTATAGACCCCGATCAGGGATGCCTGCTTGCTGATCGGATACCGTTCCCCCGTTTCCGGCATGATGATATTGTCACCGGCATGGAATACGGCCTCATCCACATAACACATCCCGTCTGCGATATTATAGATCGTTGCATCCACGAATTCGGTAGAGATCGTGCCGTCTTCCATATAGACTTCACGCATGAAACCGCCGATGTCCGAATTGCCGCCCTCCGTCATATACTTCTCGGGGATCAGGAAGAATGCACGTTCCACGATCGCGGTATTGGGAATTTTAAGACCGGTACTTTCGTTGGACAGCAGTTCGATCTCCAGGATCCGGTCGGTCGCAAATGTGATCATGGAATTGTTAAAATCAAGGACCGCGTAAATCTTGCCGTTTTGCCGTAATATGGAGACCTTTGCCCAGGATGTGTCATTGTTTTTCAGGAAACGCACATTCATGTATTCTTCATCGGACAATTCCTGTGCCTTTTCCTCGTCGATCTCGATCATGACAGACCAGTTTTCACTGGTGATCAGTTTGTATGCCGGATTTCCTTCGGCGATCAGATCATTGCTGTGGAACTGGGTCTTGCTGTAATCTTCATGCGCCATCAGTTCTTCCGTCATATCTTCGCATGTCAGGCCTTCGTAACCGTCCGTGGAATAGACCAGAACGCCGGATGTGGGCGCATAACCGAAATCGATGGAATCCGAATTGCTGTTCGCAAAGATCGTCTCGATATTGGCAAGCATTTTGTAGTTGGCAAGCTTCAGGGCGGTTCCTTCTATGGAATACTTGAAATCGTATGTACTTTTAAAGTCTCTCGGGTTAAAACTGCTCCCGAATTCGGAGATATCATTCCTGATCTCCGCCATATCCTCATCCGAAAGTGTTCCTTCTCCCTCGGAATCCTTGATGAGATCCGAAAGCTTACCGGTGGAATCAACGGAAAAAACCATGGTTCCGTGTGCGACTTTTTCGCTCTCTCTTGCATAGTAATTGATATACCCGGAATACGGGGATTCAACAACCGTCTCTTCGCGCAGCACGATCCCTTCATAGGTGTTGTTGACCGCCAGAGAACCCAGGGAGACCTCATATGGGGTGATCTGTTCCGAGCGGAAATAGGAAACAACGATCACAATGATATAAATAAAAAGGACACTAAAAATCACAAGCCCAAGATTGATATTGATGGGCTTGCGATATTTGGTGATTTTTTCAGTTTGTTCTCTCCCCTTAGACAACGATCTATTTCCTTACAGCGAAACAATCACTTTCGATTTCAATGCATCGGGAAGTTCCGATTCATCGACAGACATGCTGATCACAAAATATACGTCGAATTGTTCACTGATCTTTTCCAATTTCTCCAAAACGGGCTCGGCATCCTTCACATCCGTGATGTTTGCCATTACCATAAAACTGTCAAAATACATCTGTTCCAAATCATGATCCTGAGAAACAATACCACAGATAAAACCTACAAATTCATCCGGAGAATTGAGCGGATATTCGGAGACATTGATCAGGCGGATCTTATTCTTCAATTCGTACATATGCTTGGAGTTTTTATCCAGATATACGATATTGCCGCTGGCGGTCTTGACTGCCGTGTTTACTTTGTCAAGCAGATGCTTTGTCTTTCCTTTACCCCTTCCTCCGACAATGAGCTGTATCATAGGCGTGTCCTCCTCTAAATAAATGATATCTAAATTATAAAAGATTTACCTTGAAAAAACAACCTTACGGTTCAATTTATGGGATCATTTTCAGCAGGTTATTCATCTGTCCGTATAATGCATCCTTGTCGTCGGTATTCATCACAACGGAGACAAAGGATTCCCCTGCAGCATTGTTGGATAACAGGATCAGACAGTTGCCGGCAGCCTTAGTGGTTCCCGTTTTCCCGCCGATCACACTGACGTTGGAAGGCGGATTGACGCCGCCGGACAGATAATTGTTCGTGGTGATATAATGCATTTCTTTGGTGTTTCCTTCTGCGTCAGTATAGGTGGACGTATAATCTGTCGTGTGGATGATCTCCTTGAATTTGTCATATTGCATGGCCGCCTGAAAGATCAGATAAAGGTCATAGGCGGTTGTATAGTGATTATCATCCGTCAGACCGTGCGGATTCACAAAGTTCGTATTTGTTGCACCAAGCATCGTGGCTTCTTTATTCATGAGCTTGGCAAATTCTTCGCTGGAGCCGGATATATACTCGGCGATCATGACACCGGCGTCATTGCCGGAATACATCAGCAGCCCGTGCAAAACCTGATCCAGTGTCAGCTTATCTCCTTCCTTAAACCCGCAAAGCTGTGCACCGGATTCCGTAATCTTAACGTTTTCGGAGGCCGTGAGCACATCATCCAGTTTCCCGTATTTCAAAGCCAGATAGGCAGTCATTGTTTTGGTAAGGGAAGCAGGATGAAGCGAACGGTTTACGTTTTTCGCATACAGAGTGTCGTGATGTGTGATGTCGAATAATCCTGCTGAGGAAGCCAGGGAAAGGTCTGCCTTAGGAAGCGCGATATCATTTGGTGCAACGCAAAGATCGGCAGCGAAAGGCGTTGCAACATCCTCAATACAATAAGAATCAAGAGCGTATGCCATTGTGGTCGTATTGGGATCATAAGGGATCCGAAAACTCTTTGAACCGCAACCCGTCAGAATCAGGATCAAAAGCGGGAATAACAAAACGATTTTCAGATTACTTGTACATTTCACGCCACTCCATATCTCCTCTGTCCAAAGATTTGATCAGCAGTTCCGCTGTTGCAAGATTGGTAGCTAACGGAATATTGTGCATATCGCATAAGCGGATCGTATATCCGACATCCGGCTCGTGGGATTTGGGTGTCAGGGGATCACGCAGAAAGATCATCAGATCAATCTCGTTGTGCTCGATCTGTGCCCCGATCTGCTGTTCACCGCCGAGGTGGCCGGCCAGATATTTATGAACGGTCAGGTTGGTAACTTCTTCAATGAGCCTTCCCGTCGTTCCGGTCGCAAATAACTCATTTTTGGAAAGGATCCCGCGATATGCAATACAAAAATTCTGCATGAGCTTCTTTTTCGAATCATGCGCGATCAGTCCGATATTCATTGTAACCTCCCTAAAGACGTGGTGTCTGTAATTTGATATTGATCACAAATCCGATTCCGATAAACAGGCTGACAAGTGAAGTCAGGCCGTAACTGACAAACGGAAGGGTCAGTCCCGTATTCGGAAGCAATCCTGTTACCACACCGATATTGATGAAAGTCTGGAAGCCGATCAGTCCGGCCATACCACCTGCAATAATGGAACCGGCAAGGTCTTTGGACTTTCGGGCAACCATAATGCATTCCAAAACGATCAGAAACAGGAGTCCGAGGATCACGCAACAGCCGATAAATCCCGCTTCTTCTCCAACAACGGCAAATATAAAGTCTGTTTGCGCTTCCGAAATAAAGTTACCGTTCTTAACCGATGCGATTACGTTATTGTTCAGTCCTTTTCCGGTCAGCTGGCCGGAACCGATGGCCATGATCGCATTGGAAGTCTGGTATGCTTCGGTCATTGCGTATTTTTCAGGCTGCAGCCATGCCAGGATACGGTTTCTCTGATAATCCGTCAGGATGGTCTGCCCTTCTTTCAGGACCATATTGATAAAAATGATCACGGAAGGGACCGCAACCAGAAATGCAGCTATGACCAGTTTATAACTGATACCGCCGATAAACATGACAACTGCAAAAATCACCATCACCATAATACTGGTCGACAGATCCGGCTGATCAAAGATCAGGTAAAATGGCGGAATGATCAGTCCGACGCAGGATAAGATCACGCGAACGGTATTCAGGTTATCCTTATGTTTCATGATAAACTGCGCATAGAATAAAATCAATAATATTTTGGCAAGCTCAGACGGCTGAAAGCGGAATCCCGCGATCTCAAACCATCTTGCGGCAGAACCTACGGATTGACCGAAAAAACGCACCATGAGCAGGATTGCGATACAGGCTGCATAGATCAGCCAGTAAAACCGTAAAATGAAATTATAAGGGATCAGAGCCGTGATGACCATGGCCCCGACACCGAGCATCAGACCCTGCACCTGCCTGGCCATCAGTCCGCTTTGCGCGCTGTCAATAAACTGTGCACCGTAATAGGTAAGCCCGATGACCAGCAGAACCAGATAGATATCGATTTTTTTCCATTGGTAGTCTCTGAAATCCTGTAACATTATCCTAAACCTGCAGCTGATTTAAAAGAGCCGTGGTAATCGCTTCCGTTTTGATCATCTCATCTTCCACAAATGCGATCTTTGGCGCCTGTCTGTTCTTCCAGATCGTATTCCTGACAGGATCGGCAGTATTGTATTCTCCGATCGTGATATTGCTTGGCTTCATATCAAGCGCAACGATAAAACAGGAACTGTTTCCGCCTGCACCGGCATGTGCATCCCCGTAAAGCGTGCCGAGGATCACGATATTACCGGATGAGATGACCTGTGCACCGGGATTGATGTCGCCTAGAATGATCACGGAAGATTCGGTTTCCAAAACCTGTCCGGCCCTTATGGTCCCTTTATAGAACTGTCCGTCCGTATGGTCACCGCTTTGTGTGAATTTGGATGCGGCTTTCAGGTATTCCTGATTTTTCTCTTCATCCTTTCCGACAACGCAAAGAACGGTAAGATCTGAATGATCGCAGATCGCATCCACAAGCTTCTTCTCTTCTTCCACAGTCAGTTCCCTGCCTTCAAAGGAGATGATCATCTTCGCATCTCCGAAGAATTTGGCGGATGACAGAAATTTCGCGCTCGTTTCACTCAGAATTTCCTGAAACGGTGCATTTGCATCCAAAACAACGGATAAACCGTTCGGAAAGCTTTTGATCATAACAAGATTTTTCATGATGACTCCTATGTTTAACCTGAATTAGTCGCTGATATCTTCCGCTTCTTCCATATTGGCGATACCGTTGATCAGGGATTCGCGGTCTTCCAATTCGAAGAAATACTTGAAAACGTCTGCGGCAAATGCGGCGGCATTACCGGATGTATATCCGTATGCGATACGGACCGAAACGGTGATCTTGGGTTCCTCATATGGCGCAAACCCCAAAAACAATGCGTGGTTTGTTCTGGATTTGGAAGTCTGTGCCGTACCGGTCTTGCCGGCAACCTGCAGATCAAATCCTCTGAAAGCGGCAGCTTTTTCCACAACGATACGCATGCCCTGATGAACGGCGGACCAGGTGGTTGCGGGAAAATCAATGCGATTCCTGAGTACGGGTCCGAATTTGGCAACGGTTCTGCCTTCCTGATCTTCCACGTGATCGATCAGGGAATAATTATAACAGTTTCCTTTGCTGGCAACGGCCGTTAAGTATCTGGAAAGACCGATTGTCGTGTAGTTGTGGGAGCCCTGTCCGATCGCAGAGTCAACAGGCAGAACATCGGAAAACTTCGGCTCGTTCTCTTCCATTTCAATTCCCGTTTTTTCGGTCAGACCGAATTGATCCGCATAAACACGTAATCGATCCAGGCCTCGCTTTTCCGAATACAGTTCCGTCATCAGGTTTGTGGCAAGACGATAACCGGTTTCATAGAAAAAGCAGTTACAGGAATTACCGATCGCATTGATGATATCCATATCCCCGTGATGCCCCGGATAGCACCAGCAGTGTTTTTCTTCATTCAGGGTATCCCATACGCCGGCACAGTAAATGGGCTCTCCGAGATTGATCACGCCGTCCTGAAGGCCCGCGACGGCACTGAGCATCTTAAATGTTGAACCCGGAGCGGTCATCTGCTGGGTGGCATTATTGTACATAGGACTTGCCAGATCGTTCATCAGTTTGGCGTAATAATCGGCATCGATCGAATTGGCAAGTTTATTCACATCGTAACTCGGATATGTGACCAGGGCCAGTAATTCGCCGTTGATATTTGTGACCACACAGGAACCGCTGCAAGGGTCGAGGGCTAACTGCGCAGGTGTGATCTCGATATTCGCGATCTTGTTGATCATAAAATCATAGGCGCTCGTCTCTCCGTTTTCCACCTGTGCCTTTTCTTCCGGAGAACCGTAAATGATCTTCTGTTCATAGAGGATCATGCAGATCTGCTGACCGGTCAGCGTATCATCATGGATCATATATTTGAACATACGCTTGGAAAAGCCGGTGTTTTCTTTGAGATCATCGATGATAAACGCAACCAGCTGTTCATAGACCTCATCAGAGGAGGAATACTGCTGGTCCATATTGAATTTGGAAATGTCGATCCAGTTTTTGGATATCGCATAATTCAGATAATCCCTTAAGGATATGGTCTCATCGATCGCCCATGCGATATAGGTCTCATCTTCTTTGTCGACTTTGTCTGAGATCAAGACGCCGGTATTGTTGGAGGACAAACGGTTTACGATGTAACTCTCATATACCTGGTATTCTTCGCTCAGCATATTGTAAGGTGTCGATGTCGAAAGAAGTTCCACACGTAAATTGTTCAGAACCTGATCCTGTCTTGCCAGATAGTTTTGGTAAACAAGACGTTCGAACGTACCTGCTTCGTTCTCCCGCATATGCTCCACGGAGATGACATTGTTGTTAAACAAAGCAAAATATACGTCATCAATGGGAATCTTCATGCTGGAGGATTTTACCGCGGAATTATCATATTCCTTCTGGTTTATGATCTTTTTAACCAGAATACCGGCCAGTTTCTGCTCGAGCATGTTATAGATGGCCTTCTGGAGGTCGGCATCCAGGGACAGATAAACATCATATCCGGGCTGCGGTTCCACATGTTCGGCCGTTTCAATGACTTTTCCGACATTATCGACAAAGATGACGTCCTTGCCCTTTTCTCCCTGCAGATACTCCTCCATTGCTTTTTCGACACCGGCCTTTCCGACGGTGTCATTCATATTGTATTCGTGCGGCGATTCCTTAAGATCTGCAAGATCTTCCTGGGAAGCAGCACCGGTATAGCCGAGAATATGCGCAAAATATTTGCTTTCGTTATAATGCCTGAGCGTTGCCTCTTCGATATCCACACCCGGCAGGTCCGCCTGGTTTTCCAGAATGATCGCGACTGTCTCCGTACATACATCCGAAGCGATCACGGTGGATAAGTATTTTTGATAAGCATTGGTGCTGAGCGAGTATCGTATGGTAACGATCTGCAGGATCTCCCTGTCGGTATATCCTTCTTTGGGAATGAAAGAATCTTTTCCTTTGCCTTCGGTCATCTTGCCGATCGCAAACTTATCGGCGCTTACCAGATAGTCGATCACGTCATCCGGTGTGGCGTTTCTTTCTTCATCCGTAAGATCCGAGGTATTGGTCCGGCCGTATACGTCGGCAAGAAAACGCAGCAACCGGTTGCCGGATACGGAGTACTCATATTCGCCTCTATCGTTAAGAATGATATTAAAGTTATGAATGACCTCATCACCCTGCGCTTCGACCAGTTTGATCGTCCGGTAGATCGTGTCATTCAGATCGGCGTTCTTTTTTGATCCGGATTCGTATATGTCTTCTATCGTCACGGAATAGGCCAGCTCGTTATATGCGAGCAGTTTTCCGTTCCGGTCATAAATGTTGCCTCTGGTACTGTTGATCGTGGTTTCCTTTTTGATCGTCAGGGTAAAGTTATTCAGATAATCTTCACCGTTTACGATCTGAAGCACAAACAGTTTCTGCACAAGCACCGTGAATAAAACCGCAAATATGATCAATAATACAAATAACCGGGAGAAAATGATGTTTCTCAGCCAGTCCCTGAAATCCTCAAACAATTATGCGTTCCTCTTTTCCCACAGTTCCAGGCGTTCATTGATCCAGAGGATCAATTTGTAAATGATCAGCGTAACGAGAATCGTATAGGCGATCTCCGGGAGAAATATATGGATAAAATAAAAACCGAGATGAAACTTGCCGCGCAACATGAACAAAAAGATGAAACAGAGGAAGCAGTAAGCAAGTTCACTACCGGCGATCAGGATCATGGGCAGCTTGATATCTTCCGGATAAAACAGGCTTCTGAAAAGGCCGTTCAGATATCCGATCACCAGATACACAAGCGCATAAAAACCGAGAATATCCCCGAAAAAGACATCCATGATCAGGCCGCAGAAAAACCCGATCACCATTCCTTCGTTCTTGCCCCGCATGAAACCGAAGGAAGAGGTGATGATGATCATGATGTTCGGCACGATGCCGCCCATTGATATTCCCGAAAATACGGAGCCCTGTAAGAGAAAACCGATGATCACGATACAGAGCACGACAATTTTACGTAACATGATTAATCCTTTTGTTTCTTTTTCTCCAAAATGACAAGGACCGTCTCAATATGCTTGAAATCGACAGCCGGTGTGATATAGCCGGACTTTGTCATGTTGTTGGCATCTTTGTTGATATGTGAAATATAGCCGATGGATATACCGGGCAGATATTTATCACTGATGTAAGAAGTGACGATCTGATCACCCTGCCCGACCATATCCTTTTCGTCGATCAGCTGGGAAAACTGGATATATCCGTCATTCATCAGTTCCAGATCACCGGATACGATACACAGATCCGATGTGGACAGGACCATGCTGCTGACATTGGCGCTGTCATCGATGATGGACCGAACGGATGCCCAGTTTGGCCCGACATCGGTAACGATACCGACAAGACCGCCGCCTGCGATCACATTCATGTCCTTTTCGATCCCGTCATTTTTACCTTTGTCAATGAGAAAGAAACTGAACCAGTTTCCGGCATCCTTTCCGATCACTCTTGCACCGACTTTATCGTAACCCGCATAGCGTTCGTCAAGCCCGTACAAAAGTCTTAATTCGGATAATTCAAACCGGTCCTGCTGCAGTTCGTTGATCTGAAGTGTCAGGTCGGCTACGGTGTTCTTCAGCTCTTCGTTTTCTTCGGTCAGTTCCTGCATACGTTTGATGCTGTCGGATCGGGATGTCAGCCAGTACCCGGCTTTGGATATGCCTTTTTGAAAGGGAACGATCGTATACCCGGCGATCATTTCGAATGGTCCGTTCAAAATATTCGTTGTATACGACAGAACCATCAGGATCACGCATAGAATGGTAAATCCGAGAAGGATATATTTACTTGGTATGGATAATTTGGATCTTTTTGATCGATTTCTAGCCATGAAAACCCCTTATCTGCTGAAATCATCCATGGAATAAACCACATTGCGGAACAGATCGTTTTTGATGATCTGTGACAGCCCGAAAGCGACGCTGTCCTCGCGAAGCGGGGAAATATTGACTTTCAGACCGGTGTTATCGCTGATCAGTTCGTGAAGATCGCCGATCGCCGCACTGCCGCCTGTCAGGAAAATGCCCCGTTTATAAATGTCGGCTCCCAGCTCCGGCGGCGTACGTTCCAGGATCACGCGCACACTGTCGATGATGGTTTCGAAGTTTTCATGCATGGCACGTTCGATCAGGATTGTCGGGATCGCACGTTCCACGGGCAGACCCGTCACGATATCCCGGCCGTAAACTATGGCGTCCTCTTCCGCTTCTTCCAGTTCGGGCAGGGCGATCTTAACGCGTTCCGCCGTTTTGGTACCGATCAGAAGATTATATTCCTTACGGATGATGTTCCGGATGCTTTCATCAAATTTCTTACCGCCTGTTTTAATCAGTCTGGATAATACGATGCCGCCAAGCGAAAGGATGGATATTTCGGTTGTTTCGTAGCCGATATTGACAACAAGGATCCCCTGCGAATTTTTGATGTCGACGTTCAGGCCGATCCCATCAGCGATCGCTTTTTCGACCACATAGATGTTCCGGGCCCGGACATTACTGTCTTTAACCAGGTCAAAAAAGGCACGCTTTTCCACCTGCGTGATATCGGTCGGAACAGACAGAAAGAAATCGGCTGTCCGCAGATTCCCTTCCAGTTCATCCATGATAAAGTGATGCAACAAAAGCTGCATATGATGGATCTCGGCAATGACGCCGTTGGTGACCGGATAGGAAACGGTGATGTTTGCGGGGGCTTTTTCATACATTTCAAATGCTTCGTCCCCATAAGCCATGACCGTTTTATGGTTTTGCATTTTCTGTACGGCGATCATGTTTTTGTATCTTGCGATCGTATCCGTGATCCCGTTATATATTTTAATATTGCTTGTACCAAGATCGATACCGAATGCGTTGACAGGCATTTGGCAATTCCTCCGAATCTTTTTCTTTATCGTGAAATGATCGTTACAGATAGCCGGCTTCTTTTAAACTAACATATTGCCGGTCTCCGATGATCACATGATCTAACAGCGGAATATTCAGGATTTCCCCTGCTTTCCGGATTTCCTGCGTAACCAGGATATCATCTTTTCCGGGCGTTGCGTTACCGCTCGGATGGTTATGGATCAGCATCAGATATACCGCTCCTGCTCGTAATGCCCTGAGAAACACTTCTCTCGCGGAAACAAGGGTATGATTTACGCACCCGATCGAAATGACCTCATCCGAAAGGAATCCGCATCCGCCGTTTAAATACACGGCGATCAGTTGCTCCCGGTCAAGATGTCTTAATGCCTCCATGTAATGATCGGCGGTTTCTTTTGGCGATGTAAAAATCAAATGCGCATTCTTCCCTGCGCTGTGGATCCGCTTACTGAGTTCCGCAATGCATTTTAAGCGCATTGCTTTCACGGGTCCGATGCCGGAAATCCTGACCAGTTCGCTAAACGGTTTCTGATACAGTGCAAGCACACTAACATCCTCCCCGGTTGAAAGCACCCTGCGCGCCAGTTCCAGGGAGGAAGCATCTTGCGTCCCGTTTTGCAGGAGAATTGCCACAAGTTCCGTATCGGTGAGCGACTGTACGCCGAAAGCATGAAACTTCTCATACGGGCGTTCGGCCGGTGGCAAAGCCCCGATTGCAATATGTTGCATCCAATGTCCTTTCTACCACACTCTCCGATAGAAGCACAAAAGATATCTATATTATTCTATCAACGATCCCATAGTTTTTCAAGTTTTGCAGCGCCATGAGAATGCCGAGTTTTGCATGGAAAAATGTCAGACCGCCCTGAAAGTAAACGGCATACGGCTCACGGATCGGAGCATCTGCGGATAATTCGATGGAGGACCCGGATACAAAAGTACCTGCGGCCATGATCACCTTGCTGTCATATCCCGGCATATCCGAAGGCTCTGCCGAAACAAAACTGTCAACCGGAGCGGCCGCCTGGATCCCCTTGCAGAAAGCAATGACGGCATCGGCGGATCCGAGTGTTACTGCCTGGATGATATCATGCCTGCTTTCCGCAGCCCCCGGTACGGCATCAAAACCGAGTGTTTCAAACACATTTGCGGCAAAGATGGCACCTTTCAGTGCGGCATTCACAACGGACGGGGCAAGGAACAGGCCCTGATAGAAATTGCGCATCACGGACAAGGTGGCACCGACTTCCTTTCCGAGACCCGGAGAAGTAAGATAACATGCGGCATTTTCAATGCATTCATGCGTTCCCGCGATGTAGCCGCCGATCGGCGCCAGCCCGCCGCCCGGATTCTTGATCAGTGAGCCGACCGTCATATCCGCTCCGACATCGGAAGGCTCCAGTGTCTCTACGAATTCTCCGTAACAGTTGTCTACCATAACAATAAGATCCGGTCGGATTTTTTTTACGAATGCGATTGCTTCTCCGATGGCGGAAACGGATAAAGTGGGCCGTACCTGATATCCTTTTGAACGCTGTATGGCGACCATGCGGACGTGTTCATCGATCGCTTTTTCAATTGCCGGCAGGTCAAAAGAACCGTCATTTTTCAGATCGACCTGTTTATAGGATACGCCGTATTCGGCGAGAGAACCTCTGGAGGGCCTGATGCCGATCACCTCTTCCAATGTATCATACGGTTTCCCGGATATGGAAAGCAGCGTATCGCCGGGCTTCAAATTGGATGCAAGTGCCAAATGAAGGGCGTGTGTTCCGCAAGTGATCTGGGGGCGGACCAATGCGTCATCCGTATGAAAAACCTTGGCGTAAACAGCCTCCAAAACCTCCCTTCCCAGATCGTTATATCCGTATCCGGTCGATCCGTAAAGGCAACTCTCCTGCACATGGCAATCCTGCATGGCGCGGATCACCTTCAGCTGATTCATTTCGGCGATACGATCCAGTTGTGCAAATCTGTCCCGCAGGGAATCACAAATCCGGTCACCGAATTGAACGACATCTTCATCGATTTCAAATTGTCTATACATTTTAAATAACGTATCCATAGGCGCTACCTCGATTATTTGGCATATAAAACCATAATTGAATATATTTAATATAAAAAATATACAATTTTAAATATATTGATAAATTATAAATATTTCAACAATTGATTAAGCAATTGTTCATCGTTATAAGCGTAATCTTTTTTATTCAGGAAGATCACATCCTTTTCTCTTCTGAACCACGTCATTTGTCTCTTTGCAAAATGTCTGGTATCGCGTTTAATGATCCTTATGGCTTCATCAAGATCATATGCGCCGTCCAGATAAGCATAGAGTTCTTTATAGCCGAGTCCCTGCATGGAGATCAGGTCTCTTTGATATCCCATTTGCCGGAGTTTCATAACTTCTGCAAGAAGTCCTTCTTCCATCATTTTGTCAACACGTGCATCGATCTGCGCATAGACCTTTTCGCGATTGTCCGTCAAAACAAAGTAACGGAAATCATAAGGGGATTCTTTTTGCCGTTCTGCAGCGT
>JAEEGL016819481.1_pt1 | contig 17784 bp, 13 predicted proteins | sample 9134231 | NCBI WGS metagenome assembly JAEEGL01 (sample SAMN16246548, study PRJNA631951) | gut metagenome | biome: gut microbiome; feature: rumen; material: fiber-attached | host: Bos | place: Iran: Karaj | collected 2018-10 | reverse complement strand
CCGGTCCACTGTTTACGGAAAACTCCGGTGCTTCCGGGCTCTTTATATTTACCTGCGGCTGCGGCATCTCCGGAATGGTCGGTCCCTGCAGATCCTCCAACGGCTTTGACGGGCTTACCTTATTCGGCTGAATGCCTTCCATCGCTTCCGTATCTTCATACAGCGACATTCCGCTGTTCAATACCGATTTCTGAAGCGTCGTCTCACCGGTCTCTTTATTCAGCAGATAACTTTCGGAGGAAACCCATCCCTTGGTAGCCACCACATGGTATTTGCCTGCATTGTCCCGGTCGTAGACTTTGGTACGTCCCAGGAAATCGCTGTGTGTCTTGACATACTCGACCTTGCCGGTCTTTTCGTCTTTCACCCTTGCAAAATGATCGCCGGTCATCGTTGCCAGTTTCTCGATCTTGCCCGTATCGGCATCGTAGCGCTGCTTGATCGTCATACCGGCAAAACTGAGTGCCGAAAATTCGGAACAATACATCTCGGTCTTTAACTTTCCGGTCTCGCTGTCGGTGTAGAACGCGCGTTTAAACTGCAGTCCCTCCGCAATCTTTACCTTGGAAAGCTTCATTACCTTATTGCCGCTTCCGTCATCCACACTCTTGAATCGCATGAACGGAACGCTTACCTTCGAAGTATTTCCTTCTTTGTCGACATTCCATTTGAATCCGCCCAACAGACTGCGGTTTTTGGTTCCGTCTGCATTGGTCCCCCATTTATAGGCTCCGCCCAGAAGACTTCTGCTCGTATTTCCGTCCGTATCCTTTTTCCAGCTGGCCAGTCCGAAGACATTACCTCCTACACTGCCGTCCTTCTTCAATCCGAAGTTGAACTTGCTGCCGAGATTCAGACCGATCTTACGCTTTCCGTCTTTATCCCTTCCGAGTACCAGCATTCCTCCGAACCAGCTGGAGGTTACTTTATGGCGGTTCTTTCCGGCAACATTCTTACTCTTCTTCGGTGCAGCACCTACGCCTCCCTTGTTGGAAGCGCCTTTCTTTCCGCCGCTCTTATTAGTTGCTGCAGGGGTCGCTGCGTCTTCTTCTTCCTGCTCATCCTGTTCGGCTTCGCCCTTGGTATTGGGCTTCGCAGCCGGTTTCGAAGCGTTCTTCGAAGACTCCATTTTCTTGGCGCTTTCCGTTACCTGCGCACTGCCGCTGCCGGCACTCGGATTCTTACCGCCCTCAAACTTGCTGCCGCTGCCGGTCTTACCGGATTTCTTTCCGTCAAATTTATTGCTGTCTTTCTCTTTTCCGTCTCCTTCTTTTCCGCCGCCTTCTCCGTCTTTCTCGTCGCCCTCTTTTCCGCCGCCTTCTAAGGACTTCTTCAGGGCATCTTTATTCCCGGCGCCGCCCTCCTGTTTGCCGCCGCCTTTTCCGAGACGCGACTTGAGGGTCTTACCGACCGTTGTTGCCAGTGCCTTTCCGGCATCCATCAGCCCGGCCGCTTCTCTTTCCTGTGCACTTTCCATAGATGCTGCCGTCGAACTGATCAGTCCGGTGATCATCGATCCGGCATTTTCGATTGCAAATGCACCACCGATAATAAATACCAGACGTACCACCATATCGCCTTCGGTCGTTGAATTCATAAAGGTGATATTGCCGCTCAGGATTCCCGGTGCAATGATCAGATACAACTGCATGGCGATTACCGAACCATACCCGGAGAACAGCTGTCCGACAAACATATCTTTCCATTGATTGTAATGTTTCCCCTCATCCAAAGGCATCGTGGATACAAACAACGGGGAAGACAGATACAGCAGAAGTACATTAAACATTCGGTTGATGAATTTGAAGCAGCAGGTGATCAGGATCTTCAGAAAGAGAATGCCCACACCAAGCCCCACGATAAAATTCATCTTGTGGAAAGTAAAGTCACTTTCTACCTGTCCGCTGTCGTAGTAATCCTTTGCCGTTCCGGAATAATCCGAATAGTAATACGCCGCACGCAGATCATCGTTGATCCCGGCATTACTGTTAGTGCTGACATTATAGCTGTCGTTTTTTGCGGCATCCAGCGTACTCATACAGAATATCGCTCGTGCCAGCGTCGTCCGGGTATTCTTTCCCTCATCTCCCTCCTTGGTGGAGGACTGCGCATAATTGATCCCGTCTGTCACAGAGATCAGGATCCGTCCGGAGAGTGTGATCAGAAACATGCAGACGATCGGAATGGTAACCAGTCGCAGAAATGCCGTAAATGTCAGCCGCATCACTTTGCTGACCGGATTTTTCATTTCACCGCTCAGATCCGCCATGGAACGCATCACCGCCATGATCGAAAAGCCGATCATCAAAAGAATGGAGACAAAGATCAATACCCATGTCCCTTTCTGGATCATATCCCGCGAGAATAACAGTTCCAGCATGTAATACCGGTTACCGTCATAATTGACCGGCTGTATCCCGGCAAATACATTAAAGACGACCTGTATCAGATCGATCAGATGTAACAGTTCTGCCATAATTGAATACAGCAAGCCAGCCAGGACCTCGTAGATCAGCTGGATCAGCCATTTAAACAAAGGTAACAGGACATCTACAAGCAGCGGTTTCAGGATCACATCAAAAATCCAGGTGAATACCTTGTTGATGATACCACCAAGAAAATCGATCACAGGCTTAAGGATCGCATCAAATATTGCTTTGAAGATACTGGAAAACAATCCCAGATATACTGTTTCCACCCTGTCTTATCCTTTCGATAACATTTTGATCGCGCCAAGGCCCTTACCAAAGGCCGTCTTACCGATTACTTTACCCAGTGCAGAATTGCCGTCCATCTGTCCGGCCAGTGTCGGATTAATAATCTTCAAAAACAGGTTACGACTGCTGAAGATTGCAAAACTTGCTCCGAGGATAAACAGCAGCTTAACATACATCATACTGTCTTGTAACCCGTCAATATAGAAATCATGCTTGGAATCCATCAGCATCGGAATAAACATCATATAGATGCGCATCGTGATGATCGGCGACATTCCGCTGATGAGATACGCCAGAAACGTATCCTTCCACTGTCCGAAACTCTTGCCCTCGTCCAACGGCATATATGCTACAAAAAGCGGACTGATAATATAAAGGATCAGGATCATAAACAGACGCTGTACGGAGCCGATGATCGTTGCCAGCAGGATACCCATCATAAAAATAGTGGCAATGATCGCAACGAGCCAGTTAAAATGCTTATAATCAAAGTTTTGCATAACCTGACTTACATTGGCATATTTTGCCCCGCTGGTATAATCGGCCAGGTTGCCGGAGATATGCTTATCCTCTGCGATCATATAAAACAACTGGTCTCCCAATGAGGAATTCATCTTCTCCGGCGTCAGATTATAGTGGATCTGTAACATGATCACCTGAACCATCTGGATGGCAAAAATGCAGGTAAACTGCAGCAGTGCAAATGTGAGACAGCACTTCAGGCTGGTACGGAGCACCACGCTGATCGGCTTTTTGTTTTCAAACGGTGAATCTGCCATTGAACGCAGTACAGAGATCATCGTTGTTGCCATACAAAGTACCAGAGAGATAGCCATAAGCATCCAGAAAGCTCTCTGAACCGTGGACATCCCGAACAGATACTGCAGGATCCCCTGATTGGATGTCTCCTTTCCGATCGTCAGCATCGTCAGTCCGGAAAAGATCGAGAAAATATCTTCGAGAAAGTCAACCAGTTTGAGCAGGATGACCCAGATCTCCAAAAGAAGACCACTCAGTGCGGAAACAATCAGCTCTCCGATGAGTGTCACCAGAATGTTAAATACATCCTTGATGACCGGCATCAGTACAGACTCGAATATCCATCGCAATATATCTTGTAAAACTGAAAGAAAACTCAGATTTACCGGTACCATATATGCCTTCTCCTTTTCCTCTCCTACCGTACCTTAACATGCGTATTCAGATACCGCAGATACGCAAATAAACCGATGATGGCAGCGATCACGATCGCGATTGCAACAATAGCGCCTTTGTTAAAACCATACTTTATTTCAAACGCTTTACCGGAATAATTTCCGGCGCTGTCAAATACAAAGAACTTGTAGGATCCGGTTTTATCAACCACATATACCAGATCACCCTCACTGTACAATTGATCATTCCGATAGATCTGCGTGCTGGCGCAGTCTGTGGAAAGATAACCGATGTGTGCTTGATTTTTTTGCGTCTGTACAACAAACCGCGGGCGTATGCGGTCCAGCCGGTAAGCTACTTCCAGCGCAGTGATGCCATCCGTCATTTCTATGCGATAGTTTCCGTCTTCCCTGAGCATCACCGTGGATTCATTGATTATGGCTGCCGAATGACATTCCTCTTCTTCGAGATAAACTTTACCAATGCTATATCCTTCCGGTGCATGGATCAGGGACAGATTGTTCGTAGCATAGTTATAATCTATGATACGGAAGGAAAATACCGGCTTTTCCTCCTGGTACGCATCCAGATAGACTACATCATTAGAGGTCGGTATCAACAGATAACTTCCCGGTTCGGTATAGAAATTAGGCTCTTCGGATTCGTAAACCTCACCATCTTTGTAAACGGTAAACTCCAATCCGTCCGAAACGGTTACGCCAACCGAAGATGTCGCGATCCCTCCGTTAGTTACCTGTGCGTAAAAAACCTGTCCGCTTCGCAGCGTATGCTTGTAATATCCGGAAACACTGTCATAAACGGATGCAATTCCGGTCCCGTCATTGATCCCCTCTTTGACGTAGATGTCGTCGATCTCCCCCATCTCCTCCATCTTTTCCGCCATCAGACGATCCAGTGCCTCCTGGTTAATGGTACCGTCCTCATTGAGAAACTCTTCATCTATCACTTCCGAACCGGCAGAGATTTCTTCCAACAGAGCCTGCTCTTCGGGGGTCAGATCCTCATACCGGCGACCGATCTCTTCGATCTCTTCGTCAGACACCTGCGGATAATCCACCTCCGGCGTGACATAAATCCCACCCTGCGACGGATCCGTAATATCCGGCTGTACCTGTGCTGCCGCCTCCATAATGCGGAAACGGAAGATTGCTGTGTAATGTGTGGTATGGATCCCATCGGTCTCATCCAGACGGATCGTCATAACATATACGCCCAGCGCCGATACAGCGGTACCGCTCTTATACGCAATGGGCTTTCCGTCCTTCTCCATGGTAAAGGAAAGATTTTCCGGAATATCCAGCACTACCGGATCCGATGTAATCCCGCCGTTGCTGATATTGGAGTAGATAAAATACCGGTTATTAAATCCCTGCTCATAGAGTCCGAAATTTGCTTTGTAGGATTCCGACAGATAAACCTCTACATTACTCTCGCTGGGCTGCTGCTGGGATTCACCGCCGGTTTCGCCCCCGGTTTCCTCCGTACCGAAATCCACGGCAACATCCGTAGCATATACAACCGCTCCCGGCTGACAAATGCCGCCGAAATACAGCCCCAGGCTGACCGCTGCCGCACCAAACAGTACTTTTCCGGCAACTCTTAAGTTTTTGAATTCATCCGTTTTCAATATCAACCCTCCGCGTCCGCGCTTTCCTCTTCATTCCCCTTATCGAGGATCAGATAGTTACGCTCATCCAGGTCATAGAATATTTCATCACTATAGAAAACATTGTTTCTGACATCCGTCATATCCATCGTTCCGAATTCATACAGCGGACATTTGTAACTCGGTGTAAACTGCGTCTTGAGCGGATTATTACCGAAGGTAACGATGATCGAGTTACCGGTCGAATACTTGTTGTTCAGTTTCATCAGCTCGGACGGATAGATCAGCGGACGGTTCGTCAGCTGGTTCGAGAAGTTCACCTGCTCGCCCTTATCCGCTGTGGAACCGGATACACTGGTCGACCGTACGGTCATGTTACCGCACAGTTTGGAGAATTCTTCACATGTTCCGATATCATTGGAACCGATGAACATCTTGATACCGCAGTTGCCTTTTACGATATCGGCTACTGTCTCACCGTATACGTTATTCAGCTGTGCGAAGGACTGGATGATCATGTGGAACCAGATCTTACGGGAACGTCCTACGGTGATCATCTTGTCAAATTTGTCGATCTTCGGCATGTTACCAAACTCATCGAGGATGAAGTATACATTTCTCGGAAGCGACAGATCCTCGCGTGACGATGCCACTTTGATGAGTGCCTTGTAAATACACAGGATAAATACCGCTGCCAGGGCATGACGGGTATCTTTTTCATCCGGGATCTTTAAGAACAGTGCAGTCGGTTCAAAAGCAAACTGGGACGGTTCAATATCCGTAGCCGCCGTCAATGCACACAGACCTTCGTCATTGAACATCGAAAGCTTATCAAAAGCAATGGACATATAGGAAGACAGGGTCTGATCCGCTGCGGAGAGTACCTGCCTCGAAAGGCCGACTGCTTTGGACAGCTTATCACGTCCCTTAAAGTAATCCTTGAGTGCCGCAAATTCGTTTTCGGAATTCATGATCGCTTTGGAGACATTGAAGAAGCAGAATTTTTCCTTGGTCATCTCCAGTTCCGGATTTGCGGAATCTTCCAGCATTGCAAGACAGGTCGCCATGATGATCGAACGTGCACCTTTTTCCCAAACCGGATCGTCCTTAGATTCGATCGGACAGATAACAGAGATCAGGTCGTTTAAGTCTTCGTACATTTCATCATAGATCTTCTGCTTTTCCACGCGAATCTTGCCGATCAGTGCCTTACGGTCGGAATACGCTTTGCCCTCGTACTCATACCATACGTCTTCGAAAGTCTCCACGGGATCGACCAGTTCCAGGCCTTCTGCCTCCTCGATCGGGAAGGTGTTTTCGTAGATCTCATCACCGACTTTCAGATACTCCTGGTAACGGTCATAGATATCTCCCAGGGGATTCCAGCGGAACGAAGAATACGGATCACGAAGATCCAGCACCATACATTTGTATCCATGTTCCTTGAGCATTTTGGAATGCATCTGGAAAAGTTCACCTTTCGGGTCGGTGCAGATCATCGAGGAACCTGCAGAAGCATGTCCCAGGATCTGGATCAGCGGGTTAACGAACGTGGTCGTTTTACCGGAACCGGTAGCACCGATGATGATACCGTGGCACGGTGCCATCAGGTTGATATCCATATCCTTTTTTTTCTGATTGTATACGGCATATACCGCGACACCGTCTTTTTTCTCATCCGCAAGTGCATTGTACTTTTTGTGCGGGAACAGATCATCACGTTCCTTGTCCGTCAGCCAGCGGGAGTTTTCCAGATTGCCCTCGATACCCTCCACTTTCGAACGAAGCATTTTGCCTCCGTTGCGGAACGGTGTCCCGTTGCCGATGGCCAGATACAAAACAACTGCCAGGATCTCAAGGATCAGTCCGTACAGATAGGTGTTTTTCCAAAGCATGACCCGCAGATCAAAAAAACTTTCCGTTGTAAATGTTTTGTTTGTCCCGGCCACAAAATCTTTATAAGCAGGAAATTGTTCGGCTGCGGCTGCGGCAAGTTCCTCATCCGTCATCTCCACACCCTGGTTCTTCCAGTTATCGACCACATAGGCATGTGCCTTTGGCAGAACCTGCTGTGCTACCGAACCCGGGGCATTCTGCGGGATCCCGATATACTTCCACTGAGCCATTGCAACCAATGCACCGATAACGATGGCGATCACAAGGCATATCCCCGCCCAGATCCCGATTTTTTTTCCGAATTCTTTCCAGTCCATCCCTATATCCTCCTACCCTGATTTCCTTCGCTCCACCGGATCATCGTCCGCTGATCCTTCTCCAGAGCATCTTCAGATCCAGCCGGTTGGTATATACCGCCGCCAGAAACAGCGATATCAATGTGCCGAGAATGCCGTACACCAGAATCAGCCACTTACTTCCGTAATAGGTATCATACAATCCCATTTTTTTGATAAAATAGTTCACGACCGAAGTCGCGTTAAAACCGATATGCAGCATAACACCGTATGCAATATTATCTTCCTTCATTGAAGTCTTCGCCAGGATCATCCCCAGAGCAAATGCGTAAAGTATCCAGATGGGATTCATATGCAGCACGGCAAAGATCAGGCTGCTCAGGAAAACCGACTTTTCCTCCGGAATATGTTCCAGAAAAGTATTGAGCATATGTCCCCGGAATATGATCTCTTCCACGACCGGTGCCAGAACTAATAATGTCGCAAGTTTAAAGAACAGATCCCAATCCAGATAAAGCGATTCTGTCGCCTTGGTATAACTTTCCGTCAGGCTAAAGTCCGGCAGTAAAGTCACCAGCGCAGATACCGCGGTAGCCGACGCGTAACCGAAAATGAGGAATCCGATTGCTTTTAACGGTTTCATCTCTTTTACGAAGAGCGTGGATTCTTCCCAAATCGTACTTCCGCGCCGTTTGGCTCTTTTCGCCAGGATCCATAATGTCAGAAAAGTTCCGACAGTCGTGTAGAAATTGGATCCGTAAGAGAAAAACTGCTCAAATGTCATGCCTTCTTCTTTGTTGTATCCGCCAAGGAAAAAACCAAGCGCCAGACAAAGTGACGGCATCAGCGCATACAGCAGGAACGGTCCCATTGCCCGGAAAAACAGTCCTCCGTACAGATAGATCTTCTGCTGTGTCGTTAACGGCCCTTTCGGCCAGGGTTTCGGTGGCGCCGGTTTTACGATCTTTTCTTCTTTTGTCTTCTGCTTAACCGGCTTTTCCCGTTTAACGCTGTTTTTGACTGCTGCGACCGCCCCCTTCATTTTCTCCTCTTTTGCGGAGTCCTTTACCGGTGCGGTGCTATCCTGCTTATTCTGTTTTTTCTCATCCTTCTGCTTCGGCATCGCCTTTAGTCTTCCAGCGTGAGGAATCCGGAAAATCCGGTCACATCAAAGATCTCTTTCACCTGCTGATTTGCCCCACGGATCAGCATGCTGCCGCCATTGGCATTGACTTTTTTCTGCATCGTGAGCAGTGCGCGCAGGCCGACCGAACTGATATAGCCGGTCTCGCTCATATCGATGACCAGATCAAACTTCCCTTCTGCCGCAAGCGCTTCCAAGTCTGCCGAAAGCTTCGGTGCTGTTCTGGTATCAATCTTTTTTTCGGTTTTGTAGATCGTCTGTTCTGCCATTTTCATAGTCCTCCGTTTCTTTTACTGGTCTTCAATCGGTTCCCCGTATTCGTTCAGATAGATCACCTTCCCGTCCGGGCCGTAAATAAATAGATTCCCCTGCTCATCTTCGTAGCAGTAATCATCTTCTTCCTCTGCTTCTGCTTCGATCGCCTGTCGCCGCAGTTCCGACATTTCTTCTTCGGGGATCGTACCGTTATCCAGAAGATATTCTTCCGTTTCCATTTCTCCGTTCAGGATCCCTTCCGCCTGTCTTGCCACCTCATAATACAGTTCGTCATCATCTATGTCATCCAGTATGATCTCATCATTCGGTCCGGCATGAAATCCCAGGATCTGTAATTCCCCTTCGCCGCCTTCCCCGGAAGGCTGCAAAACGATAAAATCCCGGCCTCGCACGCCCAGCGTCAGAACGGGTTCAAAAATATGCTCGTTTCCTTCTGCATCCTCAAGAACCATTTCCAACTTTTTTTCCTGTTCTTCCGCCATCTGTGCTCCTCCTTTTTACCGCGTATAATATTTCTTATATCAACAATTTATTGTACAACATGCACAATATTTTTACAATATATGGACGGTTCTGCAATTACACATAGTAAAAAAACATGATTTCCCTTACATCTGCTATGATAGCATTCCAAGTGCAACAAAAGTGCAAGCATATGCGCCGTTAATACCTTGCCCCCAGACTCATTTCCGCCCAGGAATACTGTGACATATATTCCCCGCAGTAATCGTTGAGTGCCAGCGGATTGCCCTCCAGCAGTTTATAATAATCGCAGTCGATCTTTTCGCAATTGACCGACAGGCTGTTCCAGCCTTTGATCAGCACATCTCCCACACCTGCGGCTTCCAGGCTCTGCTTCAGATCCTGTACCAGAGTGCGCAGCCACGATTTGCGGGAATTGGAGTTGTCATCCTCAAACAGGATGCCCAGCAGTTCGCCCATGCTGCAGACCGCACCTCTCCTGTCGATGAGATATGCTAGCAGTTCCTCGCTGCGGCCTCTGTGAAATGTGAGTGGTTTATCCCCGACAAATGCTTCGAAGCTGCCGAAGCAGATTACCCGCAGCCGTTTTTCCTCTGTTTGCGCAGCGGTTGACTGCAGCGGATTTCGCAGGTTTTCCAGGGCATTCTTCACATCTTCCGCCGATGCCGGTTTCAGCAGATAGTCACTTACGTGCAGTTTCCATGCATCCAGTGCATATTCCTGATACGCCGTCACCATTACCAGATTGGTATCCGGACTTGCCTTTTTGATCTTGACCGCCAGTTCCAATCCGTTCATCCCGGGCATTTCGATATCCTGAAAAACGATATCATACGGTTTCCCGGCTTTGGCCGCCTTCTGCACATCCGCCAGTGCCTTTTTCGGATCCAGAAAGGTATGCAGTTCAATTTCTTCCCCCAATGCTTCCGTCACGGACTCCGTCAGTCCGTCGACTCCCATCTGTTCGTCGTCTACGATCAGAATCTTCATTTTCGGTACCTCCTCATCCTTTTTTCTTGTCTGCCTTTTGGGCGTCTTCCCCTTTTTCTGCTATAGGAATACACAGGATCATCTGCGTTCCTTTTCCTACCTTGCTTTCAATGACCAGCCGTCCGCCGTATTCCTGCATCCTGTCCCGCACATTGGCCAGACCGACGTGCCGGCGTCCGTCTTTACCTTCCCCGCCGCTTTCACGGATATTCTTTTCCCATGCTGCCACATCAAAGCCCTCTCCGTCATCCTCGACAACAACATAGGCTCCTCCGTTTTCTGTAAAACTGCTGATCTTTATCGTACCGGTCGTATTCTTTCCCCGGATCCCGTGACGTACCGCATTCTCCACGATCGGCTGCAGGGACAGCGCCGGCAGAGTAAAGTCCGTTTCTTTAATATCATATTCTACCTGCAATGCATCCGGGAAACGCAGCTGCTCGATCGACAGATAAAACTTGACATGCTGCAGTTCCTCCTTAAAGGCAACCGGCTCCGTACGATCCATATGCTCAAAATTGATCCGCAGGTACTTGGAAAAATCATAGATCGCTTTCCGGGCTCCCTCCGGATCTTTTCCGCACAGAACATAGATCGCATTGAGCGTGTTATAGATAAAATGCGGCCGGATCTGACTCATCATCAGACGCATATGGCTCTCGCGCAGCTGCACGTCCTTCCGCCGCATCTCCTCCCCGCGGCGGGATGCTTTGATCAGAAGCATAACACCGTTTACAATGCCATAGAACAGAATGGCGGTCAGTGTGATCCCCATATAAAAAGAATTGAAGCCGTAAATATAGATTACCAGATCTCCCAGGTACCCGATACCGATCAGAATGAATGCCCATTTGTGCCAGTATCCGTCATTCTTGAGCAGACTGTAGATATTCTTTTCCAGCATCACCACAATAAATACCAGGATGCTGACCTGGATCAGCAAAAGATTCTGTCGCAGGTCACGTATATCCAGAACCTGCAAAAGCAAAAGGACCGCATCCAGGATCAGATATGCCTTATTCGCCCAGCGATAGACCCATTCCTCCGGGCGCAGATAAAACAGATACTCGGACAGCGCCGGCGTCATCAGCATCAAAAAGACCAGCGACAGATCTGTCAGGAAGGCATCAAACGGCAGCAGCAGCGCATAAACCGCCGGTGTATCCGTCAGTTTCCAGGCTCCCAAAAACAGAAGCATCAGCCCCAGATAGAAAACAACCCCCCGCTCATGCAGTTCCTGCTTCATCGAGGTCGTGATCACCAAAAAGACCACCCCTACAATGATACACATCAGGGCTACCACGACGATTGCAGCTTCCTCCAGCAGACGGGTTCCGGCGATCAGATCCCTTCGTCCGAGACAGATCAGCGGCTCCCGTTCTGTAACTTCCGCATAGGCCGGTGTCACGACCATACGCATCGTCTTTCCGACATCCGTGCTGCGAATCGGCACAAAAACCCAGTAACACCCGGGACTGTGCCCGACATGTGCTGCTCTCGGTTCACGTGTATAATATACCCGCTCGGTCCCGATATAGATGTCGACATAGTTATGCACCAGCCAGATCCCGATATCATCCCGTGCCGCAAATTCCTTTGTGATCGGGATCGTATACCCCTTTCGTATTCCGGCATAATTCGAGATTTCAATCCTGGATGTACAAAACGACTCTGTATTCAACTGCAGGATATCAGTATCGTCCCGGTTATTATTCCGCCATCCGAATCCGGCCATCAGACAGATATAAACGGACGCCAAAAAAACAATAAGCAGGATGGCAAGCTTAAACGGCCATCCTGCATTTTCGTTTTGGTTTTCTTTCTTTGGTTTATCGGACATATTATTTTGGCTCTTTTATCCCCTGTACTCCGACTCCGGCAGCAGAAAGAAAGATCTTTGCCCCTACCCAGAGCGGGCTATCCGGCCCCGGGATATAATTCATTTCTACCGGGAACTGCGGTACCATCTGTATAAAGAAGTTAACTGCTGCAAATCCTCCGACAACTGCCGTCGCGATCACGATGGCCGGACGATGTGCCTTCATCACAAGAAAACCCGCAAGAATGCCCAGTGCGATACCGACGACCGCCGCAAAGGCAGGAAACAAAAACTTCGGAACCGATAACTTTTCCGCAAGCGCTGCCGCCATGATGGCCGCCAGATTGTCCTGAACAAAATGGTAGACCGCCAGGAAAATGCCGGCTTGTATGTACATAATCGCCAATACGGCACAAACGAGTCCGATGACAACCTGCACCATCAGCATCCCTTCATTGCTTAAGTTCATACCAGCTACCAGATTGTGGGAATGACTGTATCCGACACAGAATCCGATCACCGACAACGCTGCCTTGTAGATCCCGTATCCCTCCAGGCAGATATATCCGGCGGCCAGCATGCACACAACGCACAACAGCGCGCCCTCAAACTTGATATTGGCCAGCTGCGATAGCAGATCCTTGCCGATCCCTACCGTTACATCCGTCGCACTTCCCGATCCTTCCAACAGCATATCCGGCTCCTTTCCTACCGCCCCGAGACGGTCCGATGCAAAAATTCCCCTATACCGGATACTATAACATGCTAAGTGCAAGAAAAGTGCAAGTTTCCTTCTGCGGAACTCCCGCGAAGTTGCCGCCGCTTAATTATTGTTCCAGATCGTACGGCGTTACCTGATATACATAGTAATTGAGCCAGTTGCTGTAGAGCATATTGCAATGCCCCCGCCACTGCAGACGCGGTTTCTGCTCCGGATCATCCTGCGGATAATAGTTCACCGGGATATGAATCGGCAGATTTTTCGACAGATCTCTTTTGTATTCCTTATCCAGCGTATAGCGGTCATACTCGGGATGTCCCATCAGAAAGATCTGCTTGCCTTCATCCGCCAGACTGAGCAGCACACCGGCTGCCGGTGATTCCGCCAGGATCGTCAGTTCTTTCTGCGCATGCAGATCCTCCGCCGCCACGGTCGTGTGGCGGGAATGCGGTGCAAAGAAGAAATCGTCAAAGCCTCGCACCAGCGGTGTCCTGCGGTGCTTCACTTCATGCTCATAGATCCCGAAGAGTTTCTCCGGAAGCTGTATTTTCTGCAGGCCGAAATGATAATACAATGCCGCCTGCGCTCCCCAGCAGATATGGAGTGTGGATGTCACATGGGTTTTGGTCCATTCCATGATCTCGACCAGTTCCTCCCAGTAATCCACCTCTTCAAACGGCATCTGTTCCACCGGAGCACCGGTAATGATCATTCCGTCGTAACGGTGTTTTTTTACTTCGTCAAATGTTTCATAAAAACGGTTCAGATGGCTGACGGAGGTATTCTGTGAAATATGACTCTTTACCATCATAAAGGTAACATCGATCTGCAGCGGCGTATTGGAAAATGCCCGCAAAAGCTGCAGTTCCGTATCCTGTTTGATGGGCATCAGATTCAGGATCACCACCTTTAACGGACGGATATCCTGATGCATTGCCCTGCTTTCGTCCATAACAAATATGTTTTCATTCTCCAGCTGTTCTTTTGCCGGCAGATCACTTTGTACTTTGATCGGCATGATGTAAGTCCTTCTTTCCCATTTCTCTATAATACTTCCGGCAGAAATTCTGCCAGAAATTCGTCTTCGGTGACAATTCGCACACCAAGCGCCTTTGCTTCCTTGTTCTTGGTGGATTGCGAAGCGGCATCATTATTGATCAGGCACAGGGTCTTGCCCGTGACTTTTCCGGTCACCTTTCCGCCTCTGGCTTCGATCAGCGCTTTCAATTCGTTCCGGTTATCAAAATGATTCAACCCGCCTGTGATCACAAACACGGATCCGCTCAACGTCTGTTCCGTTGTAGCCTCCTCGGGTACCGTAAATGTAAGCTCAGCAGCAAGCGCATCCAGTTCTTCCAGATTCTGCGCATCGTGCATATAGGAGTAAAAAGCCTCTGCCAGAACCGGCCCGACCTTATCGATCGCACTCAGTTCACTGATCTGCGCCTGTTTCATCGTTTCCAGATCATAGGAAAAATGTCCGGCGATAAGTTTCGCATTGGCCAATCCGATGCCGGGAATGCCCAATGCGTAAAGCATTCGGGCTACCGGCAGTGACCGGCTCTTTTCGATGCTCTCCAGCAGATTATCGGTAGAGCGCTCATGGAATCCTTCCAAATGCCGTACGGCATCCCGCTGTTCCTTAAGGTGATAGATATCGCAAAAATGATGAATCAGTCCGGCTCCGATCAGTTTCTCAAGCGTCGCCTCGGAGAGCCCTTCAATATTCATCGCATCCCGCTCCACAAAGTGAACAAAACGCTTGAGGTGTTTTGCAGGACAAGTCGGATTCCCGCAATAGAGCACCTCTGTATCCGCTTCTTTTTTGAGAATGGTTTTGCCGCCGCAAACCGGGCAGACCTCCGGTAATGTAAGGTTGCCGGATTTTGTCAGATTCTCCGCAATCTGCGGTATGATCATATTCGCTTTATAAACCCGGATCGTATCGCCGATCCCGAGTGCCAGTTCCCGTATGATGCTGACATTGTGTACGCTGGCTCTGGATACCGTTGTACCTTCCAGTTCCACCGGTGCAAAAACAGCGACCGGATTGATCAGACCGGTCCTTGAGGTATTCCATTCCACCTCCAGCAGCTCCGTATCCGCCATCTCATCCGCCCACTTAAACGCGATCGCCCCCCGCGGGAATTTGGCCGTCCGTCCCAAGGAAGCCGCATACGCCAGATCATCATAGGAAAGCACCAGGCCGTCCGAAGGGATCTCATTTTCTGTGATCCGCATTTCAAACCGTCCTACCGCATCGACGACCGTCTGCGCATTCACGCGTTCATATTCCACAGTTTCAAATCCCTGTTCTTTCAGGAACGCAAACTGTTTCTCCATCGAATTTTCAAAATCTACATCTTCGGCGCTGACCAGCGCAAATACGATCACGCGTACATTACGCTTCGCAGTAACACTGCTGTCCAGCTGTCGAACCGATCCGCTGCAAAGATTGCGCGGGTTCTTATACTTTGCGCCTTCCTCCGGAATCTGCGCTTGTACTTTTTCAAAATCCGGGTAGCTGATGACTGCCTCTCCGCGCACCACCAGTTCTCCCGTATAAGCGATCTTATGCGGAAGATTGATAAAGGTACGGGCATTGTTGGTCACCACTTCTCCAACTTCCCCGTTCCCCCGGGTAACACACTTTTCCAGTACGCCTCCACGGTAGGTGAGCACCACCGTCAGTCCGTCTTCCTTCCAGGAAAGAAGCCCGTCATGCTCCCCCAGCCATTCGGCAAGTTCCTCACGGCTTTTCGTTTTGCCCAGAGAAAGCATCGGAGACGCATGTCGTTCCTTCGGCAGGGAATCCACCGCTTCATAGCCGACGCTGATCGTCGGGCTTCCGGCCAGAATCACGCCTGTCTTTTCCTCCAGCGCCTGCAATTCATCATACAAACGGTCATATTCCACATTGGGCATGATCTCGGTATCTTCCGCATAATAAGCCTGCGCTGCTCTGCGCAACAGATCCGTCAGTTCCCGCATACGTTTTTGATCGGCCGATTGTATATTCTCTGAATGCATGGTTTTCTCCTGAAACGAAAAAGTATTGAAAACAAAAAAGGAAATGATCTTTTACCCCGATCATTCCCTGTAATTATATACAAATCAGCCACAAAAATCAACCTGTTGCCGTCTTATCCAATGCAAGATTCAGTTTTTCAAATGCCTCATCCATCGGGATTGACAGCGCCGTTGCCAGCTCACTGATCATAATGCGCTCCGCATAGGTCAGCAGCTTTGCATCCGCAATATTGAGTCCCTTGTGATTCTTTTTGTTTTCCGACCGGATATACCGCAGATGGCGGATCATATTGGTGATCTCCATACTGTCCGCCTTTTGAATAAACGCATCACAGGCTTCCTTTGCCGGAAGCTCTCCATGACGCTTTCCTTTTTTGATCTTTTCGAGGATTTCCTGGGCATCCTTTTTTCCGACAACTTTACGGGCAATCTTATCTTCGTTCGTCACGGCCACATATAAGGTATCCCTGTTGTCATAAACAGGTTTCAGTGAATAATAGAGCTTGTCCGGCCCGGCAAAATCCAAAGTCCCGATCTCGACCACTTCGCATGCACCGGAAACGCTATACATCACATAATCACCGATTTTATATCTCTGCATAAAGCCCTCACTTTGATCTGTAACGCCCTATCCACCCCCGTGCTAATAAGTATAACATTTTTTCAAATCTTTCGCAAACGAAAATAAAATAAAATAATTCTAACTCCTGCAGGTCTAAGAAAGCGTTCTGCTCGCAGAACGCTCGCGCCGAGCGCGGTTGCGATAGCAACATTTTCCTTACGCGCTCGTGTGCATCCCCCGGAGGGCTTTTTTGCTTTATAGGAATTGCAAAGCAATTTCCTATAATGAAATAAAAGAGGCCCCGCTTTTTTTGCAGTGCCTCTTTCTAAATTTTCATTCGAAGATCAATTCTATTTGGGTCGTTCTAATCAGATTATTTCTTCTTAACGCCGTTCACAGCATCCTTAAAAGCCTTACCAGCCTTAAACTTCGGAGACTTGGAAGCTTTGATCTTGATCGTCTCGCCGGTAGACGGGTTACGACCTGCGCGAGCCTTGCGCTCTGCAACTTCGAACGTACCGAAGCCAACCAGAGAAACTTTCTTCTCGCCCTTCTTGTTTGTCAGCTCAGCCTTAACAACATCAACAAATGCGTTCAGACCAGCTTCTGCGTCTTTCTTGGAAAGACCGGACTTCTTAGCCATAGCTTCTACTAATTCTGCTTTGTTCATGATCTTCTCCTCTCATGATTAGATTTTACGGCGGTTCTATTACCGCTTGTTGATAGACTACCACTATTTATGGGATTTGGCAAGCATTTCCAACGGATTTTTTAAAGAAAACCCCATATTTCATGGGGTTTTCCAAGGTGTTGCATCTCAATTTTTCAGTCCGCTCATTTTCTTCAGGCGATCCCGTTCCCATTCAAAGATAAATCGCACAAATTCCTCTCTGGCTTCTTGTTTCATATCCACAAATTTCATCCGGTGAACAAAGCAGCCACGCTGTCCGTTCATCAGGCTGGTTTCAATGATCTTGCCAAGAAAAATGTAGTTTTTCTTATCTCCGGAAGGCAGCTGAGCCACCATATGCGTGATCACCATAGCATCCTTGGGAATGTCGGTCCGTG
>JAEEGL016595420.1_pt1 | contig 17784 bp, 15 predicted proteins | sample 9134231 | NCBI WGS metagenome assembly JAEEGL01 (sample SAMN16246548, study PRJNA631951) | gut metagenome | biome: gut microbiome; feature: rumen; material: fiber-attached | host: Bos | place: Iran: Karaj | collected 2018-10 | reverse complement strand
GTTGTTGAGGGGCAAGCGAGCAAGCTCGAGCGCAAAATTGAAAGTTGACAATTAATTGAACACACCAAAAAAAGAAAGTTAACTGAAAAGTCATCAGTTAACTTTCTTTTTTTTGTCGGGGCGACCCGACTCGAACGGGCGACCGCCTGGTCCCAAACCAGGAACGCTACCAACTGCGCTACACCCCGCAAAGTGCCCAAAGTGGACACTCCTCTCTCAAATCGGGTGCAAAGGTAGCACATTCTGTTGACATAGCCAAATTTTTGGAGAGAAAAAGAAGCTGCATTGTTAAGGATGCAGCTTCTTTTGGGATTTCATTTCATGTCTTCCTCGGATTTCATGTCGATTTCTTCGCCTTTGGGGCTGTAGAATTCATATTGAAGGAAGGCAAGCCTTTGATTGGGGATGACACGGACACCGAGACCGTATTTCATTTGCCATCGTAGTTTCAATGAGAAGATGCCTTGATTGATGTAGGCTGCCACGTAGGGGTGGACGTGTAAAGTAAAGGAGCGGATTTTCAACTGGTTGACCAACTGGTCAATCTTCTGCTCCAGAACGTCGGTAAAGAGGAAGCTGGACTTAATGGTTCCCTTGCCCATGCAGGTGGGGCAGGTTTCATCAACATGCACTTCCATCACGGGACGTGTGCGCTGACGAGTAATCTGCATCAGTCCGAATTTGCTCAGTGGCAATATGTTGTGGCGTGCGCGGTCGCGCTTCATGTTCTCACACATGCGCTCATAGAGTGTTTGCCTGTCTTCTGCGAGCGTCATGTCAATAAAATCTACAACAATGATGCCTCCCATATCTCTCAGGCGAAGCTGCCGGGCCAGTTCATCTGCGGCTCCCAGATTGACCTCCAGTGCGTTGGCCTCTTGGCCATCGGGGTTCTTGGCTCTGTTGCCGCTGTTGACATCTACCACATGCAGCGCCTCTGTGTGTTCGATGATGAGGTATGCTCCGTGCTTGTAGGAGACAGTCTTGCCGAATGAGGTCTTAATCTGCCGGGTGACATCGAAATTGTCAAATATAGGGAGTTTGCCTTTGTATAATTTGACAATCTCCTGCATCTCGGGAGCAATGAGCCGGACGTAGTCCTTGACTTCTTCGAAGATGTGCGGTTCGTTGATGTAGATGTTCTCGTAGGTGGGGTTAAACAAGTCCCGAAGCAGCGCCACGGTGCGGCTGGTTTCCTCATAGCAGAGGGTGGGCATGTCTTTGGCAGCATGTGCTCGACGGATGGTTTCTTCCCAACGTTTGGTCAAAATCATGAGTTCCTGGTCGAGTTCGCGGACGTTCTTGCCTTCTGCCACGGTGCGTACTATCACGCCGAAGTTCTTAGGCTTGATGCTCTGAATGAGCTGCTTGAGTCGTGCTCGCTCGGCACCCGACTTGATTTTGGAGGATACGCTGACTTTCTCGGTGAAGGGAACGAGTACGAGAAAGCGTCCAGGGAAGGTAATGTCACATGTGAGTCGTGGCCCCTTGGTGGAGATGGGTTCCTTGACAATCTGAACCAGCAGTTCCTGACCTAACTGGAGTGTGTTCTGCACACTGCCTTCTTTGGGCAATTCGGGCTGGATGGAGGCCTTCTCCATGGGATAGACCTGCTTCTTGTCGCTGCTGACTTGTTTGAGGTATTTGGCAAATGAATGAAATTGTGGTCCCAAGTCCAGATAGTGCAGAAACGCATCACGCTCATGCCCCACATTGACAAAACAAGCGTTCAAGCCCGGCATGAGCTTGCGCACCTTTGCGATGTAGATGTTACCGACATTGAAACTTGCGGACTGCTCTTCTTCCTGATACTCGACCAATCGTTTGTCTTCTGTCAGGGCAATGGCAATTTTCTTCGGCTGGACATCTACGAAAACTTCACATGTCATGGGTTAATTTGACGATTTAACGATTTCACGAATTGACGAATGAACGATTCACGAATGAACGGATTCACGAATGACTGATTCATGGATAATTGGACGATTCACGTTCGTTCTGTTGATTCGTCAAGTGTTCTGAATTGGGTTGGGTGCAATGAACAATTTGATAAACAAGGAACAAACAAAGTCCTACTGTAAATCAACGGACTAGTTGTTTGTTCCTCGTTTTGACTCACTAAGCCGCTAAGGACAAAGAGAGCCAGACAAAGCTAATGTTATTTGCTCTTATGTCTGTTCTTTCTCAGTCTCTTCTTGCGCTTGTGAGTTGACATCTTGTGTCTCTTCTTTTTCTTTCCGCTAGGCATAATTGTAAGGGATTAGACGTTAAATAAAGCAGTGAAAACATGATTATTCCCCTTTGACAGCGGCGAAGAACACCTTGGCGGGTTTGAAAGCCGGAATGTTATGTTCGGGGATGATCATGGTTGTGTTTTGCGTGATGTTGCGAGCTGTCTTCTGTGCGCGTGTCTTAAGGATGAAGCTACCGAATCCACGGAGATACACATTCTCCTCAGCGGCAAGGGCTGCCTTCACTTGATCCATAAATGCTTCAACTACGGTTAGAGCTGTAGTTTTGTCAACGCCGGTTTTCTGTGAAATCTCGGCTACGATTTCTGCTTTTGTCATTTCTTTTTTATTATTAATGGGGTTAAAATGATGTTTTTTTGCGTTTTTGGCTTGCAAATGTAAGAACTTTCAAGCAGTTATGAAAATGTTTTCACGTTTTTTTTCTCGAAAAGTGATTTCTTTACGCTTTTTCTGCCCAATATCATCTAAAAAAGCTACCTTTGCGCCATGAAAACGGTATTTACAGACATTCTATTAGAGTGGTATGCGTGCCATGCACGTGAGTTGCCGTGGCGTGGCATTTCTGATGCCTATGGGATATGGTTGAGCGAAATCATTTTACAGCAGACACGTATCCAGCAGGGCCGTGACTATTGGTTGCGTTTCATGGAGCGTTTCCCGTGTGTGGAAGATCTGGCTGCCGCTACTGAGGACGAAGTCTTGCGGCTGTGGCAGGGGCTGGGGTACTATAGCCGTGCACGTAACCTGCATGCTGCGGCCCGGCAGATTGTGGCGATGGGCGGGTTCCCGCGGACCCTTGAAGGCATCCGCAGCCTGAAAGGGGTGGGGGATTACACCGCCGCAGCTGTGGGGAGCATGGCTTTCGGGTTGCCTGTTGCCGCCGTGGATGGTAATGTCTATCGTGTGCTGGCGCGTCACTTTGGCATTGACACACCCATCAATTCCACTACGGGAAAACATGTCTTTACGGAGCTGGCACAAGCCTTGCTGCCGGAAGCGCAGCCGGGGACCTTCAATCAGGCGATGATGGACTTTGGCTCCGTGCAGTGCACGCCACAGTCTCCGCGCTGTCTGCTATGTCCGTTGGCAGAGACGTGTGTGGCATTGCATGAAGGGCAGGTGGATCTGTTACCCGTCAAGCTCCACAAAACCAAAGTGAAAGAGCGGCGCCTCATCTATCTGTATATCAGATGCCAGGGAAAGGTGGCTGTCCACCGTCGAGGCGAAGGTGATATATGGCAGGGTCTGTGGGAACCGTTGCCTTTCCTTCTCAAAGGGCTGCAGGACGTGCGGTTATTGTGCAAGGACGTGAAACATGTGCTGACTCACCGTGTGCTGTTCGCAGATTTCTATTTTGCAGAAGTCCGAGAGCGTCCTGCATTACCGGATGATTACTTGTGGATTCCAGAAACGGACTTGGATGACTACGCCAAGCCACGCCTTATTGAACGCTTGCTGGAGAGTGTGCCACGCCACTAACGGAGATAAACCGCGTCCCTATAATAATAATAATAATAATAATAAAGGTACGCGCGCGGAAGGCTGAGATCCTCACTCCGCGTTTTCGGTCTTCCCCACAATCACTTTGATCTTGACGATGCGTCGTTCATCCATTTCCATAATCTCGAAGGTAAAGCGTCCGTGGCGGATGCGCTCGTGCTCTTGCGGGAACTCACCCTTGATCTCCAGCAGCAGCCCTGCCAGCGTGTCGGCATCACCAGCCACATCGTCCAGTGCATTGTCATCTAACTGCATGATCTTGCGGAAGTCTGAGAGCAGCGTCTTGGCCTCGAAGATATAGGTATTCTGGTTCAGGCGCGTGTAGGTGCGCTCCTCCTCGTCATATTCGTCATTGATCTCGCCCACGATTTCCTCGATAATATCTTCTAATGTGACCAGTCCGCTGGTTCCTCCGAATTCATCCACCACGATGGCAATGTGTACCTTCTGTGCCTGGAAGTCCCGCAACAAGTCGTCTATCATTTTGGTCTCTGGCACGAAGGTCGCAGGTCTCACCAGTGTCTGCCAGCGGAAGTTTGCTGGCTTGTTCAGGTGGGGCAGCAGGTCCTTGATATAAAGAATCCCTGTGATGTGGTCCTCGTTGCCGGCATAGACAGGAATGCGGCTGTAGTTGTTCTCCACAATGCACTGTATCACCTCGGGGAAGGGCGTTTTCACGTCCAGATCTACCATGTCCACGCGTGGTGTCATTACTTCTCGAGCCATCTCTCCGCCGAAGCGGATGATGCCTTTCAGCATCTGTTGCTCGTCGGCAATGTCTTCTTTGTCTGTCAGTTCCAAGGCTTGTTCCAAATCGTCAACAGAGAGTTGTTGGGGCGTTTGGCTCATCATCGTTGTGATTTTGCCGGACTTCATCAGGAGTGAACTCACCGGCCACCACAGCTTTATCAGTACACTATAGACTGGCGCACACAACCGCGCCATCGCCAATGGTTTTTGTGCCGAGGCTATCTTGGGCATGATTTCTCCGAAGAGTAGCAGCAGGAACGTCAGTACCACCGTCATGATCACAAACTCCAGCACGGTATTCCATCCGAAGTCGATGAACTGGCGGAAGAAATATGTGAGCAGCATGATAATGGCCACGTTCACGAAGTTGTTGCAACACAAGATGGTAGCCAGCAGCCTTTCGGACTGCTGCAGCAGTTGCAGGATGCGTTGGTCGGTGGGTGTGTGTACCTCCTTCAGTTCGTTCATATCCGAAGGGGAGAGCGAGAAGAACGCTATTTCGCTGCCGCTGACAAATGCGGAGCAGAATAGCAACAGAAGGCCAAGGGCCAATGCGACGTAGGCTCCTATGGAGGGAGTCAGAAAGGTGATGCCAGAAAAGATGCCCGCCAAGGGCGCAAGATAGTCATCCATTATTAGCCGTGTCTTTCTTTGATGACATCAGTTTCAGCTCGTCGGCCCAAATCTCTGTGATATAGCGGGTCATGCCCTGCTTGTCCTCATAGGAGCGTGTTTGTATCTTGCCTTCCACATAGATGAAGTCACCCGTGTGAACATATTTTTCCACGGTCTCTGCCAACTTGCGCCACAGAATGACATTATGCCATTCGGTGCGTTCGGGAACTTGCGTGCCATTGGGCAAGGTATAGCCCCGTTCGCTGGTGGCCAGCCGCACTTGTGCCACTGCCACCCCCTGGTCCACATACCGGACTTCGGGCTCCTTGCCCACGTGTCCCAGCAGAATCACCTTATTAACTGATGCCATTGTACAATTATTCCTTTCAAATTGTTTGGCAAAGGTACTACTTTTCGCTGACATGACCTCGCGCAGACCCATAATTTTACTATTTTTAGCCTTTCAGTGAAGAAATATTTACTATTTTCTTTGCCTTAGACTCTTTTTTCTGTATTTTTGCACGGAAATCATAAATAGTAAGTCATTAAATAGTTAATCACCATGTCGATTTGGATTATCTTCAAACTCCTCGGCTCGCTCGCGCTGCTCATGTTCGGTATGAAAGCCATGAGTGAAGCCCTACAGAAGATGGCGGGTCCGCAGTTGCGTCATGTCCTTGGAACCATGACCACTAACCGTTTTACAGGTATGCTGACAGGTACGGTCGTCACCGCCTCCGTACAGTCTTCTACCGCCACCACGGTGATGACCGTGTCTTTTGTCAACGCAGGTCTGCTCACGCTGGCACAGGCCATTTCGGTCATTATGGGTGCCAACATTGGTACCACGCTCACCGCATGGATTATGGTACTCGGTACGTCAGGCAATGAAGCTTCTCCGTTCGATATCAGTATTGTCTCCTATGTGGGCTTCTTTATAGGCATCATACTCATCTATATGAAGAAGCATCGCTATGTCGGTGATTTCCTGTTTGGTATTGGCCTGTTGCTGCTGGGCTTGACCACCCTCAAGGCTACTGGAGGTGATATGAATTTGGCCAATAATGCAGCTATCACCTCTTTCTTCGCTTCCTTCGATCCTGATTCCTTCTCAACGACACTCATTTTCTTGTTGTTGGGCGGCATCATGACGTTCTGCGTGCAGTCATCGGCTGCCGTGATGGCCATCACGATGGTGCTGTGTTCCACGGGTGCCATGCCCATCTATCAGGGTATCGCATTGGTGCTGGGCGAGAACATTGGAACCACCATCACCTCGAATCTCGCTGCCCTCTCTGCCAACACCCAAGCCCGTCGTGCGGCTTTGGCTCACTTACTTTTCAATGTGTTTGGTGTGCTGTGGATTCTGTTTGTCTTCCGGATTTTCATCGACATGGTTTGTGGTTGGGTTGGCTTTGATGTAACAATGACAAGGGATAATGCCAGTAATGCCGAATTCCTGGCAAATGCAGGTAAACTGAGTTTTGTCCTGGCAGCATTCCATACATCATTCAATGTGGTCAACACAATGATTCTCATTTGGTTCATCCCGCAGATAGAGAAACTCGTCTGCTGGGTCATCAAGCCCAAGAAGGTGGACGAGGAAGAGGACTTCAAGCTCCATTTCATTACCGCGGGCATCATGAAGACTCCCGAACTCTCGGTGCTCGAGGCACACAAGGAGATCCAGGCTTTCTCAGACCGCATGCAGCGTATGTTTGCCATGGTGCGCGAGCTGCTCGTCCTCTCCGCTTCCTCCACCGGCAAGAAGAGTGGCAACCAGGACACCGAATTCATCAAGCTTTTCACCCGCATCGAGAAATATGAAAGCATCTCGGACAACATGGAGCTGGAGATTGCCAACTACCTTGATCAGGTCAGCGATGCCCACCTCAGCGATGACACCAAGGCCAAGATACGTGCCATGTTGCGCGAAATCTCCGAACTCGAGAGCATCGGCGACAGCTGTTACAACATGGCCCGCACCATCAGCCGCAAGTATCAGGGCAAGGAAGACCACTTCAACGAGGCACAGTATGAGCACTTGCATCAGATGATGGAACTCACCAATAACTCGTTGACACTCATGAACCAACTCATGAGCGGACGCAAGGAGTCCTATGATGTCAACCGCACGTTCAACACCGAGAACGAGATCAACAACTACCGCAACCAACTCAAGCAGCAGAACATTATCGATGTGAACAACCACGAGTACACCTACGCAGTGGGTACTATTTACATGGACCTCGTCAACGAATGTGAGAAGCTGGGCGACTATGTGGTCAACGTCGTGGAGGCCCGCATGGGCACTCGCCAGCGCGAAGTCTTATGATGGCAGTCCTTCTCCTTCTTCTCATTTTGCTATTCTCTCCCCGCGTAATGGCGCAGGAGAGCCGGCGGGTGCGGGCTGCCGTGGTATTGCCGTTGAAGGAGAACACCCCCCGGGGGGCAAAGATGGTGGAGTTCTATCAGGGACTGCTCATGGCTGCCGACAGCTTGAAGCGGGCAGGCTTGGACTTGGAAATCACAGCGTTGCACAGCGGCAACACCATGAATGATATGGATCAGCTGCTCATGGCACATTCCCTGAGACAGATGGACGTGGTGTTCGGACCTCTGGATGTGCCGCAGCAATTGCCCCTGGCAGACTATTGTGACATCCACGGCGTTCGACTCGTATCGCCGTTCTCCACGCTGGCCACACAACTTGCGGAACACCCCCTATATTACATGGCCAACGCTCCTCGCAGCACCGTGCAGCAGCAGGCCATCTGGTTCATCCAGAATCATTTCCCCGATCACAACATCATCCTTGCGGATTGCAACGAGCAGAACGAGGAGGGGCAGGCATTTGCACAGACCCTGCGCGATGCCATGTCGGAGAAGGGAATCTATGTGCGCACGCTCAACGTTGCCGGCGATGAGATGGCTTACTACCAGGCGTTCAACCCGTTGCGCAAGAACTTGATTGTCCTGAACTCGTCAAGTCTGAAAGCCCTTAACGCCTTCTTGCCGCGTCTCAAGGCTTACCGCCGCGAGCATGCAGATCTCAGCGTGAGTCTCTTCGGCTATCCCGCCTGGCAGACTTATACGGCGCAGCTGCTGCCAGACTTCTACGAGCATGACACCTATATCTATACCTCTTTCTACCGCAACCCGTTGGAGCTGCGATCCAAGCAACTGGATCAGAGTTTCCTGCAGTGGTTCCACCGGCCGATGCAACAGACCTTCCCGCGTTATGGTGTCATGGGGGTTGACCTCGGCTATTACTTCCTGCGGGGCATCAATATTTACGGTAACAGCCTTGAAGACAACCTTCCGAAAGTTCCCGTGCGGCCCTATCAACACCCTTTCTGTTTCGAACGCACGGCAGATGGCAATGGTTTCGTCAACACATTTGTTGAGCTTATTCATTACTCGCCCGCACAAACCATTGACATCATAACACGCAATCGCTAAGAATATGTTCTCCCGCCACTTCCTATTTTTAACTTTATATTTTATATTTGTTCTTGTTGCTCCCGTCCGTGCACAAGTGGGAGAATACCGCTCAGACCTCGCCGTGGGAGTTAGTGGAGGATATGTGATGAACCGCATGGATTTCAGTCCCAGTATCAAACAGGACTGGAAAGGCGGTATGACGCTGGGTTTCACTGCCCGCTACACTTGTGAGCGTTACTTTACCGCCATCTGTGCTGTGCAGGCAGAACTGAACTATGCCAATCTGGGATGGAAGGAACTTATTGAACCAGAGTACAGTTCCGATACCTACAGCCGCGACATGCACTACCTCCAACTCCCTGTCTTTGCACGCATGGCGTGGGGACGTGAGCGTAGAGGCCTGCAGTTCTTTGTGATGGCGGGTCCCCAGCTCAACTTTTTCCTCAGTGACCGTGAGCACTACAGTTCACCTTTTGCAGGGCTGCCACGCCCCAACAGCGTCAACATGCAATATGGCAAGGAAGTGGAGAACCGTTTCGAGTATGGCATCACTGGCGGTGCTGGCATGGAGCTCTCCACGGCCATTGGCCATTTCCAACTCGAAGGGCGCTATTACTTCGGCCTTTCTGACATCTGGTCAAACAGCAAGAAAGACCCCTTTGGCCGCTCTGCCAACGGTGCCATCTACATCCGCATGTCCTATCTCATGGATCTCCTCCGCACAAAGGACGACACCATCCGATAAATCTGCACCCCGTTTCCTGTGAGCATTTTGCCTCTTTTGTTTCTTTGCTCTGCAGATGATGTTCTTTGTTGCTATGTCAGAATTGTGGGCAACGTGTCTCTGTGGGGTGGAGAGGAAGGGCTCATTTCTGCCACGTGAAGTGATAGCGGAAACGGCGGTTGGGGGCTGTGTCGCCGGTGGTGCAGATGGAGATGATGTCTTCGGGATTGCTGGGATTGTCGGCCCATTTGAAGTTGAGAGTCAACTGTTTCTTGTTCTGAGCCAACAGCGTTCTGTTCTTTTTGTAGAGTTTGTTGCGTGGCAGGCGGAGGGTGAGGTGGCGGCCATCAACGTCGTAGTTGATGAGCTGCATGGGTAGCCAGTCCTTGGTTGCGGAATCAAAGACCTGTAGCCATCCGTCCTTGACTCTGTAGTCAAAGCCCTCCCAGCCTGTGGTGTCGTTGCAGTCAGTGTCAAGGAAGAGGATCATCCAATTTGGTGAATCGGTCTTGTCCGCTTGGTGCCGCGGATTGTGCAGTGCGTCTTTCAGGAGCGGTGCAGGGGCCGTGGCAGATGTGAGCGTGTCCGCCGAAATAGCTTCAAACACAATGTGTGTTCGTGTCACACTGACGCGAGCCTCTACGATGTCGTTACGACCTGTCGAGTCGGTGTAGTGCAACCCTCCGTAGCCGTTGTGGTTGCGGTGGATGATGTCTCCACGCGTGTCATGGTAGTTGGCAATCTTCCGGTATCCACGTGTCAGTGGCTGTGGCCTCACGCCCTTGTAGCGCCTGATATTCTGCACCATCTGCATGTAGTAATTGTCGGTGTAGCCATCTCGCATGGGTTGGATGGTTCGGTTGAACTCAGCGTTGTACTGGTCCACAAAATAGAAGGGATTGTTGCGTCCAAGAAAGGTCGTTGGGCCGGGCGCTGTCTCGCTGCCGGGTGCCAGGCCGGAGCGATATTTGCCGGCTGTCCACTCATTCCAGTCGTTGATGTAGATGAAGTCGGGATCCACGCTCAATGCCTCGTCCCAACGGTCCTGAAAGTAGATGCCATAGCCTTCGGGGTGTGCCACGGTGCGTTTGAGCCACGGCACGTAGGCCGAGTCGGGCAAGTCATAGGTGTTGAGCCGCGGTTCATGGGTCTGTCGTCGCCAGCTCTTGCCGGTGATGCTGATGGGGTGTTGTGCAGGTGTCACAGCCATTTGTTCCAGACGGCCGTTATGCCGTGCTGCGAGGTCGCGGGGTTGCATGGCTGCCACACGGCTGTCATTCATCTCATAACCGAAACTCCAGTTGTCCTCGGTGCCCACATAACGATGTCCGCCCCACTCGTAATACCCCCACCACATATTGCGCAGCGTGAAGAAGTCGAAAATCTCCTGTGGATAAGTGCCGCTGTCATAGCCTCCGCCGTTGGCATCATGGTCGGGTTCAGCGTTGTAGAGCAGCAGTGGCCGTCCCTGCCACTGGAACCAAAAGTCACGTGCAACGCCTTGTTTGTAGATGCGTTCATAAAGGTCGCAGACCACGCTCACCACAGGCCCGTTGAAGGCCCAGAAGCAGAACTGCGGTACCACGTTTCCCAAGGCTCGCATCTGTTGCATCTCGTCGAACAGCACAGTCCACTCGTCCCAATAGCGCACGGCATTGGTCACGTCGAGGATCAACACGTCCACCCCCGCATCGGCCAGCATTGACAGGTCGCGGCGGATGAGCCAGCGATCCTGGCTGAGGAAGTAGCCCGCCTCGGGTTGTCCCCAGTGCAGGCTCCATTCTTTCCAAACGGGGTGGAAGGCATCCATCCGAGCCTCGGGAGCAGCCTGCAGGGTGCGTGTGACATCACCGCCGTAGGGGGCTGTGAGGTTGAACTTGCCCTCATCGTGCCAAGTGATGTAGAAAATGCCAACTGTTCGCTCCTTGTCGTTGCGTAAAGGTGTCTCGGTAGCAGTAGGCATCGTGCGCCCCAGCGCATCGGTGGCAACCCATGTGTCTGGCTGGATGTCAATTATTTGCGCCCATAGCATAGGAAGCCCCCACGCTAAAAGGAAAAGGGACAGTGCAATCTTCTTCATGTCTTTCATGCGGCATAAAAGACCTGTAGGACCATGCGCTGGTCCTACAGGTGGATATTGTCGATTAATGATACATAGTTGCTTATGAAGTGATGGACGTTGCCTTTCGGTATCCCAAGCCCGTAACATGACAGATGAGAACGCCGGACTGGTTCGTCACCTTCACCTCAACGGACGGAATCTTGGGGTGGTTGGCCACGTGCACAGCCTCGGCACGCAGCACATCGCCTTCCCTTGCACTCGAGACGTACATGATGCTGTTGCTGATTCCGAAGGTGAGTTGGCCGCTATGGTTCATCAGCGCCGCAATGGCTAAGTCTGCCAGCGTGAACAGTGCTCCCCCCTGACAGACATTGCCGCCGTTGAGATGTGCTGTCGTCACTGTCATCTCTGCCACCGCGTGCTGTTCGTCGGCCTCGGTGATTTGGCAGCCAGCGTTGGCGGCAAAACGGTCGGTGTGGTTTAGTAAATCCTTGATATCCATTATGTACTACCGATGGAATGGAGCGTCACTCAATTTCCTTCACGTTACCCGTATGCTGATGGAGGGTCACGCGCGTTTCCATTTTCTTGTTGAAGAGCACATCAGAAAGCAACTCGGTGACGCCGAGCTGGCAAATGGACACGTCCTTGGTGAGCAGTGTTGCCCTGGGCGATGAGATGGTGACTTGTGCCCGCTGTGGCACATTGACATAAACGCCCTGTTCCGTCTTGGACTTGCCCATTCCGAACAGGCCTTTCTTCGTGGGTTCAGGTTCTGGAGCGGCTTGCGGAATGGCACCTAACGCCTTGATGATGATCCAGATGGGCTCGCCGCTCAGGTCATCGGCATCCACCAGTCCTAACCGTCGGGAGAAGCGGCACAGCAACTGCTGTTTGCCCAGCAGGCTGGCGTCTGCCGCAGGCTCATAGTCAAAGGACATGACCTCTGTGCTGGTGAGTGTCTGACCCTTGAAGAGCGACTCCAGCGCTTCAATCTCCTTGTCCAGGTTATCCAGCATGAGCTTGAGCTGCATGCCGTCTTTAGGGGTGTTGTCGGCTTCTCCGCGGATGAGGGTATTGCGGCTGTCGCGCAGCTCATAGATAAATTCTGCTGTGAGTTGTGCCATCTTGGCCGAGCTGCCTGCTGCCAGAATCTCCTGCGTCATGAAGTCGCGGCCGTTCACCTCCTTGGGTGCAGGGGTTCCCTTGGGCAGTTCCGGCACCGTCTCTTGCTCCTCCCGTTTGTTGATGCTCAGGAGCAGGCCCTCGTCGGTGAGGCTCACCAGGGGGGCAGACGTCTGTGAACGGAGTTTGATGCTGTAGGCCTTGGTGCTGTCTGGCACACCGTAAGGCATCAGAGTTATCTCTTTGATGGTCCATTCCGTGGATTCTGCCGTGGGGACGTTGGGCTGCCGCAGATAGCGGTCGGAGTAGGCGGCGAACTCACCGGGCTTGGTCACGGCCTTCTCTGCGGTGACCACCACCTCAAATACGGTCTTGGGCAGGAAATAGCACACGCCCTCGGTGGTGACGCCGGGACGGAACGGTGTGACTTCTGTCTGCGCCAGTAAAGGGGAGGAGAAGGTTAAGAAAAAACACAGATTACACAGCAAATCCCCATGAGCGAGTCGCAAGAATCTGTGAAATATGAAATCCAATTGTGCAATCATAAGATGATCTGTGTGAATCCGTTGACTCTGTGGCTTCTACAGAACGTGAGGGCAATCATTGATTCTCCTTTTCGATGCCCTTGAAGATGGCCTCCAGCATGCCTTCCTTGGTCTTGCAGATGCCCCAGTCGAAGGTGTGTCGTATGCCTTCTGCAGCAAACCATTTGGACAAGGGTTCCGTCTGGCTGTGATACACGGCAAAGCGCTTGCGAATGGTCTCTTCGTTGTCATCGGCTCGTCCTTCCAAGTTGGCACGGCGCAGCAGGCGCATCATCAGTACGTCCTCAGCAACAATCAGTTCAATCATCATTCCGAGACTGTCACCGCGCTCTTCCAGCATCTTTTTCAGGGCCTCGGCCTGAGCGATGGTGCGTGGGAAGCCGTCGAAGATGACGCCTTTGCCCTTCGGCAGCGCATCATAGGTGGCAGCCAGGATGTCAATCATCAAGTCATCGGGGATGAGCTGCCCGTTGTCGATGTAGCCTTTGGCGGTCTTGCCCAGTTCAGTACCGTTCTTGATTTCTGCACGCAGCACGTCGCCGGTGGAAATGTGCCCCATGCCGTAGCGCTGAGCTATCTCTGCACTATAGGTGCCTTTGCCCGAGCCGGGTGCACCAAAGATGATAATGTTCTTCATTGTCTTTTAATCCGATATTTGGTTGTTACTATTTTCGTTATTTCGTTATCTCGGCATCACGTTATCACGCCATGATGTTGTTACGGCTCTCTGCTCGTTATTTAATGAGGGTGTAGATGTCCTTTGTGTTACGCCCGAAACCGTCGTAATCAAGCCCATAGCCCACAATGAAGTCGTTGGGAATATCCATGCAACGGTAGTGAATGGGGATTTCCACTTTCAGGGCATCGGGTTTCACCAGGAGCGAGCACACCGAGATGCTGGCGGGATTCTGCTTCTCCAGCGTTTCCAGCATATGAGCTATTGTCATGCCCGAGTCAATGATGTCCTCCACGATGACGACATCGCGGCCCGTGATGTCGGTGTTCAGGCCTATGACTTCTCGAATCTCGCCCGTGGAGTGAGTGCCCTGATAGCTGGCCAGTTTGATGAAACTGACCTCGCAGGGTATCGTCACCTCGCGCAGCAAGTCGGCCGCGAAGATAAACGATCCATTGAGCACAGGCAGGAACAGCGGTTCTCGTCCAGCCAAGTCACGATTGATTTCCTCGGCCACGCGCCGAATCTGCTTCTGAATCTCTGCTGCCGGGATACTGATGGCAAAAGTCTTGTCCTTAACTTGCAATGTTTCCATAGGAATAAAAGGTTTCTGGCTGCAAAGATACAGAAAAGTTCCTTCTTTCTGCCGTAAAGCTGCAAAAACTTCACGCCTCTACCGCGAATCTGTTACTTTTTTGCAGGAAACAGCCCTTTTATTGCCCAAAATCCTGTACCTTTGCATCCGTTTTCAGAAGATTGAACAGTTTATGAAGATATTGACAGGCGGACAATTCCGCGAATTGGATTTATATACGATAGACCACGAACCCGTCTCTTCCATTGATTTGATGGAACGTGCCAGTCGCGCCATTGCCGATGAGGTGCTGCGCAGATGGGACAATCCGTCACAGCGGGTGCTGGTCTTTGCGGGCCCTGGCGGCAACGGTGGTGACGGGTTGGCGGTGGCCCGCATCTTGTCTGAGGCCGGGCGAGAGGTCATTGCCTACCTCTTCAACGTCAAGGGCACGCTGAATCCCGACTGCGAGACGAACCGCGACCGTCTCCTGCAAACAGAGGGAGCCACATTGGTGGAAGTCACACAGGAGATGGTCTTCCCTGAGTTGCGGACGGATGACCTGGTCATCGACGCCCTCTTTGGCACAGGACTGAGCAAGCCCCTCAGCGGAGGTTTTGCATTGGTGGCCAACCGCTTGAACCAGAGTCATGCAACCATCGTGAGCATCGACATGCCATCAGGCTTGATGGCTGAGGACAACACCTACAATGACACCACTTATATTATACGCGCATGCGCAACGCTGAGTCTGCAACTGCCTAAACTGGCATTTCTCTATGCCGAGAACCAGCGTTACGTGGGTGATTTCTGCCTGTTGCCCATAGGTTTGAGCAGCGAGGGGCTGGACCAAATGAAGAGCCATCTGTGGATGACCGAGGAGTCCGAGGTGCGGGCATTGCTGCGTCGCCGTCCCCGTTTCGCCCATAAGGGCACGATGGGTCATGCACTGCTCATTGCCGGCAGTCGCGGCATGGCGGGCGCTGCCATCCTCTCGGCCCGTGCTGCCCTGCGCACAGGGGTGGGCAAGCTCACGCTGCATGCCCCCTTCGCCTGCTTGGATATCCTGCAGGGCGCTGTCCCCGAGGCCGTTATCCAAGTGGACTTGGATGCAGACATCATCACCACGGCCTTGGACACCAACGACTACCAAGCCGTAGGGATAGGGCCCGGGTTGGGCCGCGATGGTCACACTGCCGCTGCCCTGCACAACTACCTGAGTCAGCAGGAGACACCGATGGTGATAGATGCCGATGCCCTGAATATCCTGTCAGAACACCGCGAGTGGCTGGATCTGGTGCCGCCTGACAGCATCCTGACCCCGCATCCGCGTGAACTGGAACGCATCGTAGGCCACTGTGCTGGCAGTTTCGACCGCATGAACCGTGCCCGCAACCTGGCTATCTCGCACAAGGTATTTGTCATTGTCAAGGGACATTACACACAAGTTTGCACGCCCACCGGCGATGTCCTCTTCAACCCTACCGGCAATCCGGGAATGGCCACCCCAGGTAGCGGCGATGTGCTCACGGGCATCATTACCAGCCTGCTGGCACAGGGGTACCTGCCCATTGAGGCTGCACAGTTGGGCGTCTATCTCCACGGTCTGGCGGGCGACCTGGCTGCTGCCGAACTGACAGAGGAGTCTATGCTGGCCTCGGACATGATCCGCTTCCTGCCTGCAGCGTTCAAAAAACTGAGACAAGAAGTGTAGTTCCCATTGCTCCCATAGTTCTCGTACCCATTGTTCCCATACTTCCCGTTTTCATTGCTCCCTTTGTTCCCGTTTACATTGCTCCCATAGTTCTCATAACTCCCATCGCTCACATGGAAACAAACTTCATAGATTACGTTAAGATTATTTGCCGCTCTGGCCGAGGTGGCCGAGGCTCCATGCACATGCATCGTGCCAAATATGTGCCCAATGGTGGCCCGGACGGCGGCGACGGCGGACGTGGTGGACACGTCTATCTGCGAGGTAACCGCAACTACTGGACCCTCCTGCACTTGCGCTATGACCGTCACATCTTTGCCGGACACGGCGGCAACGGCGGCAAGAGCGGCAGTCACGGCGCCGATGGGCAGGACCGCTATATTGATGTGCCCTGTGGCACGGTGGTCTATGACGCAGACACGGGCCGTTTCGTCTGCGATGTGACAGAGGACGGACAGGTGGTGCGACTCCTGCAAGGCGGACGTGGCGGTTTGGGTAACAAACACTTCGCCACTGCCACCAACCAGGCTCCGCGCTATGCACAGCCCGGCGAACCCATGCAGGAGATGACCGTCATCATGGAACTGAAGATGCTGGCAGATGTGGGACTGGTGGGCTTCCCCAATGCAGGCAAGAGCACACTGGTGAATGCTGTCAGCTCTGCCCATCCCAAGATTGCCGGCTACCCCTTTACCACGTTGGAGCCTTCGGTGGGCGTGGTCAGCTACCGCGACAACCGCTCTTTTGTGATGGCCGACATTCCCGGTATCATTCAGGGAGCCAGCGAGGGTAAGGGCTTGGGGCTGCGCTTCCTGCGCCATATCGAGCGCAACGCCCTGTTGCTCTTTATGATACCTGGCGACACCGATGACATCCGTCGGGACTACGAGGTGCTGCTGCACGAGTTGGAGACCTACAACCCCGAACTGCTGCAGAAGCAGCGTGTGCTGGCTATCACCAAGAGCGACCTCCTGGACGAGGAGCTGATTCATCTGCTTTCTGCCGATCTGCCCACCGACCTGCCACACCTGTTCATCTCGGCCGTCACAGGCTATCACATTACCGAACTCAAGGATCTGCTGTGGCAGCAGCTGAGCCAGGACCCCGACCGCCATCATGCCGCTCTGGTGCATCGTGACAAGGATATGACGCTGCTCACTGCCGAGCTGTCTGACGAGGGTGAGGACGAGGACTTGTTCTTCATCGACGAGAATGATCTGGAGGACGTAGAGGATCTGGAGGACTTTGAGTTTGTGGAGCCCGAGGACGTGTAGAACGTGCCACTCTATTCCTTATCACGGAAAAAATCGTCGCATTTTCTGTTCTCGTCTCATTTTTTTTCAAGAAAATGTGCTCATTCATGATTTTTTGCTTATCTTTGCGCCCGCTTATATGAGATCATTCAAGCTTAGCAGGTCATGTCATCAGCATATTCAAGTCACATAGTGACCAAGTTTCATACCCTAAATAACCAAGGAGAGTGCCCTCTTTCAGAACAGAGCGCTCCCTAACGCCCGAAGGAGCGCTCCTTATTGCCAAAAGGAGCGCTCCTTTCTGCCAAAAGCTGCGCTCCTTTCTGCCAAAAGCAGTGCTCCTTCAAGCCTAAGGCACTATTGCTTCGAGCGTAAGGCTATACTCCTTCGAGCCTAAGGCACTATTGCTTCGAACGTAATGCTATACTCCTTCGAGCCTAAGGCACTATTGCTTCGAGCGTAAGGCTATACTCTATTCGGCTAAAGGCTCTAATCACAACGGCTACAGCCCCTCAAGGCATCACTTGCAACATCAGAACGAGATCATCAT
>JAEEGL014773915.1_pt1 | contig 17784 bp, 9 predicted proteins | sample 9134231 | NCBI WGS metagenome assembly JAEEGL01 (sample SAMN16246548, study PRJNA631951) | gut metagenome | biome: gut microbiome; feature: rumen; material: fiber-attached | host: Bos | place: Iran: Karaj | collected 2018-10 | reverse complement strand
TGGGAGCATCGTTTCCAGCCCTTCCGCTGCCGCGACTGGGCCCGCCGCGAAGGCCCCTGCAAGACCTGCCGGGAGTGGAAGGATTGCCTCGGAGGCAGCATGCATAACTGGCACGGCCCCGACGTTCCCTCCCTTCTCCAATGCCACTGCTCCCGACTTTATGTCGGGCCTGAAAGATCATAGCCATGTCCATCAATTTCAGTCTGGGAAAGGCGCTGACGCCTGAGGTGAAAAGTCCGGAAACGATGCTGGAACTCATCCGGGCGTACCGGTTGATTCCCTTTTTCCGGAATGCCATCCCGGGGTACTCCATCGAGGAGCATACCGCACCCGACGCCTGGTTCACGGAAGAAAACCTGGGCCCCTGGGACTGGAAGATCGAGTGTGTCCGCAGCGGCGAGATCGCCTACGGGAAGTTCCTCTGGGGCGGGAAGGCCGCCTTTGCCACAGTGGACGTCTACCGGGAACTCATGAACTGGCGGCGTTCGCTCCCCAAATATACGCCCAAGGGGGATCAGCAGCAGGTCCTGGACCTGATCCGGGAGCAGGGAGCCGTCTCCGTGGCGGAAGTGCGCAAACTGCTCGGCATCAAGAAAGGCGCCGCGGACGCCCTGCTCGCCAGGCTCCAGATGCAGACCCGCGTCGTCACCGGAGACATCATCCGGGTCTATCATGGCCCCGACCTCCACTACAGCGGCTGGCAGCGCAGCAGTTTCTGCTCTCCCGACGACCTCTTCGAGGACCCGGACTTCCCCTTCCCGGGCTTCAAACCCGCGAAAAGCCGTCCGGAACGGACGCCCGCCCAGTCCCTGGAGTTCCTGAAAAAGACGGTCCGGGACATCTGTTCGGACGTCCCGGACCCGGTCCTTCTCAAGATGCTGGGCTGAGCCCCCGCACCTATCTCTTCGCGTCGAAGTAGTCGATCAGGTCATACACGTTGAAGTTGATCTCCCGGGCAAAACGGGCCAGGGTGGGATAGATGTTGTACGCGTTGTCGTACATCCCCTTGTTGGCCGGCTTCGACGAGTTGTCCGTACCGTCGTCGTCCTGGTACTTGAACCATTGCCAGCCCACGCAGTTCCTTGCTTCCAGCAGGCCGAGCGTGAAATGCTGGTACCAATAGGCGCGGTCTTCCTGCCGGGGCACGCACCAGCCGGCGCCGGACTCGTTGTTGAGGTCGGAATCCTCGATTCCCTTGACATAGAACTCGGTGACCATGAAGGGCTTGTCGGCCCATTTCTCCCAGTCTTTGATACGGGTGTCCAACTCCGGAGACCAGCGGGAATAGTAGTTGATGGACACGATGTCGCAATACTTACCGGCCGCCCGGACGACATGCTCCATGTACTTGGGGGTGCCGTGCAGGCGGCTGCCCAGATACATCAGCTTGGGATCCGCCGCGTCGCGGGCCTCCTTGATGGCCTTGTAATACTTCTCGGCGAGCATCCCGCAGAACTCGTCGTTCAGCGCGTCGGTATAGGAGGCCGCCGTCTCGGGAAGCCCCTTCGAACGGAGGAACTCCATGGCAGCCCGCTTGCAGATGTCGCTGTCGTCCGTAAAGCCCAGGAAAATCTTGAGCAGTTTGCCGGTCGACGCGTTGGCGCTGAAATTGATCTCGTTGTCGGAGTAGAAACCCAGCACGTTCTGGTTGTTGCGGTAAGGCTCGAATTCCTTTCCGGCGAGATAGTTCTTGCACCACTCCGGCCAGTCGTCATACAGGACCAGGCCGATCTTGTAATCGGAATTCCCGCCCGGATAGGGATGGCCGGAAGCGGACTTGTATGCGCTCAGCGTACCGAACGACGGGCAGAGCGTCAGGGGCCGCAGGGGGACCCGCGCATTGTGGTCGATGATCTTCGTGTACGTGCTGGTGCAGAACGCACCGGTGCCGTTGAATCCGTACTGGGCAAACTCGGCGGCGATGTCGTCCATCCATTTCTCGTCGCTCCCGTACTTGGCGTTCCAGGCATCCTTGTTGCGCTGGGAGGACCCGTACCGCACGGAGGTCAGGGCCCGCTGGTAATGACGGTAGCCCAGGGGGTCGATGATCCACCAGCGGCCGTCGACCTTCTCCACGCGGAAACGGCCGGTGGCATCCCGCCGGGGGACGGTCTTGTCGCTGCCCCACTTGTTCGTCCATTTGGAGTATTTCTCAAAGGTCTTGAACGGAGTCTCGTAGCCGATCATGTAGTGCAGGATCCGGGCCTTCCCCGTGGTCCAGTTCGGCACGGGTGCGCTGCCTCCGTAATACTTGATGTCGATGGGCTTGTACTTCGTGACGATCTCGGAAGGCGTGTACAGGACCTCGCCGCTCATGGACGGCTCCCTGTAGTTGAAATCATCGGCGGCCTGCTCGATCTCGCGGACATAGCCGGTCTCGCTGGGCGCAGGAGTGTCCGGCGTATCCGGCTTCTCGGAGCCGTTGTTCTTTTGGTCACACGACACGGCCACCAGTACGGCCAGTGCCGCGGCCATCCATTTGCTTATCTGCATTTCTTTTGTGTTTTTACATTCATCACTCTCTCCAGGAACGGCAGGACCGTCGTGTCCATGAGATGCTTTCCCACATGGACGTACTGGGCGTGCCCGCGTCCCTCCATCACATATAATTCGGATGCCGAAGATCCCACCTCCAGCAGTCTCCGGTGTATCTCCTTCCCATAGACGACATGGATCAGGTCATCCTCGGAGCCGTGCAGCGTCAGGGCCGGCGGGGCGCCGGGACCGATCTTGCCGACATCCGCGATGGCACCCCAGCAATTCACCACGGCCCTGACCCTGGGCGCCCGGGGCTTTACCACGTAGGCGACGTTCAGGGCCGTAATGGCGCCGGCGGAACCCCCGCACAGAGCCACCCGGTCCATGTCCAGATGCAGTTCGCGCCGGCGGCTCCGGAGATACTTCAGCGCAAGGCAGATGTCCTCCGACGCATCGTCGATCGCACGCTGGATGCTCGGATCGAACGCCCCGTCTTCGGGGAATCCGTTCCGCATCTCGCTGCCGCAGGAGACTCCCTTGTCGTGGAAGTGCAGCGTCAGGTAATAGTTCGCCGAGACGAAGACGAAACCGTGGCTGAGCAGCGAATCCCTGATGGGGCCGATCGATCCGGAGGTCGACTTGTCGCCGTTCTTGAACCCGCCCCCGTGGATGAACACCACGACCGGGTATCCCCCGCGCGGAGGAGGGCAGGAAGGGAAGAATACATCCAGGATGCGGTCGGATGACAACTGGTCTTCCGGCAGGTCCGGCCGGGCCGGAGCATAGCGGGCATCGAGGATGGGAGGCCGGGGGCCGGGACCGGCTTCCTTTCCGGCAGCCCTGCACGGGACCAGGCCCGTGCAGAGCGTCAGGAACAGGAAGACGGACGGAAGGAATCCGGACATATACGTCCCTTAATTATTCGGCAAGGTCACGACCTTGACGCAGCGGACATAACGGGATGTGCCCGTCTTGGAAGCATTGGTATTCACCTTCTTGCCGTAGCGGACATAATAGGCCTTGGTGCCGTCGGAAGTCTCGCGGCAGCCCCAGATGCTATCACCGTTCGCGCTGCCGGCCTGCGTGTTGATCTTGACACCTCCGATGCCGACCATGGCCGCATCGAAATACTGCCTGCAAAGCTGCTCGTAAGGCGTGACCTTGTCCGGGACATCGTTGGTCGCATCCGCGAAAGGAATACCGTTGTAACCGGTGAACAGGTCTTCGAGCTCGGACGGGGAAGGCATGTACCAGCCGGGACCCAGGTCCTCGCAGTACTTGACGGCGTAGTTTCCGGTCGCATAGTCGGCCATTGCCTTGACGGCGTTGATGTTGGCCGTCGGATCCGCATCGCCCGAGGTCGCGCCGGTCACTTTGGCCTCGGCGGACCAGACATGCGGCTCACCCTTGGCGGAAATGATCTTGACCCGGGTCGCATCCGCGGGATCCTGCCAGAACACGACACCCTCGGTGCCGTAGGTCATGCCGATGACGGAATGCTTCTGCGTCACGGTAAGGTCGGCGCTGACACCCTCGCCGGCGATCGTGATGACGCCCGTCTTGTCCGAGAGGGAGAAGTTGGGTCCGAGGACCTTGACCTTCACCTCCGTCGCACCGATCTCCGCACTGAGCCAGGAAGCCGCACCCGCGGCGACCGTAGCCGTGAGGGGACTGACGTTGGTCGTGAAACCGACGGCCTTCTCGTCTCCGTCGACGGGATTGAAGGACAAGGTATTGGTCTCCAGTTCGAGAATATACGAAGGAGCCTCGGGCGCCTGCTGGGTGACCCGGATCACATCGCTCGTGCTGATGAGACCGGAGCCCGCGGTGACGGTGACTTCGGCATGCCTGGGCGTGTACGCCTCATTCGCCGTGACGGCTTTGATGGTGATCTTGCCCGCACCCACGGTGACGGCGCACCAATCCGCGGAGGACGCTGCCGTGACGGTCTTGTTGGAAGTGAAACTGACCTCAACGGAAGAATCCGCCTCCTTGGCGACCTCTACCTCCTTCGCGGAGAGCGTGAGGGTCGCGGCTTCGGCGCCTTCCTGGGTGATTTTGACGTTTTCCTGGACCGTCTTGCCATTCCGGCCGGCCGTAATCAGGACGTTGCCGGTCCTGGGCTCCGTCGTGGGATTGTCTTCCAGGGTGGTGACCGTCACGGTCTTGCCGGAGACCTTGGCGTCCAGCCAGGTCTTGCAGGCATAGTCGACCGTCGCATCGACAGATTCCTCCGCCGTGGTAACGGTGACCTGGGCGGACTGGCCCGCCCCTCCCAGCGTAAGTTCGGTCTTGTCGAGCGTCATCTCGGCCTCTTCGAACTCGCGGGCCACCTGGTTTTCGGGTCCCTCACAACCGAGAAGCAGCATCATCAGCATCGCTCCTGCGGCAAAAAGTGTTCTTTTCATGATGTTTGGTTTATGTGTTACTTACTTGATATTCCGTTCTTATTATAAGCTGAAACTTCAAAATGATAATCCTGGCCGCGGGAAAGGATATGCACCAGGAGGGAATCCCGCTGCCCGCCCTTGACCTGGATGCACTGGTTCATGAAATCCGGGGCGATGCCGAAACGGACCAGATAGCCGTCGGCGCCCTCGACCGGATGCCACCGGACCGTCGCGAACCGTCTGTCAAGGCTGTCCCGCTCGACGGCGGGGGCGTCCACGGGCGGCGGAGCCTGTCCGTTCCCTCTGCCGAACACGCGCAGTTCGCGCATCGCGAACGGCACCCCGTTCATGGAATGTGAGCACGTGAGCTTGAGGAAACGGGTACGGACGGGGGCCTTGAAGGCAACGAACTCGTGGGGATTGGTCCTTTTGTTCCTGCTCTTGTCGACGAGCAGTTTCCACTTCGCCCCATCCTCCGAGCCAAAGACCTTGTAGGCCGTATAATCCTCCTCGAAGGTGTCCGGCGTGAAGTCCTGCTCTGAGAAATTGAGCTGGAGGGCCTGTACGGTCATTGTCTCTCCCAGGTCCATCGAGATCCAGGGGGCGGCATCGGCCGGATCCGAGGACCACCAGGTCCGGACATCCTCGTCGGAGGAGTGGGCGGCGGGATGCGCCTGCGTTTCGCTGGACGCGGTGACCGCGGCGCCTGCGGACAGGCACATCCAGCCCAGGAGGTTGGGTTCCTTGTCCGGGTCGAACTTGCGCTGCGGGATGGACATGGGGTAATCCCCCAGCAGGGTGTGCACCTTCATCCGTCCCTTTTCATCGTAGGAGACGGGGAACAGGCCGAGCCGGCGCTCGAACTCGTTGGAATTGCCGATCCACATCGTGGTGATCTCCCACCAGTTCCCGTACCGGTCCTCGAAGACGCTGCTGTGGCCGGCCCCGCCGATGAAGCCTCCGGCCTTGAGCGAAACCGGATTGTAAGGGGCGGGCGTATATTCATCGGAACCCTCCTCGGCCGTGAGCAGGGCGTCGCAGTACCAGATGCAGATCGTCCCGGGAGTGGCATATTGCAGATAGGTGCGGCCCTCCCGGCGGACTGCCCAGGCCCCTTCCTGGCAGGGCAGCATGCTGAACCGGCCTTTCCAGCCGGCAGCTTCGATCTCATCGAAAAGTTCGCGCCGTCCCAGTTCGAATCCTTCCACTTCATCCACGGAGAGGGCCTTGGGAAGGACGGTGATCTCCGACCCCGGGATCTCGCTCATCGTGGCAGGGTCGAGAGAGAACCGCCGGATGCCGGTGCCCAGGCCATGGTAAATGTAATAATGCCCGTCGGCGATCAGCAGGGTGGGGTCGGAGACCCGCCTGATCTCGCCGCAGACTTCCCAGCCTTTCCGGACGGGATCCGCCGAGCGGAGGATCTTCACGGTCTTGGAATCGCGGTCGCGGTTGAGCTTGATGAAATAGATATAATTGTCATCCGCGGCGACGGCGGGAGCCACGTAGGATCCATAGTTGAGGGCCGCCTCGCGGACTTCTTCGTTGAATTTATAGTCCGTCCAGTCGTACAGGTTGTCCGACACCCGGTAGCCGCCCACGTCGTGCGTGGAGAACAGGAAATACCGGTCTTTGAAGAGGACGATCACAGGGTCTGCGGAAGTCCGGCACAGCGGGAGTTCCTGCTTGAACACGCCCCAACCGTAATCCAGGTCGAGCGGATTGCAATAGACGGGATCCGCCTGCCGTCCCTCCCGCCCGCAGGAGCAGGCAAAGGCAAGCAGGGCCGCGCAGACCGTAAGTATGGACCTTATCTTCACCATATCGTCAATTCAGCGTTGGAAGGTGCGACGGCCACCTTCTTGTAATTATCCCTGTCGTCCCCGTACTCGCGGGCTTCCCGCACGAGCAGGAACGTGACTTTCCCGTCGGAAAGACGGCGCCTGAGCGCTTCCGTAACGTCCAGGCAGTGAGACTGCCGCGCTCCCGTCGCGAGCACTTGTCCGGCAATGAATGTTTCCGGCCCATAGCCGGCGAAGCGGGACTCGTCCGGGTCGAGATGCGGAGCGTCCTTCCACCGCATCCTGCGGGAAACGCCCGGTCCCGTGAAGCCATAGACGTGGATCCGGACCGAATCCCCGGGAGCGGAGCTGGTCTCAAAGGAGAGCAGCACCCGGCCGGCTCCGGCGACCTTTTCCGAGACATCGGCCGAGCCCAGATACACGACGCGGTTGTCCGGGGAACCTTTCGGCGCCTTCATGATGCAGGGGGCCCTGTTTCCGGCCCGGCGGCCGTCCATCCCGACACAGACGCAGGAAAGCGGCTCATGGTGGACGAGGCCGGATCCGGTCTCCGGGATGGAAAGGAGGACGACGCCTTTCGGCGCCATCGGGACAGACAGTCTCCCCTCCCCGTCCGCGACGAGGATGGAAGCCTCCCCGCAAGAGCGGGAGCTGACTTCCTCCGCGACCACCCTGCAGTCCCCGGGGACGCCGAGGTCCGCCAGGTCGATATCGAAAGTCCGGTCCTCACCATGGCGGTTGACCAGCCAGACATACTTCATCCCTTCGAGGCTGTCACGGCATGCACAGACATTCACGGCGTCGTCGAGAGTGTCTCCCGTGACGACATGCAGCGGCCTTCCGCCGCGGAATCCCTTGGCGAACAACCGGACGACCTCGGCCGCCCGGTGGGCTCCGCCGACGTCGTAGCAGGTCTGGGCCCCGGACAGGGTCCCGGGACCGAACGCGAGGACTTCCCGCAGGATGGTCCGCTCCTGGTCCCGGATCCGGACCCGGACCGCCTCCGTGGTCACGGCCTCATCGATGACATAATAGACCTGGGCGTATTTGTTGATGCCGGGGGCCGCTTTCGGCAGCGTGACCCACTCTCCTTCCCCGGAAAGATAATCGACATCCATGTCGCGGGACCGGTCCGGCGCCGTGTAGATGCCGCCGTCAGACCCCGTATAGACGGCCAGGCCGCCGAGGCGGACCGGACGGGGGAACCGCACCGTGGCGGATCCGCCGCCGTCCAGGACGCAGCCCGTACCCTTGTCCCCGTCCGTCACGAGGCGTCCGTCCCCGCCGGACCAGGAAAGCGTCACCTGCTGACCCCGGGCGAGGTTTTCGAATTCGTCCTCGGTGAAGCGCGTACCCCTCCACACGAGATGGTGGCCGGACTTCACACCCCAGGGATAGACATTCGTAATCGTATTTGCGAATTTGAAGGCCCACATTCCGTAGCAGCCTTCGGCCATGTTGTTGGCGTACATGCCGGCCCATTCGGCACAGAGGCTCGGGGAATCCATCGTCTCCGGCTTGTCGATCAGGTACGCGTTCATCCAGAGTCCGGTCTCCGTGAAGACGACGGGCTTGTCCGCGCCGGAGGCGCCGCCGGCCTGGCGGAGGATGTCCCGGATCCGGGTCACCCGTCCCTTGTAGCCCACCGCAGGGACATTGTAGGAATGCGTGGAGAACACGTCGGTCACCGGGGCATCCGTGTATGCACCCCTGTAATCGGTATGGTCCGCGGCGGCGACGGTCCGCCACCAGTCTTCGTTGTTGCCGGCCGTGACGGGGCCGACGAACTTGCCTCCGGGGACGGCGGTGTGCACGGCGTCCGAGACGATCTTGCTGAGCTCTATCCACGAGGCCAGGGGCATGGGACCCGCATTGCGGTGATTCGGCTCGTTGATCATGGCAAACAGGGTCACGTGCCCTTCGCGGTACAGGTACGAAGCGAGGGCATACCACCGCTGCCACAGATTCCATTTGACCTGCCAGTCCACCTCATAATAAGGACGCTCGAGGCTGCCCTGGCTGACGATGTCGATCCCGAGATCGCGGAGTTCGTGCAAGGCGTACGAGAGGGACATGGTATTGGAGACGCCGAAGGATGCGCCGGCCTCCCGCTCGATCCGGTCGAGGTGGCAATAGCGCTCCGGGGCCTCCAGGAAGGCCTTTTTGTTGCGTTCGAAATCTTCCAGGGAACGGACCGGCGGGAAATCGTCGCGGAACCATTGCTCCGGGACGTAGGAAGAGAGGCTGGTCCAGATACGGGCGCCGTTGACCCGGGAGTACTCCCACCAGAGACGGCTGTTGTCGCCCGGAACGAAGGTCCCCTGGTTGAAAGCGACATACTGCAGCGAACGCCCGGCAGTCTCGGGCAAGATCTTGAAATGGAGCCCGCCGCCGGCACCCTGGCGGGAAAGGACGCCTTCCTGCGCGCCCCCCGACGGGACGGTCAGGGACTCATCCCAGGTCCCGTATCCTTCGAATTCCCGGATCCGGATCGGATCGGCATCGGTGGACACGATACGGAAGCGGTAGGCGTTGACGGCCCTGCCAAGGGGAAGGCACACATCGTCCAGCCGGTTCTCCGTCCTGTAGGTCCCCGGGATATCCGTCCAGTTGGCATCGTCCCAGTACTGGAGGATGAAATTCTTCATACCCCAGTAACCGGCGGCGCGCCCGCGCTCGGAAGGCAGCATCTCATCCTCTGGGATACCCGTCTTGATGACGAGGGAGTCGATCCGGGCATAGCGCGGCAGCCGGATCTCCAGGGTGAACGGAGCCTTCATGCCGGCAGGAGACACCCAGCTGGAGCGGCGGGACGCCACGCCGTCGTTGACGAGGGCCAGGGCACGGACGTCACCCTCTCCCGGAGCCACGGCTTTCCCCTGGCGGAAAAGATTGGCGTCCCCCGGCGCAGCGAATGCTACGCCGGATGCCGCAAGGGCACTCAATATGAGCGTTATCCACCTCATTTGAATTCGGTCCTCAGCAATACGGTCCTCCTGTCGCCCTCGACATCCACCCGGATCCGGCCGTCCGCAGGCAGGTCATCCTCCACGGATACGCTCGAATGGGGCGCGATGGAAAACTCCTTCGGGACGCCCCGGTTCATCGTGACGGTGCAGGAAATGGTTTCCTCACAGTTATTCTCAAAGGTATGTATGATCTTTCCCGTCCCGGGAGGGGCCTGCGCCACGAAGTATCCGTGGCCGGCGGACTCGGGATCCCGGACCTGGTCGTTGCCGCCCAGGGTGAAGGCGTACGGGGCGAAAGGACGGCGGCCCCGGGGGACATACTGCACGCCGGGCCGGGTATTCCACCCTCCGTATGACACGACATAATGATAGCCCAGCCGGTCGACCTTCAGGGGATATTCTTCCTCCCTGTTGTAGGGCACGACGGGATAGGTGTTGAGGAGAAGGCCGTTGCCCGCCCCGGTGACGATGCCCCGCTCGGACGCGTAGTCGCCCCACTCGATCACCCTGCCGACGGGGACATACGGGTCAGGCAGCGCCAGGGATGATGCGTAGGAAAGGATGTTCAGGAGGAGTTTCTCCGCCACGGGGTCCTTGCCCACACGGCCCGAGAGGTCGAATCCGCAGAGCAGGGCGGCCCCTTTCCCCAGCCGGAAATCCGCCAGGGCGGTGGCGGAAAGGCTGCGCGAATAGTCCGCGAGGACCAGGCATTCGCCCTTGTCCGCTTCCCGCATGCTGAATCCGCCCGTGACGGGGTAGATCATCGGATAGCCGGGGCGGGACTCGTCGAAGCCCGTATAGTCCGACCACAGGCGGAGATGCTCCCGCCGGATCCCGTCGAACACGGGGTGCTCCGGCCGCTCCACATTGATGTTCATCCCGTCGATGTACTCATACTCCGGCGAGAGATAGGTGGGGTCGTTGTTGGAGACCCTGAGCGGACGGACAGCGTCGGAAAGCCAGCCGAAATCCACCGCGGCACCATCCTGGCGGAGACAGACGAGCCGCCCGCCTTTCCCGACGAAACGCCGCAGCGCACCGCCCTGCCCGGTCCAGAAATCTCTGCCAAGGTCCTCCGCCAGCACCAGCGGCATGCCGGTCCTGCACTTTCCCGGGTCCGTGACCCGCCTGTAACGGACGCCCAGGGCGTCCAGGGCCCGGGCCGTCTTTCCGGTCTCGTCCAGGAGCTGGACCTCCTCCACCGCCTTTCCGCCACCGGTGACCCATTCGTCGGAAGCGACGAACACTTCGGTATCGTTGTGGGAAAGCACCGTGCCGTCGGAAGACTGGATGACGCCGTCGATCACGTACCGGCCGGTCATGACGTGGGCCGGCAAGCGGATCGACAGACCCTTCGACCAGGTGGAATAATACGGGACGGAGGGCACCTCGACGGTCCCGGATGCGACACACTGCCGGTCGGCGTTCTCGACCCTCCACCGGATGACGGACGGCTCCAGGTCGCGGCCCTGCTCGTCATCGTTGACGACATGGACCCGGAGGTCGACGCTCTGCCCGGCCTTCGCGTTGTAATTCCAGTTCTCCCAACTGAGCAGGACCGGCTGGTAACTCTCCTGCATCTGGTAAGCCGCCGGCTTCGGATGCATCTGGGCGAAGGACTCGATCCCGTCCCAGTTGCGGAACAGGATCGTGAAGGGCATGAGGCCCGACAGATAGGGGTTGGAGGCGCGCATGCGCCGGAACATCTCGATGACGTTCTTGACCACGAAAGCCTGATATTCCAAGGCCGCCTCGCCCTGCTCCTCCTGCGGCAGATGGCCGGTCCAGCACAGCTGGGATCCGGGCTGCTTCGTGCGCGAGCACAGGTTGAAGCGGCCGTCGATCCCCGTATAATTGCCGACACACTCCGTGAAGGTGACGGGTTGTACGCGTCCGGGATTCTGCCATTCCGAAGCATTCCTCAGGCTCAGGAAGGTGAGGAAGGTGTTGTAGTACCAGCCCCAGTAGCGGTGCACGTCATAAACCTGCGCGCTGCGTCCCATGCCGTAGCCGGCGTTGCCGATATACAGTTTCGTGTCATCCCACTCGTGAAGGACCCCGAAGGCCTGCCTCAGGAAGGACATATACTCCTCGCCGACGGCGCCCCGCGTAGCCATTTCGTTCGAGAGAACGTAAATCATGGTCGAAGGATGGGAGACGAACGGAGCGAGATCCTCCTCCTCATAGATCCGGACGGATTCCTCCAGATCCTTCGGCGCCTCCCTCTCGGTCCCCCCGCGCGGCCGGCCGTAGCGGCCGCCGAACACCATCATCCCCTCTTCGTCACAGACGTCCAGCCACTCCTTGTTGCCGGGGAAACGGATGATGTTGACGTTCATCCCCTTCAGGAAACGGATATAGTCGCGGGCAAAGGCCCCGCTCCACTCCAGTTCCGGAGGGATCCCCCGGCCGGGAGGGTTGATGGCATTCCCCCGCAGGAAGATCTTTTTCCCGTTCAGGTAGAAGTTGCCGTCGATCATCTCGAACGTGCGGAAACCGGTCCTGACGCTCAGCGAGTCCTCCCCGTCCGACACGGTGACCCGGTAAAGCCTGGGAGTCGCGGGCGTCCACAGTTCGGGATGCAACCCCGAAATGCGGCACACGAAGACCGTATCGTTCTTCATGGACCCGAAGGACGCCAGAGGGCCGGACCAGAGCGGTGCACCGTCATCCGATGACACCACCCTGGCCTCCAGGGCCGGTACCGCTTCCCGGGCGGAAAGGACCACTTCCATCCTGAGCTCCTCCGCTGTCGTCATCGTGACGACCCGCCGCAGGGACGGAGCCGCCGATGCGCACAGGGAAGCGAGCAGGAGAAAGAGAAAGACCGGTTTCCTCATTTCGATGATTCTTTCAGTTCAGGACTACCAACCCTGGTTCTGGCCGAAGCCGGGCATGAGGTCCAGCTCATCCTGAGGGATGGGCCACCTGTAATCCCGGGCGTCGCTGAAATTGGTCCGCGCCTGCGTGTAATTCTGATTGAGTCTGGGATCCTCCGTCTTGGTGTCGCCGGAGTGCAGTCTCACCCGCTCGCCAAGGAGGCCCAGGCGCTTCAGGAGATTCCATCTGACGCCTTCGAAGTAGAGCTCCCTGGCGTACTCATCCAGGATCTTGTCCAGGGTGAGGGAGGTCTCGGCCGTATTGCCGGCACGGACGTAGGTCGCATTGAAATACTCCAGCGCCTTCGCACTGGACCCTCCGTCGCGATGGAAATAGGCCTCGGCGGCCATGAGGTAAGTCTCCGCCAGCCGATAGACCACGATATCCTTGAACGAGGAAGTCCGCGAAGGCTCATCCGCGTTGGTCCACTGGTCGAAATATTTCATCGACATGGGATGCGCCTGCTCGAGATACTGGCTGGCCGTGACGCTGACCTCGTCGCCCAGGGCCTTGCCCTTGGGCAGGTTGTCGGCATCGTTGTAATAGTAGTGGTGGCGGAAGAGCTCCGTGTATCTCTTGTCCTTCTCCTGGTCATACAGGCCCAGCAGATAGGAATTCGGATAGACACGTCCCCAGCCGTAACCGCCGTTCTCCACACTCCATTTCATACCGGATATCTTGTTGTAGTTGGGCGTGGTGTTGAGGGAAAGACGGTGTCCGGTGACGACGCCGCCCGAGACGCTGCCGCCTCCGCCGGGATTGGCCGAGAACTGGAAGGCATACAGGATTTCGGAATTGGTCAGTTCCGCGCCGGTGAACGCATCGATGGTCCTCTTGAGGAGCTTGTAGTAATCGCCGCCTTCGGTAAAGATGCTTTCGCACTGGGTGATGGCTTCGCTCCAGTCCTCTTCCCACATGGCGACCTGGGCCCGGACATGCTTGGCGATGGCCCGGGTCATGCGGCCATATTCAGGCGTGCCGGAAGTGCCGTTGACAGGCGTCCAGGGGAGATTATCGATGGCGACGGCGAGGTCCTGCTTGATCAGGTCGAAGATCTCCGACCTGCCCGCCGCGCGGAAGGTCCTGCCGAACGCATTGTCGACCGTGGTAGGCTCGGTGTTGATGTAGAGCCGCTCGAAGCGCTGATACAGGAGGAAATAGGCCCTGGCCCGGAGCAGGCTGGCTTCCCCGTAGACACGGGCGACATCCGGATCCTCCAGTCCGAGCTTTTTTGCACCTTCGATGATCTCGTTCGACTTGCCGATGATCGTGTAGAACGCCGTCCAATACGTCTTGAAATAGCCGGTGGAAGACGTGTTGTTGTCCAGCCGGAACAGGCTGGCGGTCGTACCGCCCCTGTACAGGACCAGGTCCGTACTCGCATCCAGAAGGATGGGGATGCCCACGGGACTGTTGTCCCCGACGACCAGTTCACGCTCGATGTCATACAGGCCCACGACCGCCTTCTGGAGACCTTCGGAGGTCGAGTAGAGGTAGTCTGAGGTGGCGGCAGTCTTGCTCTCCACGTTGAGGAGATCGCTCGAACAACCGCTTCCCACGACGGCGGCCAGACCCAGTGCAATGACGAAGTATTTGATGTGTTTCATACTGTCTTCGATTTAGAATGTCAGGTTAAAGGAAGCCACATACTGCTTTGCCTCGGGATAGGTACCCGTGGAAGTCTCAGGGCTGTAGGAGAGGTATTCCATGAATGTCAGGAGGTTGGTCGCCGAGAGGGTGACCTTCGCAGAACTGATTCCGACCTTGCTGAGGAACCTGGCCTTCGGCAGGGAATAGCCGAGGCTCACCGTCCTCAGCCGGAGGTAAGACGACTTGGTGATGGAAAGGTCGTTCTGATACGTGGTGTTGGAATTGAGGGAAGGCCTCGGGAAGACGCCCGTCGGGTTGAGCGGAGTCCAGTAATTGACCTTCACGCCGTTGTTCTTTCCCTGGAGGGAGCCGCCGGCATTCGAGTCATAGAGATACTTGTTGGTCTTGTAACCGCCGACCAGGGCGTACCAGTCCATGAAGAACTCCAGTCCGCGATACCGGAGGGACGTATTGAAGGAAGCGATAAAATCGGGATCCTGCTTGTAGATGATCCGGTCATCCGCATCGATCTTGCCGTCAGGGTTGGTATCCACCACCTTGACCTTGCCCGGCTCCACGATATCCGTCCGCTGGAGGATCGCATCCGGAACGCCGTCGTTGTCCGTATCGACGGTCTTCTTGGGGATCCACTTGCCGGAGGCGTCGTAGCCTTCAAAGTCATCGAAGCCATAGATGCCGTCGGTCTTGTACGTATAGAGGACGTTGATGGGCTGGCCGATAAACCACTTGTTGGCGATGTCGTCGACGGGCTTGCCGTCCTCGCCGATCTCTCCGGAAAGGCGGACGATCTTGTTGTCGAACCAGGAGAAGACGATCCCGGCATTCCATTCGAAATTCCGGTTCCGGACGAGGGCGCCGTCGATGTTGAGGTCGACGCCGCGGGTGCGCGTCTTGGCGACGTTGTCCGTCATGCTGGTGTAGCCGAGGACGCGGTTGATGTTCCTGGGGAACAGCAGGTTGGTCGTGGTCGTGTGATAGTATTCGACCGTACCGTTGAGCCGGTTCTTGAAGAAACCGAAGTCAAGGCCGAAGTTGGCCGACGCCGTAGACTCCCACATGAGGTTCGGGTTGGCGAGCGACGAGGAAGGGAGATAACCCATCACATAGTTGCTGCCGAATTCGTACTCCCGGTCGGAAACGGTACCCAGGGTCTCGTAGTTGCCAATGCCGTTCTGGTTACCGACAAGGCCGTAACTGGCGCGGAGCTTGAGGTTGGACACCCACTGGGCACCCTTCATCCAGGGCTCCTGGCTGATGCGCCAAGCGGCGGACACGGAGGGGAAATTGCCCCACTTGTGATTCCGGCCGAAACGGGAAGATCCGTCACGGCGCATCGCTACGTTGAGCAGATAGCGGTCCTTGTAGCCGAACTGCGCGCGGGCGAGATAGGACAGGAGATACAACTCGCTGACCGACCTCGTCATGGAGTTGTTGACACCGTCGGCAACCATGTTCCACCAGAAACTGTCGATCGGGACCGTGTCGGCTCCGAAACCGATGCTGCTGGAGATCTGATGCTCGTAACTCTGCACGGCGGTCAGGTTCAGGGAGAAGTCCTTGTTGGAGAAGGGTACCTGGTAAGACAGGATGTTCTCGATCGTATAGTGGAAGAGCTTGCTTCCCGAGATGCTGCCCGCGGCACCGCCGCCGGTGTACTCCCGCTTCTTGTAACTGCCGCTCTCCTGGTAGCGGTTGTAGTAACCGCCGTTGAACTTGTAGGAAAGCCCCTTGACCGGATGGATGTCGATGTATCCGTTCAGGCGGGAGATGTCGGTATCCGTGCTGTGCCGCTCATAGATGGCGTTATAGAGCGGGTTCCGCTGTCCCGTGGAGTTGATGTACTGGTTGGGCGTCACGCCGTCCTCCGCATACGGCACGCCGAGCGGAGTCATGATGATATACTCATTGAACGAAGACGGAGCGCCGTAGTTGTTGCTCTGGATGTAAGACGAACTGAATCCGATCGTGAGCCAGTCGTTGGCCGCGAAGTCCGTATTCAGGCGCAGGTTGGCGCGCCGGTATCTCGAGTCGATGACCACCATACCGTTCTGGTCCAGCCAGCCGGCCGATGCGGACACTTTCAGTTTCTTGGTGCCGCCGCGGACGCTGACCGCATACTTCTGCATGAGGGCGGGATCGAACATGAGGTCTTCCCAGTCCGTGTAACGGCCCTTCGCGTAGGCGTCCTCCATCACGAGGTCCGTGAGGACGTTGTCCGGGGTGAGCGTCTCCAGTTCGGCCGCATACTCGTCCGGGACGAGTCCCAGGCCCATGTCATGCGCGACCGCTTCCCGGCGGAGCTGGTAGTACTCTTCCCCGCTATAGAAATCGAAATTCCGCCAGAGGCGCTGCTGGGTGAGGGTCGCATCGAAACTGACGACGGCTTTCCCCTCCTTTCCGCGCTTGGTGGTGATGATGATGACGCCGTTGGCCGCACGGGCTCCGTAGATGGCCTGGGAGGCGGCATCTTTCAGGATCTCGAGGGACTCGACGTCGTCGGGATTGACCGAGTTGAACTCCGTGGCGGTGGCGACTACGCCGTCGATCACGTACATGGGATCGTTCGCACCCGACTCCAGGGAGCGGACGCCGCGGATCAGGATGCTGGAAGTCGAGCCGGGAGCGCCGGAGGAAATGGACACCTGCACGCCGGAGGCCTTGCCTCGCATCATTTCGGCGATACCGGTCGCAGGATAGGTAATGAGGTCGTCCGCCTTGATGGAGGCCACGGAACCGGCGACGTCGCTGCGCTTCTGCACGCCGTAACCGACGACGACGAGTTCATCCAGCAGTTCGGACGAAGCGGACAGGGTGACGTCGATCCTGGTGCGTCCATTGACGGGGACCTCCAACTCGTCGTAGCCGATGCAGTTGAAGACCAGGGTCTGGTTCGGGGAGGAAACGGCAATGGAGTAATTACCGTCGGCATCCGTGACGCTTCCGCCCGCGGCATTGCCCTTCACCTGGACGACGGCGCCGATGACGGGAGCCGGGCCGCTGTCCAGATTCTCGGTGACGCGTCCCGTCACCTTGAGGCTCTGGGCATCCGCCAGGAGGGGCAGCAACGTCATCAGGGCCGTCGCTGCCAGCAAGATTTTGAAATAGACTTTCATATTGGAAAAATGTTATAGTGTTTACTCACTTAATTCTTGATCGCATGGTCGACGGGGATATCCACCCCTTCCCATCCTTTCTTGGAGGTCCAGGATGCGGCGGGATCCGACCAGAACGGGGCCGTCTCCGGAAGTCCGAGCGCGATGAACACCCCGGAGCAGAGATAAAGGCTGCCCGTCGAGATGTAGGTCTCGCCGATATGAGGCTGGTGGCCGCAGAAGCCGGGACGGAGCCAGCCGTTGGCATCGAAGGTGCCCGGAGCGGCGATCTGGCGCTTCATCACGGCAGTCAGCGCGCAGCGCACCTGCGCAGGTGTGACCGCGGCCGGAAGGAGCCCCCTGTAGGCGACATCCGAGAGCGCCTGGAACGCGCCGAAACGATAGGCCAGCGAACGGCCCACGACAGGGAACGTGCCCTCGGGCGAGATCATCCTTTCCTGGATTTCGGCATAGCGGGCGAAACGCGCCGCCTCGACGTCATAATACTCGGCTCCCTTGAGCTGATGCTTTTTCAGGATGTCGAGTACCTGCATCATCATCG
>JAEEGL014420495.1_pt1 | contig 17784 bp, 18 predicted proteins | sample 9134231 | NCBI WGS metagenome assembly JAEEGL01 (sample SAMN16246548, study PRJNA631951) | gut metagenome | biome: gut microbiome; feature: rumen; material: fiber-attached | host: Bos | place: Iran: Karaj | collected 2018-10 | reverse complement strand
CGAAAGCCTGCTGAAATTCACGAAGATCCTCGGCGCCTTCCTGCTGAGCTGAGATGCGCAGCGGATCTGACCGGTTCGCGCGATCAGACATGAAGGAGAGGGGAGAGTCATGATCGGTGAAATGATGGAGAACGTCCGGGCGGTCGGGCCGGTTTTCGCGGCCGTATGGCTTCTGACGCTCCTCTGTACGGTTTTCAGGCCGCAGCGGTATCTGAACAGCATCCTCCTGATGCTTTCGCTGATGGTTTCGGCGGTATTCGCCGCGGGGTTTCTCGGCCGGGAAGCCGGGGCGGTATTTCTGCTGGTGTGTTTCCTGCTGGTCATGCTCGCGCTTTTCCTGGTGCCGGTACTGCTGATCCTGAACGGCGTACAGATGCTGCGGAAAGAGTCGTTCTGCCTCGCGCACGCGCTGTCGCTGGGACTGGGGATCTTCGTCGCGATCGGCGAAATCGCCACGGTGGTTTTCGTGCTCGGGCTGTCCGGTTATGCGGACATCGCGGCTGCAAGCCTATGGTTCCTGCTGGTCGCCATGACGGTGTTTTATTTCAGCTGCCTGGTGCTGAGCTTCGTTCTTTATTCCGTCTTTATGCAGATCATGCCGCACCGGATGAATTTCGATTATGTGATCATTCACGGCTGCGGGTTATCCGGCGGGGAGCGCGTGACGAAGCTGCTCTCAAACCGGCTGGACAGGGCGATCGGAATCTGGCGGAAGTGCGGAGGCAGGCCCTTCCTGATCCCGAGCGGCGGGCAGGGAAGCGACGAAAAGCTGAGCGAGGCGGAAGCGATGAAGCAGTATCTGATCGATCACGGGATCCCGGAAGAGAAGATCCTGCCCGAGGATGCTTCCGCGACGACCCGGGAAAACCTGCTCAACTCCAAAGTGATCATCGACGCGCGCGGCGGCGGAAAGAAAACGGCGCTGGTATCGAGCAATTATCACGTTTTCCGCTGCCTGCGGATCGCCCGGAAGGTGGGGCTGAAATGCACCGGGATCGGCGCGGACGTGGCGCTGTATTTCTGGCCGTCCGCCCTGATACGGGAGTTCATCGCGGTTTTCACGGAAAAGGGATTCCTGATCCCGGCGCTTCTCGGATATCTGGCGTTCGTCGGGCCCGTCCTCATCGGGCTGATCGGGTAGGAGGCGCGTATGGAATTGCGGGAAGATGCTGTGAGAAACGGACCGGTCGGGGTGTTTGACAGCGGCGCCGGCGGGCTGAGCGTTCTGGCGGAGATGGTGCGGACACTGCCAAACGAGGATTTCCTGTTTTACGGGGATCAGAAAAACGCCCCGTACGGCACGAAAAGCCCGGAGGCGGTGCGCCGCCTCGCGGAGGAAGCCGCGGAAAAACTGACGGCGATGGGCGCGAAAGCGCTGGTGATCGCCTGCAACACTGCGACGGCGCGCGCGGCGGGAAGCCTGCGGGCAAAATACGATTTTCCGATCATCGGGATGGAACCCGCCATCAAGCCCGCGTCCCTGCTCCGGCACGGCGGCGTCGTGCTGGCCATGGCCACGCCGTCGACGCTGGCCAGCGAAAAATACGCGGTGCTCAGCGAGAAGTACGGGGAAGGCGTGATCCCGCTGCCCTGTCCCGGCCTGATGGAATATGTGGAACGCGGCATGCTGCGGGGGGACGAAGTGGAAGGATACCTGCGCCGGCTTTTCGCGCCCTTTGCCGGGGAACAGGTGGACGCCGTGGTGCTCGGCTGCACGCATTATGTGTTCCTGCGCGGCACCATCCGCGCCTGCTTCCCCCCGGAGACGGCGATCGTGGACGGGAACGCGGGCACCGTGCGGCAGCTGAAACGCCGTCTCGCGGAAACGGGGATGCTGCGGCAGAGCACGGCTCCGGGAAAAGTGACGATCCTCTCTTCCCTCGGCGGGGAAGGCGGAGAAAAGCTGCGGATGCTGTGGGAAAAGGCGCAGACTTTGCGGAGCGGCACGGACGAGCAAACGGAAACCTGATCAAAAAAGCGGGGCTTTGCCATACGCGACGCCGCGGCGGCCCCGGAACGGAGAAAGTATGAGAATTCTGATTATCCGGCACGCGGAGCCCGACTACGAGCACAATACGCTGACAGCGAAAGGATTCCGGGAAGCGGAGATCCTTTCCGAAAGGATCGCGGGACTGCCCATTGACCGTATATATTCCTCTCCGATCCCGAGGGCGCTTCAGACCGCGGAGCCCTCGGCCGAAAAACTCAGTCTTGAGATCGAGGTGCGTGAATGGATGCAGGAATTCCGGGGAAAGATCCTGGATGAAAACGGGGAAAAACGCATCCCGTGGAACCTGCCGCCCAGGTTCTGGGGGAGCCGGGAGAAGCTGTACGACGTGCATACCTGGCTTCAGGACGGGGCGATGCGCTCCGTGAGCGTGCCGGACGAATACCGGCAGGTGGAGCGGGGCTTTCTGGGACTGCTTGAAGAATACGGATACCGCAGGGACGGGATCGTGTTCACCTGCCGGGAAAACGTGGACAGGACCATCGCGATTTTCTGCCATTTCGGGCTTGGCATGCTGCTGGTATCCATCCTGTCCGGCATCTCCCCGGTGCTGCTCTGGCAGAGCCTGTTCCTGCCGTCCTCCTCGGTGTCCACCTTTCTGACGGAGGAACGGGTCCCGGGTGAAGTGGTGTTCAAATGCCTTCAATTGGGGGACACCTCGCACCTGTACGCGCGGGGCGAGATGGTTTCCCACTCGGGGCTGTACCGCGAATTTGTGAACGGGTACGGGGACGGACCGCAAGTCTGACCGCGGGCTGGTACCCCGCGGTTTCCAAACACCTCATTCTGTGAAATACCGATTGTTTGGACATCGGAAACTCCGGGTGGTTTGGAGGGGCCGCAGCCCCTCCAAGCGGAATCCGCAGCAGCGACCTGCGCGGTGCGAGGGTTCCCGAAAGGGGGACGCGTCCCCCTTTCGAGAGGTTGTGCCGCACTCCCCATTTGACAATGCTCCTTCTCTGATATAAAATAAACTGTTTTCCGTTTGACGGAAAACAGGCTGTTTGCGGCGGCTTTTCATCGGGACGGCGGCCGCGTGTACATGCGTTTTTTGCATGGAAAGGGTGAATACGGGAAGTATGGTTCGCGAGGATATCAGAAACATAGCGATTATCGCGCACGTCGATCACGGTAAGACGACGCTGGTGGATCAGCTGCTGCGGCAGAGCGGCGTGTTCCGGCAGAATCAGCAGGTGGAAGACCGCGTGATGGATTCCAACGCCATCGAACGGGAGCGGGGCATCACGATTCTGGCCAAGAATACGGCGGTGCATTACGGAAATACGAAAATCAACATTGTGGACACGCCCGGCCACGCCGATTTCGGCGGGGAAGTGGAGCGCGTGCTGAAAATGGTGGACGGCGTGCTGCTGCTGGTGGATTCCTTTGAGGGGCCGATGCCGCAGACGCGGTTCGTGCTGCTCAAAGCGCTCAGCCTGAAGCTGCCCGTGATCATCGTGGTGAATAAGGTGGACCGTCCGGACGCGCGCTGCGAGGAAGTAGTGGACGAAATCGTGGATCTTCTGATCGAATTGGACGCGGATCCGGAAACGCTGGACCGCCCCATCGTCTACGCGTCCGCGCGGAAGGGCACGGCGACGCTGGATCTGGACAAGCCCGGCGACAGCATGAAGCCGCTGTTTGAAACCATCCTCAAATACATCCCCGCGCCGGAGGGCGATCCGGACGGGCCCGCGCAGGTGCTGATCTCCACCATCGACTACAACGATTACGTGGGCCGCATCGGCATCGGGCGCATTTCCCGCGGCGTACTGACCGAGGGCATGCAGGTGGTGCGCTGCAACGCGCTGTCCGACAAGGTGTCCCTGCCCTGGCGGCTGACCGGCCTGTCCCTGTACGACGGGCTGAAACGCCAGAGCGCGGAAAAGGTGGGCATGGGCGACATCGTGGCGCTGACGGGTCTTTCGGATATCGAAATCGGCGATACGGTGTGCGCGCCCGAGTGCGTGGAGCCGCTGCCTTTTGTGGCAATCACCGAACCGACCGTGACCATGACTTTCTCGGTGAACGATTCGCCGGTCGCGGGACGGGAAGGGCAGTACGTGACCTCCCGCCACCTGCGCGCGCGCCTGTTCCGCGAAATCGAGACGGACGTGAGCCTGCGCGTGAAGGACGGCGCCACCCCGGACTGCTTTGAGGTATCCGGACGCGGCGAGCTGCACCTCTCCATCCTGATCGAAACCATGCGGCGCGAGGGATACGAATTCCAGGTCAGCAAGCCCGAGGTGATTTACAAGTTTGAAAACGGCAAGCGCATGGAGCCGGTGGAAATGATGGTGGCGGACGTGCCGCAGGCGTACGCCGGCGCCGTGATCGAGAAGATCGGCCGCAGGCGGGGCAATCTGACCAGCATGAGCGGCGGGGACCGCGTGCGGCTGGAATTCATGGTGCCCAGCCGCGGCCTCTTCGGCTACCGCAGCGAGTTTCTGACGGATACCCGCGGCGAGGGCGTCATGAGCTCGGTGTACGATCATTACGAGGAATTCAAGGGCGAGATCCCGCACCGCAGCGTGGGCGCCCTGGTGTGCTATGAAACGGGGGAGACCACGCAGTACGCGCTCTATTATGTGCAGGAGCGCGGCACGCTGTTCATTTCCGCCCAGACCCCGGTATACGCGGGCATGATCTGCGGCGAGAACAGCCGTCCCGGCGATATCGTGGTGAACGTATGCAAGGCAAAGCACGTCACGAACATGCGCAACGCCTCCGCGGCGGAGGACAGCCTGCGTCTGGTCAGCGTGCATCCGCTGACACTGGATGAGTGCCTTGAATTCATCGACGATGACGAGCTGCTTGAAATCACGCCCAAATCCCTGCGCATGCGCAAACGCACGCTGAGCCACGAGCAGCGCATGAAGGACGCGAGCCGGGCCAAAACGGTGGGGTGAGGAATGGTTCTGTTTGTATGCACCGGCAACACCTGCCGCTCCCCGATGGCGGCAGCTATATGGAAAAGCCTCGGCGGGGAGGCGGACAGCGCCGGGCTTGCCGCGCAGGCGGCTGAAAGCGCAAGCGAAAACGCCGTACGGGTGATGCAGGAGCGGGGGATCGATCTGTCCTGCCACTGCGCGAAAAACGTGACGGTGGATCTGATGGCCGCGGCGACGGTCGCCGCGTGCATGACGGACGCGCACGCGGAGACGCTGCGCAGGCGGTATCCCCAGTTCGTGTACAAAATCCGCACCCTTCCGGAGGAGATCCCGGACCCATGGGGTCAGAACATGGCGGCCTACGAGGCCTGTGCGGACAGCCTTGAGCGCGCGCTGAGGCGGATGTGGAAGGACGGCGTTTTTTAGAATGCCGGCAGACCGTCTGGAATTGGAGCCCGTCGCCCGGTACCGCTGCGATTTTCCGGAAAAATTCGGCCTGCCCCGGCAGAGCGGGCTTCTGCCCCTGCCCGGGCGGATCGTGTTTGAAAAGCCCTGGCGGGACGGGGAGGCGCTGCGCGGACTGGAAGGTTTTGACCGCGTCTGGCTGCTGTGGGGGTTTTCCGGCGCCAAAAGGACGGGTATTTTTGATACGGTGCGGCCGCCCCGGCTCGGAGGAAACCGGCGCATGGGCGTTTTTGCCACGCGCGCGCCGAACCGCCCCAATCCCATCGGGCTGTCCTGCGTGGCGCTCGAAAGCATCGAATACGGCACGCCGGAGGGCGCCGTGCTGCATACGCTGGGCGGCGATCTGAAGGACGGAACGCCGATTTATGATATCAAGCCCTACCTGCCCTTCGCGGACGCCTGGCCGGACGCGAAAGCGGGCTTTGCGGCCGGGGCGGAGGAGCGCCGCCTGCAGGTGGTGTGCGCGGAAGAGATGCTTTCGCGCCTGCCCGAAGAAAAGCGCGCCCTGCTGCTTGCGGTGCTCTCGGGCGACCCGAGGCCCGCGTACCATGACGATCCGCAGCGCGTCTACGGAATGGCGTACGCGGATTGGAACGTCCGTTTCCGCGTGGCGGACGGCGTACTGACAGTAAACGAAATCACGGAGAAACAGGAATGAACAGAAAAGACGTATCGGAAATCAGACGGCGCTTTGTGCATGACCGCAACAATATCACGGCCATCCGCGGGTGCTATGTATCCAGGGACGGGGAAATCATTTCCACGTTCGCGCATGCCATTCAGGGCATTCCGCAGGAAGAGGAAGAAAAATACCTGGCCATTTTCAGGAAGACGCTCTCCGGCGATCCGGGGCGCAATCTGCTTTCGGTCGATTTCACGCCCCGGCAGGTGATGGAGGACGAGCACTACCGGCTGCTGAACCGCCTGCGCGATACGGCGCTGACGGACGACGAAGCCGTGCGGGAGTTTTTCAACCGGGTGATCGCTTCGCGTCATGCGGAGGAAAATACGCTGATCCTGCTGGCCCACGACGGGTATGACGTGCCCTACCGGGACGCGAACGGGGAAAAGGATCCGGAGCGTTCCGCGGACGTGTTCCGCTATCTTCTGTGCGCGATCTGCCCGGTGGCGCTTTCCAAGCCCACGCTGAGCTATTATGCCGCGGAAAAGGAATTCCATTCCCGCGAGCCGGACTGGGTGGTCGGCGCACCGGTGCTGGGCTTCATGTTTCCGATGTTCGAGGACCGGCAGTGCAACCTGTACGGCGCCATGATGTATACGAAGGATACGGGGGACGCGAACGCAGAATTTGTGGATACCGTGTTCGGGACGGAGCCGACGATGCCTGCGGATATGCAGAAGGACACCTTCAACCATATCCTGGAGGACGCGCTGGGCGAGGAGTGCACGCTTGCCGCGGTGCAGAGCGTGCAGGATATGGTGCTGGCACGCAACGAGGAAGCGAAGGAAGAAAAGCAGTCGCCCGTTCCCGTGTTTTCCTCGGACGACGTGCGCAGGGCGCTGGTGGACGGAGGCGTCAGCGAACAGGGTGCCGAGGCGTTCGGACACCGCTTTGAGGACGAACTCGGCACCAATACGGTGCTGAGCGGCAGCAATGTGGCGCCGACGCGGCAGTTTGAGGTCAAAACGCCGTCCGTGCAGATCCGCGTCGCGCCGGACCGGAGCGATCTGGTGGAAACCCGGATCATCGACGGGCATCAGTATATCCTGATCCGGGCGGATGAAGAAGTGACGGTAAACGGGGTGGCGGTGAGGCTATGAACGCGATCGAAAAGGCGATCCTGCGCCATACGGTGCGCCCGAAGGTGCTTTCGGACGACGGGGAAAGGCTGGTACTGACCAGCGCGGCGGCAAAATTTCTGCCGGGAGAAAACGCGCGGGAGGGCATCGAGCGCTGCATCCGCATGCTGCCCGGCGTGGAAGAAGCGGCGGTGGACAGCGCGAAGGGACTGACGGTATCCTACAATATCGCCGAGGTGAACCGGGACGGGATCCTGCAGTGGGTGGATACCCTGATGGAAACGGCGCTGAACGCGGCGGATACGCGGGATATGACGAAGCTTTCGGCGGACGAGATCGAAGCGCTCGGACGGGAAGCGCTCACAAGCTTCCGGCAGCGGGCGTAACGGATAAAGGAGGATGAGGGGTATGCGGTTTGACGGAAAGGTTTTCATGGTGACCGGAGCCGCCTCCGGCATGGGGCTTCTGACCTGCCAGTGCGCGGTAAAGGAAGGCGGCTGTGCCGCGATGTGCGACGTGAATCCGGAAGCGGCGCAGGAGCAGGCGGACCGCATCAACGCGGAATACCCGGGCCGCGCGATCGCGCTGCAGTGCGACGTGCTCGACTACGCGCAGATCACGGCCGCGCGGGATGAGACGGTGCGCCGTTTCGGCTCCATCGACGTGCTGTGCAATTTTGCGGGCGGCAGCGCCACCCGCATCAAGGGTGTGCCCGGCGAGCTGGAATTTCCGGACGTGCCCATCGAGGTGTACGACTGGGGCCTGGATGTGAACCTGAAGGGCCAGATGCACATGGCGCACGCGGTGGCTAAGCAGATGCGGGAGCAGAAGAGCGGCGTCATCGTGAACATCGGCTCCATTACCGGTGAGGAGGGCTCCGCGAAGAGCGTGGATTACGCGGCAGCCAAGAGCGGCGCGATGCACGGGCTGACGAAGTCCCTGGCGCAGTTCGGCGGCAAATACGGCATCCGCTGCGTGTGCGTTTCCCCGGGACCGGTGCTGACGCGGGCCGCGATGGCCAGAATGAAAACGCTGATGGGACGCGCCGCGGAGCCGAAGGAAATCGTGGATTTCGTGCTGTATCTGTGCTCCGAACAGGGCGCCTTCGCGACCGGGGTCAATTTCCTGGTGGACGGCGGCCGAAGCGTGATGTTCAATAAGACCTGACGGAATGCCGTGCCGGTCACGGCGATCCTTCCTTCGCTTTTTTCCGCATCGCGTTGGGTGCCGTCGCATAGGCGCGCTGAAACGCTTTATAGAAGGTGTTGAGCGAGGCATAGCCGCAGGAGAGGCAGATTTCCCGGATGGGAAGCTCCGTCTCCGTAAGCATGCCTCGCGCTTTTTCCATGCGCCGGTGCTGCAGGTATTCGGTGAAGGTCATCCCGGTGGCGCTTTTGATGATCCGCTGCAGGGCTTTTTCGGACAGGAAGAAACGGTTCATCAGGGTTTCGGGGCCGAACAGCGGGTCGCTGAGCTGCTCTTCCACCGCGGCAAGCAGGGCGCTTTCCTGTTCTGAGCTGCTCTGCTCCGTGTGCCGGCAGAGCGTTTCGCAGACTTTGGCCGAGCAGGCGCGTATGCCGCCGAAGAGCTCATCCAGCGCCGCCGCCGGGCTATAGCCCGGCAGATCGATGCCGTCCAGGCCGCTTTCGTTCACGACCCTGCACAGTGTCTGACGGTAGCAAAAGAAGAACTGCTGGATATCCGCTTCCTGCGGGGCGCTGTTTTCCCGAAGGATGGCGACGTCCTCCTCAAGCGCGTCCAGCGCGTTGACCAGCGAACCGCGGCTGAGCATTTCATAAAAGCGGGTCAGGTGCTGTGCCTCCGGATGTTTCTTTTCGGATTCCTCGCCCTCCTGCAGCACCTGCGCGCCCGAATGCGGGAAGCGCATCATCTGGCGCAGACGCAGAAATGCGTTCTGCGCCTCTTCCATCCGGGAAAAGGGCAGGCTGAGGCATGCCAGCATGCTGACGCCCGTGTCCTGTTCGATTTCGGCAAGGATCCGGCGGTAGATATCGTCAAGCCCGCGGGTCGCTTCCTGCATTACGGCCAGGGTGCCGGCGGAAAAGTGCAGGATGGCCCTGGCGGAAAGATGGGCCGATGCGATCTGGCGCACGCGGATCTGCAGCTCGGAAAACGCCTGCGGTTCCATCTCCGCGAGGATTCCGCCGTCCTGGGGGCGAATCAGCGCCATCTGGCACGGCAGCGGGAAATCCGGGAAGTATTCCCGGGCCATTTTCCAGTCCCGTTCAAAGTAAAGCTGCTGCCGCAGCATCCGCTCCATCAGGTTTTCGCGGATCAGCACCTCCTGATTGGCAAGCGCCAGCCGGTTTTCCCGCAGGCGGGAATCAACCTGCGCGATAAACCGGTTCATATAGTCGTATGCGCTCTCCCTGCGGTTTTCGGTTTCAGGCGGGGCGGAGACGGAGCTTGCGGCGTCCATGATCCGAGCCATCGGACGGGCGTTGCGCCTGGTATAGAAAAGCGCCAGCGCCACCCCCAGAAACGCGAAGAGCGCGAGCACTGCCTGCGCGGTTCGGGTGAAGGGCACCATCTTCTCCCGGAAATACCGGCTGTCGATGTCAAGCTTTGCCTCAAGGCGGTATTCCCCGCTCTTTGCCCGGATGGAGATCCGGCTGTTTGCATCCGCTTCCTCCTGGGAAATCAGCGTGTCCCCGTTTTCGACATACAGCGTGAGCGTGCCTTTTTCCCGCATATCCGCAAGGGTGAGCGTTTCCAGCAGGACGTCTTCCCGGATGGTCGCGAAGCAGAAGGTGCTCCAGCTGCCAAGGAGCGGAAGCGGCAGGGCAAACACCGCGGCGTTTTTCGTTTCTCCCAGGGCGTGCCCGGTAAAGGATGAGACCGGCATGGCCGCGATCATCCGGTTTCCCGCCTGCGCGCGGAGCGCGTTCTTCCATTCTTCGAGCGAATCATGGTTCTCGGCGCGGAAATATATGCCCCAGAAGGTTTCCGCCGGCATATGGACCCGCGCGGAGGAAAGCACCAAGTAATTGGGCAGCACAATGCCGAAATCCGTGGTGAGGCTCAGCAGGGAAGACAGGTTCTGGTATTCCGAAATCAAACGCCTGATGATGCCGACCGTATCCGCCGGAGGGGAAAGCGTGTCTTTCGGGATACTGCCGAGCCGGTAGAATTCAGGCTCGGAATAGAGCGTCATCGCAATTTTGTATACGTTGTCCAGCTCCGTTTCGATGCGGCTCAGACCGCTTGCAAGCACCTCGCCGGCGGATTTGCGCGCTTCATCCTCCAGCGCCCGCACGGAAAGATTCGCAAGCGGCACCGTGATCAGGAACAGCAGCAGAAAAAAAGAGATATACACGATGAAATACCGTCTGAACAGACGCTGATAACGCAAGAGGGACCTTCCTTTCCTTACAGTGCCTCATGTCCTGCCGTGCGTACGGGCGGAAGCCACTGCGGCGCGTAGGCATAATACCCCACCCCGTCCGCCCCGCGCGCGGCGGCATGATCTTCCGTCTCCGGCAGGCGGCTGTCCTCGATCTGCAATATGGGCGCAAGAAACTGGCCTGCGCGCATGCCGGCCTTTGCGGCGGCGGTTTCATCGCCGACGGCCGCGGGCGGGAATCCTGAGGTGAGCAGCCGCCGTTCCATGACGGACCATGCTCCCGGTTTTTCGTCCCCTTCCGGCAGGGAAGGGGAAAACGTGCCGAATCTCGTGCGGAAATCGTGCGCATTCTCCCGCATCAGCCGGAAGAATGCCGCCCATTCATGACCCAGGCAGGCCGGACCCTGCGCATGCGGATACGCGCGGTACAGCATCGGGGAAACGATGTCCGGCGCGCGGCATGCGGCCATGGTCTGCCCCGTGAAGCGGCCGAGGGAAGGCGCGAAGATGAACGCGCCGGCCTTCCAGGACGGGTCCGCCTCATGCACGCGGCGCGCGAACAGATCCATATACGCTTTCACGCAGGCTTCGCGCCAGGCGAGCCATGCGTGCACCGCGGTTATGTCTCCCTCCCGCAGGGCTTCACCCGCGGCTGTTTTCAACAGCGCCGCGCGGATCTCTTCCGCGTCGGTTCCCGGGGCGCGCATCTTTTCGCGGCATCCGGGGCAGAAACAGGTGAAGAACGCGTCTTCTCCCTCCGGGGAAGCGAAGGAGGCGAATCTCGCGCCGTCCACGAAGATCCCGCTCAGTCCGGGAACGCGCCGCGCGCTTTTGACGGCACGCGTCAGGTTCGCTTCCGCGCGCTTCCGGTCGTTCGGGCATCCGGAGGAAAACCATACGGTGCGTCTGCCCGACGCGGTCACGCACAGATCCGCGTCTTTCGGGTCCGCGCCGTTCAGCGAGAAAGCGCCGAAGCACAGGTATATCTCCATCTCCGCTCTCCGGAACGCTTCGGCCGCGTCCTCCCCGAAGCTGCCCGCGACCACCGCGTCGATCCCACGGCTTTTCAGGTCCGCCGCGCACGCTTCCGGATGCGCCCGGTCATAGCCGAATATAAAACGTTTCATTGCCGAACCTCCTGTTCCCTGCCGCGGCGGAAAGCGCTTTCGGTTCTTTCAGCTTTCCTGTGCCGTCTGGTGCGCGGATTCAAGTTTCCGGTATTCGGAAGGCGACAGCCCGGTTTTCCGCCGGAAAACCCTGCTGAAATAATACAGGCTTTCGTAGCCGAGCTGGGAGGCGATTTCCGTGACGCTGCACTCGGGCTCGCGCAGCAGCAGGCAGGCGTGCCGCACGCGAAGCTGTTCCCGGTAGGCCAGCGGCGCAAGCCCTGTTTCTTTCTCAAACAGGCGGTACATCTGGGCCGGGCTCAGAAAGCAGAGCGCGGAGAGCGCGGGAATGTCGATTTTTTCACGGTAATGCGCGCGGATATAGTCCAGCGCAGGCGCGATGCGGTGCCGGGAATCGCGGCTTTCCCCGTCCAGAATGGCGAGCATGATGTCACAGAGCAGTTTTTTCTCCCGGATGGGGCTGGCCATGCCGAAGTATTCGTCGGTGAGACGGTGAAAGGCCTCCGTGCACGCCGGCGAGGCGTGGGGGGTCAGCACCATGGGCCCGCGGGAGAAGAAGGCCTCCTGCCCGCCGACGGTGACGGTGAAATCCACGCGGGTAAAGGCGATTTCCGGGGTGGTCACCGTCATCGTATGCCGGGACCCCTTGGGCAGATAGATCACCGAGCCCGGGAAGAGCCACGCGCTGCCGTCCTGCCACAGATAGTGGCATTCCCCTTTTTCGATCAGGAGAAAACCGTTGATTTTTCGCGAATCGTTCCGGAGCTTCCGGTAAGCGGGGGTCTGGTATATGGCGGAAATCCCGGACAGAGCGCATTCCTTTCTCGTCAAATCCTCCCAGTCCATCAGCATGGCGTTCACCTCGCCTCCCATCATAGCCCTCCCCGGCTCCGGCGTCAAGTGAAAATGAGAATATTGTGCAAATCGATGAGAAAATGGGTCATTTCCTTTTCGGGGCGGTGTTTCTATAATGAAAACGGAATGAAGGGAGGAGGCCGGCATGAAATACATTTATCAGGTCGGGGAAGGCTGCGCGCTGTGTCTGTGCTGTGTATACGGCTGTCCGGTGCGGGCCATCACCGTGGAGGAGGACGTATCGGCCGTGATCGATCCGGACAAGTGCATCGGATGCGGGAAATGCTTTGCCAACTGCCAGGCGGAAGCCATTGTGCGTGTGGAGAAAAAGGAGGAAAAGTGACATGCTGGAATATGTACGGGAAAACGGAGCCATCCGGACGAAGGGAACAAGCATCCCGGTGATGGCGGAATATGACGTCGTGGTGGTCGGCGGCGGCATGGCGGGCGTCGGCGCGGCACTGGCCGCCGCCAAAGCGGGAAAAAAGACCGTCGTGGTGGAAAACACCTCCGCACTCGGCGGGCTTGCCACGATGGGCATCGTCAATATCCCGATGGATTTTGTGAGCGGACTGGGCGCCGAATTCTTTAAGGAACTGGAAGCGATGGGGGGATTGTGGAAACGCAACTCCAACCCCGAAGAGCATAAGCTGGTATTTGACCGGATGATCAAAAAGTACGGCGCGGATGAGCTGCTGGTGACCCCGCTGGTGGATACGATCGTGGAAGGCAACACGGTGAAGGGCATCGTGGTGCACACGAAGGAAGGGGACAGGGCCATCCTGGGCAAACGCTTCGTGGACGCGTCGGGCGATTCCGACCTGGTGTATTTCGCGGGCGGGGAAACGATGACGGGCCGCGAGGAAGACGGCATCTCAATGGGCTGCTCGCTGGAGTTCGTGATGGGCGGCGTGGACTATGACAAATACCTGGACTGCGACATCCGCAAGAAGGATGTCAAGTGGATCAAAACGATCGCCAAAGCCCTGGAAGAAAAGAAACTGCCCTATGAGATCGACAATCACCTGAACTGGATGACGCATATCCCGGGGCGTCCGGAACACTGCGGTATGGACGAGGTGAGCATCTGCTTCGCGCACTCCCGTTTCTGCCGTCCCACGAAAAACGAGGATCTGACCCGCATGTATATCGAGGGACGCGAGCAGTGCCGCATCCTGGCGGAATTCATCCGGGAGAATATCCCCGGCTTCGAACACGCCTATCTCTCCTATACGGGCTCGCTGCTGGGCGTGCGGGAGAGCAGAAGGATCGTGGGTGAATACATCTTTACCGGATCGGATATCGCCTACGCGCGGCATTTTGACGATGTGATCGCGATCAGCCACCACGGGTTCGACCTGCACGGGTTCACTGTGGCGGGAAATATGAAATGGTTCAAGGGCAAGCTGCCGGACGGACGCGACGCGTATATCGCGAACCGGGCGGGCTGGGGTTCCCAGCTGCCGCCGGAGGACGGGCTGCCCAGGATCAACATGGTGGAGCTGACGGACGACCAGGAATTCTTCTACGATATCCCGTACCGCAGCCTGGTGCCGGTGCGGCTGGAGAACGTGCTGGCGGCGGGACGCAACCTGTCGGCGGATATCCCCGGACAGTCCGGCACGCGGCTGATCATGTGCTGCATGACGATGGGCGAATCCGCGGGTACGGCAGCGGCCCTGTCGCTGGACGAGGACGTCACGCCGAGAAAGCTGGACGTGGGCAAGCTGCAGCGGAAACTGGTGGAGAACGGCCTGAACATCGGACAGGGCTACCGGAAGATCCCCAGCCTTCCGGATAAGGACTATTCGCAGTTCTTTGAGAAGGTCATCAACGGGAACGGCTGACAAAAAACGGACGGGACGGAAACGGGAAACCGGATCCGTCCCGTGCGGATCTTCGGCAGCCGAATGAGAAAAGGAGGAAAACGGCATGAGTGTGATCGCGGTAACCGGGTGCACCGGCGGCATGGGACAGAACCTTTGTGCGCGCCTCGCGGCGAAGGGCGCTTCGCTGGCGCTCTGTTCCAATCAGGCGGAGCAGCTGAAAGAGCAGGTACAGACGCTGGAAAAGGAATACGGCGTAAAGACCGTTTCCGCCGCGTTTGATATTTATGAGGAGGAGCCGGTCGCGGCGTTCTTCGCGCAGGCGGAGGAAAAACTCGGGAAAATCGACGTGCTGGTCAACCTGGCCGGGCTTTCCATTCCCACGCAGATGGAGAGCGTGACGGCGGAAGCCTTCGACAAAATGATGGACGTGAACGTGAAGGGCACGCTGTTCGCCTCGAAGCATTATGCCCTGCACGCCGTGGAGGAAGGCGGGCTGATCGTCAATATCGGCAGCATGGCCGCCCTGAAGGCGAACGGAAACGCGCCGCTGTACTGCACGGCAAAATCCGCGGTGAATATGCTTTCCACCGCGATGCAGATCCAGCTCGGACCGAAAAAGATCCGGGTGACCACCCTGAACCCCGGCGGCACGGATACCCCGTTCTGGGGCACGAGAGCCGTGGACCGCAGCAAGCTGATGCAGGCGGAGGACGTGGTGGATGTGATCCTCTTTGTGATCGACCATCCGAAGATGGTTTTCTACGCCATCGATTTCGAGTCCGCAACCCGGATCTGAACCCGGAAACTGTATGGGAGTTACTGCTCAGCTTCGGCGGCAGCAAAAACCCGAATGAGGGGTGCAGGGGGTACCCCCTGCCGGTGGACCTGCGGGAGATACGGGTACCTCCCGCATACAGCTCAGCCAAAGACTGAGCCGTAATGGATGGAGGAATGAATATGCGCACACCTTTGGACATCGGGAAACATGTGTATGCCCATCTGCAGGAAGTCACGCCGGAGCTGAAGCACTATTTCGGCCTGCTTTCGCTTTTCGGGGTGCTGAAGCTTTCCGAAGCGGCGGAAGATACGGCTTTCCGGGATGAGGCCGTTGCCTACCTGCGCCGATTTCCCGATCATATCGAGCACGGCAAGTACAATTTTCCCAATTACCGCCTCGGCGGACTCGCGCCAGCCTACGCCCTGTTCAGGCGCTATATGACGGATGATGAGCCCGTACGTTTGGTGCGGGAATACGCGGAGGAAGCCATGACCGCGCCGCGGGACCGCATGGGCATCGTGAAGGGCCCGTGGAAAACCGCGCGCAACGTGATCTGGATCGACAACGCGATGGCCATCACGCCCTTCCTGCTCTATGCCGGGCTGTATTTCAAAGAACAGCGCTATGTGGATGAGGCCGCCGCGCAGACGCTGAAGATGTACGACGTGTTCCTGGATCCCGCGAACGGACTGCTGCATCAGTCCAAGGACGAAATCGCCGCAGGCGTGATTACCAACGACCACTGGGGCCGGGGCAACGGCTGGGGCTATATCGCGCTGACGGAGCTGCTGCAGTACCTGCCCCACGATCATCCGGAACGCGCCCGCGTGGAGGAGTATTTCGGCCGGCATTCCTACGCGATGCTGCTGTGCCAGAACGACCATGACGTGTGGTGCCAGGAACTGACCTGCCCGACCTCCTACGAGGAATCGACGGCGACCGGGCTGATCCTGTACGGGTTCAGCGTGGGCCTGCGGCTGGATTACCTGCATCCGGACTGCTTCGGGCCCGCTTACCGCGCCGGCATGCAGGCGATGGTGAAGCGCTTTATCGGGGAAAACTACGAAATCAAATCCGTATGCCCCGGCTGCCGCACGCCGGGCGACGGGCGGCTGAAGGGCCGCATCGAATCCTATATCAACCGTTCTCCCGTCACGGACGACCTGCACGGGCACGGACCGGTGCTGCTTACCATGGCGGAAGCGGTGCGGCAGGGGATCCGGGAATTCTGACGCCGTCGGTCCGGGGACCGGTCAGGTCGGAAAAGAACCCGCGGAAGCGGACCGATGCAGAAAAACAGGGCATCCGGCTAAAGGCGGAGGCTCATAAGAAAGCTTTGAAACAGAAGCTGATTCAGGCATCTGCCTGACACGACCGGCAAACAAAAACGGATTGCTGTATTGATTGCGGCAGTCTGTTTTTTGATTGTTCTTCACCTGATTACGCTGACGAGATGCAGAAACCAACACTGTCAATATGTGAAAAAACTTTATTATCAGTATTGGAAATGTCTTCACCTCCCGGATCTGTCGGAGTATAATAACCGCGGATCAGGAGATTTTGGAGGTCACCGGAATGAAACTGACACTTGCGGAGAACATCCGCGCTTTTCGGAAAGAGAGACGATTGACTCAGGAGCAGTTTGCTGAAGCCATGGGTGTGACCGTCGGCTCAGTATACAAATGGGAAACGGGTCAAACAATACCTGAACTCAGTATGCTTGTTGAGATCGCAGACTTTTTTGACCTCTCAATGGATGTTCTTCTGGGCTACAGAGTGAGGGACAACCGTATTGCCGCCATCGAAGAGAAAATACGTGAATACTGCCGGGTCAGGGATCCGGAGGCGCTGGCCGAAGCGGAAAAGGCGCTCAAAAAGTATCCGAACTCCTTTGAGGTTGTTCACGGCTGCGCTCAGGTATACGCCTTCTTTGGTGTCGGCAGCAAAAACCACGCCGAAACCAGAAGAGCCCTGGAATTATATGAGCAGGCAAAGCTTCTGATTTCGCAGAATCATGATCCGAAGATCAGCGAGCAGACGATCAGCGGGGAAATGGCGAGTGCCTGGATGCTTCTCGGCGAACGGGAAAGATGCGTTGAGCTGTTAAAGAATCATAATGCGGGAGGCGTATACAGCGATACGATCGGTATGGTGCTGGCGCTGAGTATGAAAAAGCACGAAGAAGCGGAGCCATTTCTCGCTGAAGCATTGCTGCTCAACACATTCGGTCTCGTGGATTCCGTTGTTGGATATGCGCTGGTTTTATCCGCCCGCGGGGAATACGCGGTCGCGAAGCGAATGCTTTCCGGACTGATCGCGTATCTGGAGCCCCTAAAGGAGGGAGAAAAAGCGGATTTTGCCGATAAGATCATGGCAAACCTGTATACCGTGATGGCCCATATTCATACGCTGGAAGGACAGCCGGAAGAAGCAGCGAAGTGTCTGCGCGGTGTCCTTGCAGCCGTCCGGAAGTTCGACGCAACGCCGGATTATGGGATCCGGACGCTTCGCTATCCCATGCACCGCACGGATGTTATTCTCAATGACGTTCTGGGCGCGACAGCGGCGGACAGCATCGAGACAATCCTGGACCTGCTGGGAAATCAGGAACTGTCAGGGAGCTGGAAGGAGCTGGTCAATCATGAAGAATGAAAAGAAAGCAGGCAACGTATTTGCGAACAGAAACTACCGATTGGTCTTTTTCGG
>JAEEGL012046569.1_pt1 | contig 17785 bp, 24 predicted proteins | sample 9134231 | NCBI WGS metagenome assembly JAEEGL01 (sample SAMN16246548, study PRJNA631951) | gut metagenome | biome: gut microbiome; feature: rumen; material: fiber-attached | host: Bos | place: Iran: Karaj | collected 2018-10 | reverse complement strand
TATAGTAACATTTTTTATGTTACTATTCAATATTTATGTTACTATTTAGCGCTTTCGTCATCATCTTTTGAGATGTCATTTTGGCATCTCAAAAACTCTTCCCGTCATTTGGAAGGAAAAATCACCCGATGAACTCGAAGCGCGGGCGCACCTGCCCGTCACGCTCTACAGTCTCGTTCCACATGGAGGCTGGCCGCACCCACACATCCCCGTCGCCGTACAGCGCCCGATAGACCACCATGTCCTCCAGCGTCTCCGAATGCCGCGCCACGCACAGCACCTCGTACTCGTTCCCTTTAAAATGTCGGTACTTGCCGACTTTGATCTCTGGCATTTTTACTCTCCTTTTTTCTTTTCTGTAATGCCGGCCACGCCCTTCCCGTTCTTTTTCAGCATTTCTTCGTAATACGCTTTGTACCGATATACGCTGCGTTTGCTAATGCCGTTTCGATCGGCAATCTCAATCAAATCCATGCCCTTTTCATAACAAATCACGAAATCGTTATATATGGCCGTCCACTTGGCATTGTGAGGCTGGCGCCCGCTGGCTTTGCGCTGCTTGTAATATTCAAGTTCCTTTCGCAAATCCGCGTTTTCATGTTCCAATTCCTCTATTCGCGCCATGGCCTCTTCAAATGTTTTAATCTTTTTCATAACCGATTTCTCCGATAATCCTATTTTTTTATGCTATTTTTCGCCCGAGCAATTCTTTCCAATAGTTGCCGCCACCGTTCCCTTTCAGACGTTCGTCATCCATTGCAAAGCCCTTGATGATATACTCCTTCAAAACAGAATTCGCCCATATACGAAACTGCGTGCCGCGCTGAGATTTAACGCGATAGCCAACCGAAATGACAACATCCAAATTAAAATATTCAACGTTATAGTTCTTTCCGTCAGCGGCAGTTGTTGCAAAAAATGCAACAACTGAATCCTTGTCCAGCTCCCCCTTCCGCGTCATTTCCACTCTGTCACCATTATACCGCCTTTAGGCCGCGTTGTCAATATCATTTTGTCTTTCCGTGGCACAAAAATGGGTCGCTTCTCCCGCGACCCAAAACCAATAAATCTACAGCAGCGCACGCCACTCGTCTTCTTTGAAACCCACCAGCACGCGGTCCTTTGCCACCACCAGCGGCCTCTTCACCAGCATCCCGTCCGACGCCAAAAGCCGATACATCTCGTCCTCGCTCATGCCCGGCAGCTTCTTCGACAGCTCCATCTCGCGGTACAGCTGCCCGCTGGTATTGAAAAACTTTCGCAGCGGCAACCCGCTCTTTTCGTGCAGCGCCCGCAGCTCCGCCTCGTCCGGATGCTCCGTCTTAATGTCCAAAAGCTGATACTTCACGCCGCTCTCGTCCAACCACTTCAATGCTTTCTTGCACGTCGTGCACTTCGCATAACAATACACTTTCGTCATAGGGTTCACCTCGATTTCATTAATTCTATAACTCTCTGCCTCTTTGCCTTTTCAATAGGGTTTCCAGCATAGCCTCGCTCTGGATTATAACGCCTTCTGTTGAATTCTTGAAAATAAGGTCATTCAAAAAATCCACTTCAGCAGTATATGCTTTTTTCACCTTGAATTTTAGGCAATCTTCTCCGTAAATCTTCGGCTTACGAAAGAAATCCCGCCCAAGTTTTGAAACTGAATATGGGGCAGCCTCTGCCCCATTGGCAACCAACAATAACACGCGTTCCGAGGATATTGGAAAAATGGAATACAAAGGCAAACCCAATCCCGGAACGAAATCCCCTCTTACTTCAACCGGATAGCAATCTCCCAATATAAAATCCTCAGCATTGCACCTTTCTATCAAAACAAAATAGCCTACAAATAGTCCATATGCATCTCTTTCCATGAAGAATTTTATGGGCTTATCGATGTCTGGATGTTCCGAAACCTCTTGCAGGTTCTCGCATTTTGCTAAGAATCCCAAGTTTCGTTTCCAAAGGGTCGTCATATCCCCATCTTTCTGATAATGAGCATACATCGCATCGCCACCTTTTTTAGCCATCTCCGCAAACATCTCGGCAGTTCTATCTGACCTGAACCCCATAATGGCGAAAAATAACTTGAGGCTTTCTACCTCTCCAGCAGTAAGAACGGGCTCTTTTTCTTTACGAAATTTTTTAATTATATTTCCGACTTTAGCTTCAAATACAGCCAAATTTCCCTCGATTTCCGTCGGTTGTTCGGGGTAATTTTTCTCGTCACGGTAAAGGTTTTTCTTCATGAAAATCTCTTCAGGCAGCTTCCTGTCCAGTTTCCTTGAAGCCTTATCAAAGTACAGCAATTTCCCTTTCCCGTCATCACCGTGAAAATGTCGCAGGATGAATTGCGGTATGTAATGATGTTTTATTGGAATGTTTTTTGACATGGTTATTAGAATTTCCTTCTATTTGCTCTCTCTTACCCTACCACCGTCAAGTCTTTCTTCGTCACAGTGTCCATATACTGCCGGAAATACTCCCGCAGATTTTTGTCACAGACATAGAGATATGTTCCCTTGACGCCGCGAGACATCAGCACGAAGTAGATATTCTTAATATACTCGTCCAACTCTGCATCTGTTGCGCCCTGCTGTCCGTAGCGATCGAAATAGTGATTGCGGTCTATGACTACCTTCTTGGCTATTGGATCATATTTAATGTCTTCACCCAAAATTACAAAGCCGTAATTCAGATCATAGCCTTGAGTGGAATGGATGCAACCAACTTCATTTTGTGCGTTGCTTGAGTGCACCCAGTTTTCAATCACAGAATTCCACTTTTTGCCGCACCCATCGATTTCAATATCTATCGCCTTAGCATCTTTTTTGCTCTTCCACTCCCAAGCATAGCCAGCCACCATTCTGGTAAGGCCATATTTGTCTTCTTTTAAGCGATATAATTCATCGAACGTTTTAAAATCGTCGACCACACGGATTTCGTAGTTGTCCGCCGATACCTTGTGGTCAATCCTGCCGTGAATCAGAGCCTGAATATCATCAAGATATGCCTCTCCGCCTTGGCAGCGCATCTGATTATACAAGGTGTAATAAGCCATCATGCGCCCACCAAAATCACTTTTTTGAAGTTCCGTCCCCACATCAATTCCCGCCGGGAAGACAATTTGATTCTTATCGGAAAACAGAATCGCACATTTTGACTGATGGAGCACCCATTGCAGCTGTGTGGCTGTATGTGGAAGCCCTATACGATCACATGCTTCATAATGCATCTTATAGCTTGAAAGATTCTTGCACATCTTTAGTCTATGCGCTTCATCCACAATCAGAATATCATAATTGTCTCTGGTAACATCCGCCGGTCCCAATATGTCCGCTGCCGAGAGATTGTTTACGCTCTTGAAAACTTCTTTCATTGTTCCGCGAAGCGATGTCGGCGGCACAACTAATCCTATCTTCATGCCCTCAAATTCGGGAGATTCCCTAAGCAACTTGAAGAGATAAACAGCCACTATTGTCTTACCGCTTCCCGGCATGCCGCCTACTATAATTCTCCTATCTAAGCTACGCTTGAGATTGTCGATGATTTCAGAAACAACCTTTCTCTGCTCATCTGTCAGCGTCTTATAAGGCGAGTATTTGAATATATCCGACTGCTCCAACTCTTCGATTGTGTTTTTCACGAGCCTTCTTTTCTGTAAATCATCCCATAAAACTCGGAAGTCCTTGTCATACGAAAGTTTGTCGAAATAATCGATACCGCGAAGGCCTGCATTCCTATTTGTCAGCACAAATTGCCTGTCCGCAGACATGAGACTGATTAGCTTTGATTCGTAATCAAAAGTGGCTGATTGATTAAATCTGTCCGAATAGATAAAGTGCGCCTTATTAAATTGCCTTTTAGCAGGATTCTCCACATGCTGCCCCATTCTCTTGACTATGGAATTTGTCTGCCCAACATAAGCCTTCTTGCCATTCTCGAGAATATAAAGCATCGGCCAGTTTGTTAAATACGACTCCAACCCGTAATTATCACTTGGAAAATCAACATCCTTTATGATAAACATATCTGATATCCTCTCGCTATTATTTTATTTCAAATCCGTGTATTTGTCCGATTTACCATAAGCCTTCTCGACCGGATATTTTGCCCTGTTTTCCGCAAGCTTTTTCGTGATGATTTCCGACACATCCAGCCCCACCACATCAGCCATAAGTCCACAATAAATCAGTACATCCGCCAATTCTTCCTCTATTTTTGCTCGTTTGCTTTCGACTATCAAATCTTCCCCAGACCACTGGAAAATCTCCAAAAGTTCCGCCGCTTCCAGAGATATGGATATTGCCAAGTCTTTTGGTGTGTGGAATTGCTTCCAATTTCGCTCATCTCTAAAAGATGTGATATCTTGCATAAGTTCAGGTATAGTTTTCACTGCTTTTCTCCTTGTACAAAGTATTTATAAATTTTGTCGGTTACCTTCAACGCACAAAAAGAGACCACCCCTGTGATCTCTTCTCTAACCCCGTCCCATTATAGCATACTGCCGAGGTTTCGTGCCAGCCTGAGCAGGGATTTTCGCGCATTTTTGCATGAGCTGCAGCATTCGTCCCCCTCCTTAATTCTCACCACTTTATCTTTAATAATTTGTAGATCGCAACTACACAGACGAGCAAACACCATTCAAAAAACCTGAACATTCTAACCATCGGGCGACCTCCTTTGTTAACATAACTTCTTAAATACAACCTTTCTCTTCAGTTTCTATTGTATCCAAGTCGTGTCCGTTAAAACGTACTTTCCGGAAGTTGCCCGCGGAAAATCTACCTGTACGTCAGCAGTTCTGCCACTTCTTTGCGCTTTGGCGCTTCCGGAGATTCGGCCGGGTAGCCGCAAGCGATGATGGCGCCCAGTGCCTGGTCTTCCGGCAGGTCGATGACTTTCCTTACAGCCTCTTCATCGAAATATCCCAGGATGACCGTGCCGATGCCTTGGTCCTCTGCGGCCAGGCAGAAAGTCTGAGCTGCGATGCCCGCGTCAAAATTTTGCCAGCCGGAGCCGGTCGGTGTGCTGTAAGAGCCGTCCTTTTCAAAGCCGGAGCGGCCTTTCACATATGTCAGCAATACAATGGCGGCTGCGCCTTCCAGAGTGCGCAGATTGTATTTAAAATCAAAAACACATTCCGGAGTCGCCAATGCACGGCGAAGCTCTGGATCTGCCACTACGATGTATCTCACTATCTGGGTGTTTTTCCAGCTGGGTGCAAATCGTGCAACATCCACGATTTTTTCCATTGCCTCCCGCGGAATCGCCCTGTCTTCAAAGCGCCTGATGCTGCGCCTGCTTTTTACCACTGTCTCAAAATCCATTTTTTATTCCCTTTCTTTGTGCATATTTAAGGGAGCTCACGCTCCCGTCGTCTGTTCCTGCGGACATTATACCACTTTCCCCAGCGCGCTGACAACGGCGGCGATAACAGCCACGATGATGGCCAGCGGCAGCGCCACATAGATGATCCCGGCGATGGCCAGGACGATCAGGATGACCGGGCCCAAGACGCAAAATATGATTTTCATTAAGCCCCAGGTGGCCTGGAGAGCGAACAATACCAGCTTCCAGCCAATATAGAGCATCAGAATTGTAAACAAAAAAGTCAGCATTTTCGCTCCCCCCTTCTAAAGATATATGTAAAACACTCCTCTTGAACAGTTTTGGTTAACTTTGATTTTCGCTGCAGTTCAGCGGAAACTCATTTGGACGCTCCGCTGAATGAACAACAAAATTACTCATACACTATGAAAGGAGGTGTTTCGGCGAGCTGATCATAATTTTGGATTCAGGTCTCCTACCCGCTATAGTCCAAATGAGATATTCTATTTTCCGGAAAAACCGCTCTCTCAGAAGACGATCATTTCATAGAGCGATTTTTTATTTCCTTTGATGGCTCTATTATATGATGTCCGGTCCGCCGAATATATATCTTCTATGGCGAATTAGGGGCCTTTATTTTGCGGATTTTGTGGAAAAAGATTCTATATTTGGATATAATGCTAGCTAGTAGAATGCTTTTCGGTTCTCACGGAGGAAAAATTATGGGCAAAAAATCGACTAAAGAAAACAAAAACATCTACCAGCAGGCTCGCGAAGACGTTGGAATGACTCGCGCCGACGTGGAAGATGCCACCGGTGGTGTTCTGTCCGCCAGCATTGTTGAAAAGATTGAAAGCGGCAAGAAAGCCGCAGATCCCGAAGATGTCATCCGTATGGCGGAAGTCTACCGCAAGCCCGAGCTTTGCAATTACTTCTGCACCAGGGAATGCCCCATCGGGCGGAAATATGTGCCGGAAGTGGAAACCATCCACGACCTGCCGCAAATCACCATGGAACTTCTGTCCAATTTGAACGCTCTGAATCGTGACAAGGACCGAATCATAGATATCGCTGCGGACGGGCAGATTACCGTCGACGAGCGCGAGGACTTTGAAGCCTTCCGCGCCCATCTTTCGGAAATGTCCCTTGCCATCGAAACTTTGAAACTCTGGGTGGACAGGGAACTTTCGTAATTCACCTGTTCTCCAGCAGCTTCTCCAGAAAATCGAAAGCCTTTTGGTTGCGCGGGCGTGGGTATCTGGCGCGGGCCGCGTCGATTTCTCTTTTCGCATCTTCCTCGCGCCCTTCGTATATCATGGCAAAAATTCGCAAGCTCGCCACGGACGGCCCGAAATTTTCGCTGAGCCCGATGGCCAGGAACGCTTCTTTTCCCGCATTCCAGATTTCCATCGTCTTTTCCACTTCGCCCAGATGCATGGATATGAGAGCGTCGTTCAGCTCGTAGATCAGGCGGTAGCGGGCCCGGAGTTTTTGCGGGTCCAGAGCGTGCAGCTGCGATTTCGCAGTCTCGTAGTCGTCCATGTCGCAATACGCTACGGCGCTATTGATGTAGAATACTGTCCGGAGGGCCCGCGATTTCGCACCGCCCAGCAGTTCGGTCAGTTTCTCCAAATATTTGCGCGGATCCTCTTCGTCATACAAAATCGGCAGCAACGCATTCACTTCTTCCGCCATCCGTTTCATATACTTAAAATCTATAAAGACCCATATCGCAACAAATATCACCACATAAGCCACCAGCACCCTGTTAAACACCGGGTCCGGCACATTATTCAGCGCACAGACCACCCCTATGATGATGCCCGATATTATGGCAAATATGTAAAATCTTATTTTCAGTTTCCTTCTTTTCTTTTCTATCATGTTTCTCTCCTACATTTTTGCGTAAATTTTTTTACACTACTGCTTTTGCGGGTCAAATCGCGGGTCAAAGCCACAGGTCCCGCAATATGCCGAACACTTCTCGCACCATATTGTTCGGGATGAACCATGGCAGTGCCGGTGCAGCTATGCCGTACACTTCGCAGTCTGTCAGCTTATCTGCCAAATAGACGCAACGAAAAACGTGGAAATTATTGGTCACGATGCCGATTTTCAAGCCGGCAGATATGCTTTCGCCTGTAGCTGCAGCTCCGGCTTCGGTCAATGATGCCTCCGCCAGTTCCATGGAATATCGGATGTTCTCAGCTGTATTGAAAGCTTCAGTTTCCGCCAGCACCCGCTCGGGCTCGATTCCTCGCGCCACCAAATATTCGCGCCCGGCTTCACCTTCGCTGGCAGTTTCATTTGCCCCCTGCCCGCCGGAGACTATGCATATCGTGCTCGGATTCGCCTCCAAATACTCCGCCGCCGCATCCAGCCTGTACCTATAGAGCGCTGACGGCCCGGTTTCATACACTTGCGCGCCGGGCACTATTATAAAATCCAGATTGGCAGGTCCGCGGTCACCAAAGTGCGAAAGCTCTGCCCCCATGCAGACTCCGCAAACCGAAGCCCCCAGGATCGTGCAAATCAAAACTGCTCGCCGCAACGCCATCGGCAGCCTCTGCCAACGCCCGCCGCCGGAAAGCCAAAAAGCGACTAGGAAAACCGCCGCTGCCACCAGCCATATGGCAAACGACAGTGTGCCGCTTCCCACCGCCAATATACTTATCCCGTAAACTGCGCTCGCCGCAGCCAAAACCAGCCAAATCGTCCTTTTCATAGCCCCTCTTTTTCACACCAAATCCGCCGGTTTTGCGCCCGAAACCGCCATCAGGTCAGCAGGCGCCAGTTCTATCTGAAAGCCCACCTTGCCGGCGCTGACAAAAATCTTATCCAGCCCGGTCGCAGTCTCGTGGATAAACGTAGGAAACGGCTTTTTCATTCCAATCGGTGAGCATCCGCCATGCACATATCCCGTCAGCGGGAGTAATTCCTTTTGCTTGATCATCTCCACAGACTTTTCGCCCGCCGCTTTTGCCGCCTTTTTCAGGTCCAGCCCCTCAGCCACCGGCACGACGAACACGTAGTACGCTCCGCTTTTGCCGCGCGTCACCAGCGTCTTAAAAACATTTTCGACTTTTTCGCCCAAAATACCCGCGATTTCCACGCCGGTCTTGGTCGGATCCGGCTCGTACGAATGGCTGGTGTAGCCCACCTTCTTGCCGTCCAAAAGCCGCATTACGTTTGTTTTCTCTTCCTTCTTCATAAATCCCCCTCTGCTGCCCGCGCTAATACTTTCTGCTGAGCACCATGTAGCAAATCCAATAGATGATTATGATTCCGCACACGGAAAAACCCAGCACTCTCTGGATGTCTTCCTGCCCGGCTATCAGGGCAACTACAGCGCCCAGCGCCTCAACCATCACCACAAGATATCCGGTCCATGCCCAGGCCTTCATATGCAGGAAACGATTGCGTTCATCTTTTGCTTCCGTCTCCACTTTTTCGCGGTAGACCTCGTCATTTTTGTATCTGGCGATCTTGGTAACGCGCAATGCTCCAACGGCAATGAACGCACCTCCCATCCCCGAAAAAACTTCCGAGCGCAGAATTCCCGCAATCGAAAGCCCCAGCAATGCGATTCCCAGCGCCAGCCAAAAGACGCTGAGCGCCACTCTTCCCTTATTATAATACATCTCTACTCCTCCTCAAAAATAAAAACTTCTTCGATACTCATCCCAAAAAATTCGGCAATCTTGTGCGCCAGCAATATGGAAGGATTGTAGCGCCCATTTTCCAATGAGCTTATGGTCTGCCGCGAAACGCCCATCGCTTTCGCCAATTCTTCCTGCCGTATGTCTCTTGCCGTTCGGATTTCTTCTATCCGGTTTTTCATGTTTCACCTCGCACTCTTTAATGTAAAGCTAGCTTTACATGTATACTACACCACCTGCCGCCGTATGTCAAGCACGCTTTACATTTTTATTTTTGCTCTTCATTTCCCCATAAAAAAAACAGGGCCGCAGCCCTGTTTTTGTGTTTTCGATTTCTGTATGTATTTCATCATAATTCCCCGCTCACGGCAAGTTTTTATGGTATTCTATCATAATTTATGAATTTTATCATATTTCATCATAATTCCCCGCCGCCCGCACTACATTTTCGTATTTCATTTTGTTTCTTTGTCTTGACCTTCGCCACTTTTCAGCCTGAGCACGCCTTCACCGTAAATCGTGGTCCAATCGTCCTTCATGGAAACCGGCACCCAATCAAATTCTTCGCACATGCTGCGCATCTTCTCCGCCTTCTCCACGTTGCCGTTCTCACGCTCCGTGTCGTCGCAGCAGAGCATGAAGGCCAGGCTCTTGTACGGATTGTTGCTCGTCACATATTCTGCCATGCTGGCGTCGCCCGTGCTGTTGCCGAACGAAAGCACCGGCTGCTCGCCGATTTCCTGCACGATGACGGTAACTTTGTTCATCTTCAGATTCTTCACGATAAACTCGCCGCCCAGCACCACCTTGTCGTTATCGTCGAAGGTGTAATCCAGTCCATCCACATCGCCCTGGTCCGGAGCCACCAGCTTTTCATCGGAGCCGATCAGCTGCGACATCGGCAGGTCCAGCGGCGAACCGTCCACCAGCCCTCTTACGAGGAAGCGGTCTGTACCGCTGACGATATAAACCTTGAAATCGTTGTCCTGCAGATAGCTGACCACCTGCAGCATCGGCTGATACCAGGCGTCTCCGCGATTCATGCCTTCATAGCCCGGCATCGGCTGCTTCTTGAATTCCTGAATGTAGTCGTTGAATTCCTGAGGCGTCATGCCCGCGAATGCGGAAGCCACGGCCTGCCCGTGTTCCACTTCCAGACCCTCCGGTGAAACGCCTGTCTCATTGAAAATCTTCACCTTCTCGGCAACCGCTTTTTCGAAATCGCTCGCCTTGTCCTTGTAGTTTTCATCTTCCGTCACGCGATAGAGAAAGATCATGTGGTCGAAATAGTTCGGATCCGTCTCGCAAAACAGCGTTCCGTCCATATCGAACACGGCGATGCGGTTTTCCACCGGGATAAAATCTTCCCCGCCTTTTTTTGTCACTGCCTCAACATAGTCGATAAGTGCCTGCTTTGCCGGCGCATCTTCCGTCCAGAGAGACAAAGCTTCCGCACCTGAAATCGCAGGTTGCGGCTCGTCTGCGCCATCTCCGCCGTTCAGTCCGTAAACGCCCCATGCCACCAGAGCAATCGCCACAATCAGCAGGAGTAATCCTACGGCAAAGCTTTTGCCCATTCCTCTGTTTTCTTGCATCCTCATTCTCCTTTCAATATCGCTTCTTCGCGTCTCTTCAAGTCTCTTCACGCCGCCGGCCGCGGATACGACACAGCGCGGCGCCAAAGTTCTATTTTCCGTCGTAACGAATTACAGTGCCCACGTCATAGCCTGCCAGGCGCTCGCGTCCTTTCAGTCCTGCCAGTTCCATCAGACAGATGACCTTCACTACCTTTCCGCCCAGTCTTTCCACCAGGCGAATGCTGGCTTCCAGCGTGCCTCCCGTAGCCATCAGGTCGTCCACCAGCACCACTTTCTGGCCCGGCTGAATGGCGTCCTTGTGCATCTCGATTTCGGCAGTGCCGTACTCCAACTCGTATTTTTCACAGATAGTCTCGCAAGGCAGCTTGCCCTTCTTTCTCACCAGCACCAGTGGTTTACCCAGTTTGTACGCGATAGGCGCACCAAAGATAAATCCTCTGGACTCGGCTCCTGCGATTACGTCCACATCCACGCCGTCCAAAAGGGCAGTCATGGAGTCGATAGCCAGCTTCAGTCCTTCTGCATCCTGCAGCACGCTGGTAATATCTCTGAACATAATCCCGGGCTCCGGAAAGTCGGGAATCGTCCTCACGTAGTCTTCCATCTTTTTCATTTGTGTTCCTCCTGTAGGGTCAATTTCGTTTTATTGTCTCTATTTTGTCTTATTCTTCGGCCCCGGCCTCGGTTCCCAGCAGCCCGATCTCTGCCGCATGCGGTCTCATGCCTTCGATGCAAAGCCCTGCCACCTCGGCCAGCTCCATGCCCAGCATCTCGCAGCCCTTGGAAATCAGTTCGCGGTCACATTTTGCGGCAAACCTCTTATCCTTGAATCTCTTCAGAATGCTCTTTGTCTCCAGATCAGTGATGCCGTGCGGTCTCATTCTGGCGCATGCCTGGATGATGCCCGTCAGTTCGTCCACCGTGTAGAGACTTTTTTCCATATTTGTAAGCGGCTCGACATCGTTGCCTTCCAACCCCCAGCCGTGGCTCATAATAGCCCTCACGTCCTCCTCAGACACGCCTGCTGCCAAAAGCGGCTCCTCGGTGTGCTGCAGATGCTCGTCCGGATACTTTTCGTAGTCGTAGTCGTGCAGATATCCGACGGCCATCCAATGGTCCTCGCTTTCGCCAAAATGCCTGGCCATGGCTCCCATAGCGTAGCAAACATTCAGCGAATGGATGATCAGCGACTTTTCCGTCACCTGATCTTTGTTGAGTTCTTTTGCTCTTTCAAGTGTCAATTCCATGTCGGTTCCTCCTTACATACTGTAATTTCAAATTTTATGATCTCCCGGCACCGTTTTTACAATCCCACGGCACCGTTTCTCATCAGCCCTGTCCGCCGTCGTCATAGTCCGGGTCCACGTCCGGGTACTCGCCATTCGGGCCGTAGTCCGGATATTGCGTCACTTCCGCCCACGTGCAGTCCTCGAATTTTGCTCTCTCATCGAAATACCAGCAATTAGTCTCGTTGTCGCCAAAGGTGCAGCCCTTGAAAGTCAGGTCGCTGTTATCCGTATAATTGAAATATCCGCCCCAGTCAGAACCCGTGAATTTGCAGTCAGTAAACACAAATTCGCCGTCCGGGTCGTCCACGGCCAAAAATCCGTAAGAGCAATCGCGGATGGTGGAATCAAAGACGTAGACATTGCCCGTGCCATCCGTGCACCCGATTCCGAAAACTCCGCAGCCGTAAAGGTCCATGTTGCGCAGGTTTACATCCGTGCAAGTCGCGAAATCGAGCACGTTGCCGGCGCATTCGCCCGTGTCCGTATGGCCCATTGTCAGGTTTTCAAGCTCAATATTCTCACAATGTCTGAATTCAAACAGCTCCGCGTATCTCGGCTCTGTCACCAGCTCGGTCTTGGATCTGTCCTCGTCGCCGCCGGAAATTTTCAGCCCCTTCACGTTCACGATGCAAAGCTCCTGGCCGTCAAACACCTCGTCGATGCGGGCATAGTCGTGGGACTGGTTCCATTCATCGCGGTCCTTTGCATCCGAAAAGTCGTTCAGGAAATGAGTAAGGTTGTATTTTCCCGGCTCGATCACGATTTCAGCGCCCGGCTTGATGGCCTCGATCAGCGCTTCCACCGAGTCTACGTGTACAGGCGCATTCGAATCCGGGGTCGGGTCGTCACCGCCCGCTCCGCTGTCTGTCTGCCCGCACCCCGCAAAGGCCGCCAACGCCAGCGCCAATATCAGAACAAGTGCGCTGCGCCAAAATGCATTTCTCATCTTCATTTTCCGTCTCCTTTTTCATGCGTTAATACGTTCCCGCTGCGGTGGCTCTCCCGCCGCAAGCCCGTTTCTCTTCACTCCACGATTATAACATATTGCGACTTTTCTGTCTTTACAAAAAAAATAAGAGGCGCCCCGCGCGAGGCCTTTTTACCTTTAATGCGCATTCTGCTCTGTGATTCTGCCACTTCCGCCGCGGCCTCACGCGAACGAGCCTTAATTGGGGAAAATGGCAGATTCTAAAGCTGAGAATGAGATAGGCTCTGCCATTTTCTTCGCTTTTTCCCCTCTTTCTGCTAAAATCCACCCGATTGGCAGACTCCTCAACGTTACAAGCGATGGAATCTGCCAGCCTGGCAGATTCCGTGTCCTGCAACCAATACAAATCTGCCATTTTAGGCTATTTTGCTCATTCTGCACTCTTTTGCAATGAAAAATGGCAGATTCCGAAGCCACAAACGTGACAGACTCTGCCATTTTATCATTTTTAAGAGATTTTCACTTTTTCCAAAACTGCGTTGGCAGACTCGCCTCCCGCAATCAAGATTAAATCTGCCAATACGAGAGCGATCGCATCCTGCATACGGCTAAATCCGCCAATGCAAGGGCGAGCCGCCGCCCTGCCTGCTAGCTGACTTCCAGCAGCTTTTTCGAGCATCTGGTCGTTACTTCCAAATAATACTTCGCATCCGCTGCCGACATGCTCTTTGAATCATATTGGTTGACTTTATCCGCAAAATCAACGTATTTTGCCATCATCTTCGAGTAATCATCCAACATGGCCACAGCATTGTTCGGATCCGCTTTGTATCTTTTCATGAATGCCACATATTCGTCGACGAAAGATTCGTAACTGTCAAGGAACGCCTTCAGCTGCGGATCAACGCTGCCGGACTGGGCCGCATTAGCAGCGGTATTTGCCGGTTGCGTGCTCTCTACATCTCCACTCGTCGCCTGAGACGAAGGCTGCGACTGCGGCTGCTCACTTTTGCCGCTCGCCTCCGTGTTTGTCGAATCAACGCCTGCTTCGGTACTTTCCTCTACTTGGCTATTCGCGTTCGGTTCCGCAGTCGGTTCATCCTCCTTTGATCCGCCGCACTGCGTTACTGCCGCTGCAATAACAAGTATTACCACTATCCAGATTATCTTCTTTTTCATTTGCTTCCTCCTATATTTACTTCTTGTGCCTGTTTCGTGCCCCCACGGTATAACTTCCTCACTCTTTAATTGGTTCCGGGGGATTTCTTAAGTACAATAAGAGTATAGCAAATAAAAATGCCGCCCGTTCCCCCCGCTACGGGGCAAAAGACGGCTTTTTTGCAATTTTTCTAACTTTTTCGGCACAAGGCGTTCTGCCTTATTCTTAGTCTCTTACTCCTGCACTCCGCTGGTGCGAAGCGGCAGTTCGTTGTGTTGTCTGAGGAGCTTATTCACGCATAGGATGCTGCCCGGCCTTTTGTTGAATGCCACCATCAATATGGCATCGCGCGGGATCTTGGCGTAGAGCTGCGGCATTTCATAGAATCTCAACGCTCTTTGCGTCTCTTCCAGCGAAAATTCGCCGGCATAGCAAAGCCTGAGAATCACATCGCGCTGCTTCGTCCGTTTTTCCTCCGAAAGCAGCTTGTATCCGTATCTCTCCGGAATGTCCGCCCGCAGGAAAAGTTGCTGCTGGCTGATGTTTTTTTCCTTCAAAAGTCCGCGCATATATGTAGAAAACGCCTTCTCTTCCGGCCGCAGCTCGGACTTGTTTTCGTCCAGATATCTGTCGATCTCGCCGGGATGTACGCTACCCAAAATCTTTTCCAAATCGCCTGTATTAGCCATTTTTCCTCCTTATTCAAAAGCTGTTCGCTCTAACAATTCGTAAGTATTTTCTCTTGATTCACAAGCGCCTTTTCAAATGTTATAATATTCTTGCAAAACCACGATTTAGGAGATTAAAATGCAAAACTTTGAACAATTTCTGCCTTCAGGCTATAAAATCGTTGCCACCATACATGAAGATCACCATGTCTTTCTCGTGCAAGATGAAAGCAAAGGCAGCTTTTTCGTTTACAAAATTCTCGATGTTTTCGACGAAAATGTATTTTCATATGTTGCAGACAAGCCGATTGCCCACATGCCCAAAATTCACCGCATTTCAAATCGCAACGGCCACCTGGTCATCATCGAGGACTATATCCAGGGCAGCACCCTGCAGCAATTGCTGGACAGCGGCCGGATTTTCACGGAGAGCGAAGTCGTGGATATCATGCTCTACCTTTGCGAAACAGTGGCCGGGCTTCATGCTTCCGCTACCCCTATTATCCACCGCGACATCAAGCCGGGCAACATCATTTTGACTCCCGACAATATTCCGTGGCTTTTGGATCTGAACGCCGCCAGGCTCGATACCGTGGCCGGTGAAGAAGACACGCAACTCCTCGGAACGAAGGGCTATGCCGCTCCGGAACAATACGGTTTTGGCACGTCCGACGCCACCACCGACATCTACGCCCTGGGGATGCTGATGAATACGCTTCTTACCGGGAAGCCTTCGCGCGAAAATATCGCCAAAGGGCCACTTGAAGGAATTATCCGCAAGTGCCTGGAAATTGACCGCAGCGGGAGATTTAAAAACGTTTCCGAGCTGCGCAAAGCTTTGCTGAAGGTGCGCAGCGGCAAATATTCAAAAGCCACTCATATCGCCCCGAAAACAAAGCGTGATTACAGACTGCCGGGCTTCCGGTCGGGTGACCCTTTGCATATGGTGATAGCTGTCGCCGGCTACCTTCTTATTTTCGTAGGAAGCATTACCTGCAACGTAGGGGCGCCATCCGAATTTGACGGAATTTCACGCTTTACGCTGGCCGTCTCACTTTTCGCGCTGGTTCTTTTCTGCTGCGACTACCTGGGAATACAAAGCCGAAGCAGCTTCATTCCCAAAGAAAAAGGCGGGAAGCGTACCTTCAGGCTCATCATTGCCGGAATTGCTGTAGTTATTGCCTTTTTCTTATTTGCTTTATTAATTTCGACCATATTATATGCTCTCATAACGTTGTAATCACATGTATTGCTGATAACGTAATTCCTCGCATTGCTAATGGCATAATTCCCCGCATTGTTGCCGATACAATGCGAAATTGCCGGCCGAGTCTAATGCACTGCCGTCCACCCGGCAATCCTCTTTTTCTTATTTTATCATACTTTTAAAAAGCAAATTGCCCCTGATGCGGGGCAATTTTTAATTTTTTCTGCTGCTTGGCTTTTGCGACGCGGAGCCGAGGCACAGCGTTTTGGGTACGGCACCTGAGCAGTAGCCTAGCGCTTTTGATAGAGCACCAGCTCCGGGTTTTCGCCGTCCTTTTCGTAAGTGCTGATCAGTATGAAATCCATGTTGGCCAGCACGCCAAAGCATCTCTCACCGCCAAACTCGGATTCCAGCTGCGTGCCCAGATATGTGGTACCGTCATCGAGAAATTTCACCTTTTCGCCACTCGGCAGCCTGTATTCCAAATTTACAAATCGGCCAACCAGGGCATTCAGCGCTTCCACTTTTGGCATTCCTTCGATGTGGAGATCGTTGATTTCCCGAATCAGCTGCTCCTTGAATTCGTCGAATTTCCCGCCGTCGCCCAGCTCGCTGTATCGCTTCCAATAATCCAGCGTCGGCAGCATTTCCTTCATGTAGGCGCGCGCCTGCTCCTCCGTGAAATTTTCGTTCACCATGTGCGGCACACAGACATCGATAAGATTGTCCATATCGCTGTAAGTATATGTGCCGTCGGCATAGCACCATTGGCAATAGTCTTCGTTGAAGCTGCCGTCTTTGTCATGGCTGATAATGCTGTCCTCGAGCGGCATCCCGCAACATTGGCAAACCAGCTTCCGAGGCGAGCCCAGCAATGTATTTATCGAGACATTGTAAATTCCCGAAAGCAGTTTTAAGGTCTCGGTGTTCGGCACCGTCTCGCCGTTTTCCCACCGCGACACCGCCTGGCGAGTGACGAAGACCTTCTCCGCCAGCTCATCCTGGGACATCCCGTTCTTTGTTCTGAGTTCCAACAATACTTCACTTGCAGTCATATTAACACCCTCCTGTTTTTTGCACGGCCGCTCTTGCTCCGGGGCGGCGCTCTCACTTGCGCACCGGTTGCTGCCTTTCCGAGCTCGCGCCGGGCCGTGGCGCTCGCCCTCTTTCCTAATATATTCTATCACGCCGGCGCCCCCGGGTCACGCAACATGCAGTTGCGCCAGCCCCGTCAGAAAAAATTTCAAAAATTATTAGCACTCACTATTGACGAGTGCTAATAAAAGTGTTATAACATAATTGCGGTAAGGAGGATGCCCCTCCGGGGCTCCCTTACTCGCACCTATCAAATATTTCAAATAAACCAGTCCGGAACTGCATCCCGGGCCGAAAATTGAAGGAGGAATGACTTATGATGTATTTACCTGCTATTTTTGGTGAAAGCCTTATGGATGACTGGATGGATGATTTCGATAAAGGCTTCATGACTTTCGACAGAGATTTCGAAAAAGAATTTAACCGCGGCTTCGGCAAGAAAAATCCGCTTTTCGGCAAGCATGCCGCCAACCTGATGAAGACAGACGTTCGCGAAAACGAAAAATCTTACGATGTCAACATCGACATCCCGGGCTTTAAGAAAGACGAAATCAACCTTTCGCTGGAGGACGGTTTCCTGACCATCACAGCAGCCAAAGGCCTGGACAAAGAAGAGTCCGAAAAAGAAAGCGGCAGGATTATCCGCCGCGAACGCTATTCGGGCACCCTTTCCAGAAGCTTCTACGTAGGTGAGAATATCACCGAAAATGATGTGAAGGCCAAACTGGAGCACGGCGTTTTGAAGCTGGAGATTCCAAAGAAAGACCCTGCGGCATCGCTGCCACAGAGGCACACCATCATGATTGAAGGCTAAGCGACATTGTTGATCACCTTTTAGAAAAACGGCTTGTCCCACTGAAGTG
>JAEEGL011048376.1_pt1 | contig 17785 bp, 2 predicted proteins | sample 9134231 | NCBI WGS metagenome assembly JAEEGL01 (sample SAMN16246548, study PRJNA631951) | gut metagenome | biome: gut microbiome; feature: rumen; material: fiber-attached | host: Bos | place: Iran: Karaj | collected 2018-10 | reverse complement strand
GCGTCTCGCCCGTGTAGGCGGGCATACTGCCATAGGCGACCGTGTTGCTCTGCAGCAACGTGCCGTCCTCGTTCACGAAGGTGATCGCGAAGCCCTGGAGCTCCATCTCCACCAACAGGATGCTGCCGTTGACGGAACCCGGATAGGTTACGCCGCCGGTCGGGCCGAGACTGAAGGTGGAATCCGCCGGGATCGTGTAGCCCTCGGCGGGAACGGTCACGCGCAGGACGTATTCCTCTGCTGTCCGCAGGCCCTCTATTGCATGGTTATCCGCGCTGCTGACCCACTCATCGATGATGTTGCCGTCGCCGTCAAGGACCTGAACGGTCGTGCCCTCCAGGTACTGACCGCTTTCGGCATCGACGACCGCGATCTCAACGCGGGTCCTTTCGAACTCAGTCAGAAGGATGACGTCGCCATTTCCATCCAGGGCCATGCTGCCGCTGTAGGTCACGGTGCCGTCCTGATTGATGGTGAAGGAGGCGTCCGCCGGAATAAGATAGCCTTCCGGAGCGACCGTGACGTGCAGGGTGTATTCCTCGTTCACATTCAGGCCGATGATCTCATAGACCTCCGTCGAGCTGATCCACTCCGTCACCACGCTCCCCTTGTTGTCGAGGAGCTGGAGGACCGCGCCGCTCAGTTCTTCCATGGCCGCAATGTCAACCGCCTGGATCTGGACGTGAGGCTTCGGGATCTCATCAAAGAGCGCCGTGTAGGAAGCGTCGTCGAAAATGGCCTCGGGCTCGGGATCCCAGCCGGTGAAGACGTAGGTGTAGCGCTCCGTCTCTTCCTTGGTCGGCTCTTCGCCCTTGTAGGACGGGGTATCGCCGTAGGCGTATTCCTCCGTGCTCTCTTCGCCCTCGATGATCCAGGTGACGATCAGCATACGGCCTTCGCCGATGACGACCTCGGTGGCCTCGGAGGCATAGTGGTTGGTGTCCTCGGCATAGCGCAGATAGTAGGTGCCGGGGGCCAGATTGGTCATTTCGTCAACGGTGACGGCCTCCCAGGTCTCGCCGTCAAGGCTGAACTCCATGTTCTTGCTCAGGCCGCTGATCGTACCGTCGTGCTTGCCGAAGATGGTCTCGTCGGTGTGCTCCGGGACGGGGGCTTCCTGATCGGCTCTGGTGATCTCGAAGAACAGGGTCTTGACGGCCTCTTCGTCACCGTCGGACCACTTGTAGTTGTTGGCATCCTTCAGATACAGCACCACTTCATAGGTGCGCACTTCTACGCCGCCGAGGTTCTGGCGGACGAGATAGAAATCGGTATCCGTCACGTCGGCCGTGAGGGTCTCGCCGGTATAGGTCTTGCTCTCAATGGTCGGGATCTCGACCTCCGCCTTGTTCACGGTGAGCTCGACGGAGCGGACCACACAGTGGTTCTGGGGATCGTAGCCCTCCACGCCGGTCCAGTCATAGTTCGAGTCGTCCACCTCATAGTAGGCGTCGTAGGGGCCGCCCGCCACGGTGGGAACGGTGTCGGGATAGACCCACTCCCAGCCGCTCGGCAGGGTCACACCCGCCAGCGTCAGCGCGGAATCAAAGGTGATCGCATCGAGCGTCGGCGTGGTCAGTGTGTCGGGCGTCGCCGCCTGGGTGATCTCAAAGAACAGCGTGATCGAAGCCTCGTCGCTCTTGGGCCACTTGTAGTTGGCGGGGTCGGTCAGCGTGAGGACCACGGGGTAGAAGCCGACGTTGGTGCCGCCCGCGTTGGTCGTGACGGTATAGAGCGTGCTTCCGGGCACGTCCGCCGTCTGCGGCTCGCCGCTGAAGACCTTGCTCGCGATGACCGGGATATCGACGGTCGCCTTGGCGATGGTGAAGTCCGCGATGTCGGTGGCCGCCGCGTAGTTTGCAGACTCCGCGATGCTCGCGCGCACCGTGTACTCGCCCGCGCCCGTGGGAACGGCCGTATCGTACGCCGTGTCGTCGGCGTCCTTGGCCTTGTATTCCCAGGTCACGGCGCCGTAATCGCTCTCGGCAAGGGCCGCGCCGGTATCGTCGGTGACCACAAGCGTGGGCGCGTTCGCCGCCTCGCCGTAGGTCCAGCCTTCGATGCTGACCATGGGATAGATGGGGGTCTTCTCCGTCCAATGGGCGGTGAGGGTCATGGGGCCGGAAACGGTGTCGGTCTCGAAATCCCACAGATCGTCGCCGTTGTACCAGCCGGCGAAGATGAAACCGTCGCGGCTGGGATCGTCGGGCTCCGTGACCGATGCGCCGTAGCCCAGCTCCTGCGCTGCGGGCGGCTCCTCGGTGGTCTCATAGCCGAGATCAAAGGCGATCGTGTAGGTATCGGTGCGGAAGGTCGCTTTCGCGGTAACGGGGGCCTCCGGCATGGCGAAGGTGATGACGTTCTGGCTCAGATCGCTCACCGTCACGCCGCTGACGGTCCAGCCGACGAAGCTGGAGCCGCGGGCGGGATTCGCAACCAGCTCCACGGTATCGCCGGGCGCGTAGGTGCCGCCGCCGCTGGCGGTGCCGCCGGTGGTGTAGGTCAGGGTGACCTCCTGCCCGTTCAGACCCAGGGCCAGGACTGCCGTGAGGAAGGCGCCGGTAGAGACCTCATATCTGGCCTCCACAAAGCCTCTGGCGAAGGGATCGCAGGTCAGCTTGCCCTCTGCGTCGACGTAGACGTTGCCTTCCGCAGGAACATAGTTCCACTGGACTCTGTCGGGATCCAGCGCGAAGGTCACGGTGTCCTCGTCTTCGCCGTAGAAGCCGAGGAGGGCCAGCTGCAGGCCGTTGTACCCGAGAGCGGTGGAGATGCCGCCGTCGGCGGGGATCCCGTCGCCCGCCTGGAGGATCAGGCCCTTCATGATGCCGAAGCCGGGATGGACCAGCTCCACCTCGTGGGTATCACCGGCGTTGCCGTTGGCGTCCACGGCGTAGAAACGGATCACGTGGGTCGCCGCGTTGTTGTAATCGGGGATCGCAATGTTGTGGCTGAACAGACCGTCCACGTCCACGGAAGGCGTGAAGCTCTGCGCATCTTTGCCGTCAACGGTGAAGCAGATCACCGCGCCGGGATCGGTGACGCCGGAAACGGTCACGGTGCCGTCCGCGTTGAAGGGGCTGCCGTTCAGCGGGCTGTTGATGAGCAGGCGCGGAGGCTCGGTATCCACGGTGAAGGCATACTCCGCCGCGAAAGCGTCGCCGTCGTCCGCCCGGCCGACGATGGTCAGCAGATGGCCGCCCTCGTCCAGATCGGGCAGAGCGATCTCCGCTTCCGTGCCGCTGAAGAAGCCCAGGATCGGGTCGTGCGCCTCTTCGGGCACCGCGGGGTCGTTTTCCCAATCGTTCCAGGTGTCGCTGCCGTCCAGCGTCCAGGTGCCGGTAACGTTCTCGCTGAACACGGCGTTCAGCGTCACGTCGCTGCCGAGGAAGGTGGGGGCCTCGTCGGTCTCCCCCATGTCCTTCACGCTCTTCAGGGTCAGGCCGCTGCCCGTCAGGACAACGGTGGGCGTGACGGCCTCGGGCAGTTCCATCGGCCAGGAGGTGAAGAGATTGCCGTAGATCACGGCGCCGGGAACGCCGTAATAGCCGACGTCCGGGTCCGGATCGATGTCGTTGAAGGGGATGATCTGGATCGTGTAGCTCTCGCCGCCGGTGAGGCCCACGGTCTCCTCATGGCTGCCGGCCGACGGGTTTTCGGGATCGTCCGGGACGTTCATGGTCATCCGGCCGCCGAGCTCAAAGGCCGTGGCGGAGGGGATGCCGTTCTCGTCAACGGCCCGGTCCACGCGCGTATCGCTGATGGCGGGCTCGCCGTTGGCGTCCAGGACTCTCACGAGATAACCCGTGGTGTTGTCGTCGTCCGTCGCAGGGATGGAGACGTGGAACTTCAGGTCGCCGCAGGGATTGATCTCGGGATCGGCCATGGCGGCGGGCGTATCGGGATTGTCATAATGGAAGGTGGTGAGCGTGCCGTCGATATCGTATTCACCGCCCCAGACCACGCCGTTGACCGCGTCCTCCTGCGAGTAGACCGCGCGGACGTAATAGTCGCCGGTGGGGAGGCCCACGGGAATGCTGTACTCTGCGGCGCCGTTCCAGATGTCGTATCTGTCGGCAACGCCGAGCGCAACGCCCTCCTCAAAGGGATCGTCGAGAGTCTTGACCAGAGTGAAGGTGATCTTGTCAAGCTCATACGGGTTCACGCCGGTCCAGTCCACTCTGAGGATGGGATTGCCGTCATAGTCGCTGTCCTCAGTCAATTCGACGGCAGTGAGCTTCGGCATGGTACGCACGTTGTAGAGCACCACGTCGGCGGAGACGCCGGAGCTGAGGTTGCCCTCGCCGTCCACCTCGCCGGTGACGAGATACCAATCCATGTCGAACTGCGTTTCGTCGACCATGGTGAAGGCGAAGGTGCCCACGCCGGTTTCCTCGTTGAAGGAGACGTTGGCATTGGCGTTCTCGTTCTCACTCACGACGGAGGCGATGCGGGCCTCGTAGTCCTCGTCGGCCTCGTCCTCGCCCTGCTCGGGTATGGGCTTCGTGAAGGTGAGGGGCAGCGCGTCGCCGGTCCCGTTCTCCGCGGAGTTGACGGTGAAGGAGGCCGCAATGGTCCGGGCCTCTTCCAGGCTGGCCGCCGGGTAATTCACCTGCACGATGGTGGCGGCGTTGTATTCGTCATACGTGCCCAGGTTGAAGCCGTGGCTGGTACGCGCCAGGTTGGAGAAGACGCCGTAGCCGGGCAGGCCCAGAAGCTGCAGATCGTCGTCGGAGAGGATCTGCGCGCCGACGGGCGGATCGAGGTTGGTGCCGATATGCGCGTAGAGATACCGGTCCTCCTCGGCGTCGTAGGCGATCGGGATATCCTCGCAGTCGCCGTCATAGCCGTTCTCCGTCAGCAGCGAGGGGTAGCTCGGCTGTGCGTAATCGCCGCCCGTGCCGAAGTGCACACCGCTCTCGCCCCAGTAATAGGTGATGCCGAGGGTGATCGAGAGGGCTTGCAGCGCGCCCCAGATCTTCTTGGTGCCGATGCCGATATCCATGCCCAGCAGGGTCATGCCGCCCACGACGGGCACGGACTCGGGAACCTTCAGACGGATGCGGGCAAACATCTCGAAATCCCATTCCTTGTAGTTCTTGCCTACCAGGACGATGTAGCCGTTGCCCACGATGGTCTTTTCAAAGAGGTCCACGTAGATGCTGGCCTGGAGGTTCAGATCGGGATACCACTGCAGGCCAAGGGTGATGCTGCGGATGACCTCGATGGTATCGAAGATCTTCAGGTCCTCAGCCGAGAGCTTGAAGCCGGAAAGGCTCAGCTCCAGCTTGGCCTTGCCGTCCAGCACCTGGATGATGCTGAAGGCGGCCTTGACCGTGAGCTTCAAAGGCGGAAGGCCCGAGGTCATGAAGATCGTGTCGTAGATGTTGGAGATACCTCCGCCCAGGCCCTGGAGCCAGAAGGTGCCGCAGCCATCCACGTTGATGCCGGGCTTGAAGCCGCCGATGTAGAAGTAGATCTCGTCGGGGATCGGAATGTCGTCCCTGCTCTTGAAGGAGAGCTTGGCTTCCATGGTGAACTTGGTCAGCTTGCAGCTGCCCTCCAGGCCAAAGGACCAGTTCCCGATGGTGTTGACTTCAAGCTTGCCCTTGATCTTCGGCAGACTGTCGATCATATTCTGGATCGTGAGCTCCACGGAGAAGTGCAGGCCCACGAAGCCTTCACCGCAGCCGAAGAGGATATCCGGGACCATGACCGAGGCGGCCACGCCCTGCTGGGCGTTGTTGTGGCCCTCGGTGCTGTCGTTCATGCTGATGTCGGTGAGCTTATTGAAGCGGTTGCCGTGATAGGCGTACTGATAGATGCTCGCGCCGCGCCAATCGGTCCACAGCTCCTTCATGCGCCCGAAGTAGGTATCCGGCACGGCCGTGTCGTCCTCCTGGTCGGGGCTCTTCATGAACTTGAGGTTCAGGCTGGCGGAGAAGCCGACCACGCGGCCGATCTCCTCGGAGCCGTTATACATCACGCCGAACTGGCCGTAGGCCAGCTTGAAGATCATGCCGGCCAGCTTCTGGCCGTAGCCGTAGATGTTGGGCCAGATGATGGTGATGGGCGTGGCGTCCTTGTCGTTGCCGGTGCGCACGCCGTCCTTGTTGTACTTGATGAGCGAAACGTTGGTGCCGGGCTGCAGCTTGGTGAGAGCGGCCTTGCCGGTCCAGATCGGGGAGCGCTCCACGCTGGTGAGCAGCTTGCCCTCGAACTCGCAGAGCACGGCGGACTGCTTCGCGGCCGTCTCACTCGTTTTGTAGTCTTCGTAGTAAACGGACATGGTGCCCGCTTCAAAGTCTACGCAGTTGTTGATGGTCACGGTCTGGTCAACGGTGGTCACGCCGTCCTTGAGCGTTTCCTTGCTGACGGCGGTGTAGTAGCGATAGCCCGCGACCCTGCCGTTTTCGTCCGTGATGGGATAGCGGCGGTCACCGATGAAGTTGCCGCGCCAGATCAGCAGGATCTCCGTGTACTTCTCGCCGGTGTAGTCGCCCGCCTTTTTGGAGAACTGCTTAAACTCCGCCTCGTCCTTGAAGGCGCGCAGCTCGTAGCGGAAGGGATCGTCCGTAGACGCCTTCTTGCCGTACTTCACCGCGGCCAGAACGCCGTAGCAGTCGTTGCGGAACTTCGGGTCGTCGGAAACCGTGAAGTCGAGCACCGAAGAGGTCTGGGACTTGAAGGCCGGGGTAACGATCTCCTGAGAGACCGCGTCGTCCGTCCACTCAAGCTGCAGGCGCCAGGCGCCCACGGCAAGCTGGTCCTCCTCGCTGATGACCACGTCGGCAATGCCTTCGTTGAAGGAGATGAGGCCGGTATCCAGCTTCAGCTTCGTCTTGCCGTCCGCCGAGACCGCGTAGACCTCGCAGTTGCCGGAAAGCAGGGCGTTCTCCATGAGGCCCGCATTGGCCACCGCCACGTAGAGGTGACGGGTGCCCTCGTTATAAACGGTCTTGGGAGACATGGAGTTGAAGTGGACCTGGGGCACGTTGCCGTCGCTGCCCGGAAGCAGCACGTAGACGACCTTCTGCCCCAGCAGGTTCTCCTGGATCAGCTCGCCGTTATCCGTGTTGTTGTACACGGCGATGGTGATGCGCTCGTAAGCGGCGCCGTCCAGCAGCTTGGCCTTGAAGTAGATGGTCTTGTCAATGCTCTCGTTCTCGTTGAAATTCGAGTAAGGGATCGTCAGCGGGTCAACGGTGTCGTAGTTGTACTCGCTCATGATCTCGCCGTAATCGTCCAGCGGGCGCAGGCCGGAGGTGCTGCTCACAGCCAGGAGCACGCTGGGATAATCGCGGGAGGTCTCGCTGACGAAATTCTCCATGCTGACCGCTACGGCAAAATCCGCGGCGCCGATGGCGTCGGGCAGCTTGACGAAGGCGGTCTTGCTCTCGTTCAGGCTCAGGCGGAGGGGCGCCGTGCAGTTGACGGCCACACTCTGGCTGATATCCACCTTGCGGTTGGAGTAAACGCCGTAGTAGAGCGTGACGGGGTCGGTCGCCTTCAGGTCATAGTAGAGGGCGCAGGCGCTGTCGGCCGTCTGATAGTCGTTGACGTAGTTGGTGAAGTTCAGCGACGGATTCGGCGCAAAGTCGAAGAGGCTGGCGGCCAGGTTGTTCCAGTGGCCGATGGCGACCTTCTTCGTCATGGCCGAGATCATGCGGGCCTGGATGGCCGGGTCCGCCACGTCGTCCACCGCGTAGAAGTTGGTGATCTGCATCGGGTCGTCCAGGGTCTGCTCGGTCTGCAGGGTGTTCACCAGGGTGCCGCCGTTGATCTGATAGTTGGCGTAGTCCTGGCTGCCCAGGCAGGTATCCAGCAGAACGCGGGCCTGAACGGTCTCCGTCGTGCCGGCCACGGCCAGGTTGATGGAGACCATGCCGTGCTCGTTGGCGTTTTCCGTGGCCAGGCTGATGGTCTGGGTAAAGGTCATCCCGGCCACGCCCCAGACGGCGACAATATTGTCGCCGTTCTGGGTCACGGTCACGCCGGTGGAGTTTTCGGAGGGGTAGCTCCCGCCAAAGATGTAATCCCTGGCGGAGTCGCCCTCGCCCACGCGGAAGGAAACGAAAGAGGTGTCGTACTGCCCGTTGTGATAGAGCAGGTTCTTGTTGTTATCGGATTTCTTCAGGCGGTTGCCCTCGACGGTGCTCACGAGGAAGCCGCCGTTCTCCCGGGAAACGTCCACCTTGATGAAGCCGTCCTCCATGGTATACACAGGTGCATCCACGGCGAAGACCCCGGCAGGCAGCATGGGAAGGATCAGTACCAGGCAGAGGAAGAAGCCGAAAAAGCGTTTCAATAGTTTCATTTATGATCGCCTCCTCAGTTCGATGCATAAAGCAGCGTGCGGTAGCCCATTCTCGACTGTGTCAGGATATACAGGGTGTAGTAGCCTCCGGCGCTGAGGGTGAAGCTGCCGTCGTCCCCCACGGGGATGCCGGTAGTGACGTACTTGATCTGACCCTCGGACCAGATGCCCTTGACGAGCGTGACCTTATAGGGCTCGTTCGGAACGCCCAGGTCGCTGACCGTCAGCGTGTGGGCGCCGGGCATGAGGCCCATGGTGCCGTTCATCTCGGTGAGCTTGCCGTCGATGCGCACGGAGGGCAGCTTGTCGCTGAGCACGCGCACCATGCGGATGCTCCGGCCCACGTTGCCCGCGGAGTCAACGGTGGTGTAAGGCACCTGATAGAGGCCGGGCTCGTTCAGATCCACCGCGGAGACGTCATAGCTGAGGGTGGCGGCCAGGGCCGCGGCGTCGTCCACGTTGTCCCAAAGGGTCACGCCCTCGTCCAGCAGGGCCGCGAGCTCGGCGGCGGTGCTGCCCATGCGCAGCGTCACGGTGCTGCTGCTGAAGCGGACGGCGGGCTGCGTGAGATCCAGCTTGCTGACGCCGAAGATCAGCGTGCCCTCGTTGCCCGCAGCGTCGACCACGGTCAGCCTGTAGGCGCCGTTGCGGTTGACGGTAACGGTCAGGATGCCGTAGGTATTGCCCTCCTCGTCGGTGTCTATCTCGATGTTGTTCAAGTCGAATTCCGGCAGCGTAACGCCCGTCGGGTCGTTCACGTACCACTCGGAGGGGCCGGAATCATCGTCGATGCGGATCTTGACCGCGGCGGGAGCGGAGGTGCCGATCCCGTCCATGTTCACGATGCTGAGGACCGGGGGCTCGCTGTCCATGTAGTAATCCAGATCCAGATCATCCGTGTAAACGTTGCCGGCCTTGTCCGTCAGCGTGATCTCGGTGTAGTCGCCCTCCAGAACGGTGAAGGTGAAGGGCTCGCTCTCGGGATGCAGCACGCCGGGCGCGCCCACGTAATCGTTGCCGCTGAGATAGCAGTCCTCACTGAGGTAAAGCGTGAACTCGTAGCCGTAGGGGCAGTCGTAATCGTCGCCGTTTGCCTTCTGATGATAGAGCGGCGTCTCGATCAGGTCGTCGATATACGGTGCATTCATGTCGATGATATTGGGCGTCAGATCCAGATAGGCGTCGGCGTAGCCTCCGTTGGGGGCGTAGACCCGCAGTGAAACGTGCATGGCCGCTTTGGGATACACGTCGCTCCAGCCGTCGCCGTCCGTATCGATGCCGACCTCCTCCTCACTCTGCGTGAAGTAGACGGTAACCATCTTGTCGGAATAGTCGAAGGAGACGGGTTCGATCCCCAACCATCCGGAGGGATCGGGGATGCCGTAGGGCAGATCATATTCCTCGCGGAAATCGGGATACTCTGCCGTAGTGAGCTCCACCAGGCCCTCGACGCCGGCAATGTTCTTGTCACTGGTGATGTGGGCGACCACAAACACGTTCACCGGGTTCATGGGCGGATTGGTCTCGTCCACGCTGCCCGCGCCGCGGAAGCAGGGGGACCAGGTCACGCTGATGGTGGGCTTCGAGTCGTCGATGCCCTCCACGGTGACCCAGGCGGTCTGTGCGTTGCCGACGGTATCCGTCGCCGTCACGGGAACGCCGGAGCCCGTGGTGTTCTCGGTGAAGACGATCATCCACGGCCAGTCGGCGGCGGGATAGGCGCTGTTGCTGCCGTCGTTGGGCACGACGCCCTCGCCTGTCACGGTCACGCCGCCGGCGAGCACGCTGCCCGTGTTGTCCTTATCCGTCGCGCGGATGAAGACCGTCCGCACGAAGAAGTCCGTGACCTGTGCATCGGAGCAGATCAGCGTCGGGGCCACGGTGTCGAAGGCGAACCAGCTCTTCATCAGCTTGAAGAAGGAGAAGTTGCCGAATTCGTCCACGGCGGCGATCCAGAAGGCGTCGCCCTCGTAATTCTCCACGTCGGCGGTGATGAGCACGTTGTTGCCCTGAATGGTGACGCCCGTGACCGCGGCGTTCTCCGCGTCATAGGTCAGTGCCGCAGGCTCCTCGCTGCAGAGGACGAGCCGCCAGGCGGAAACGTCCGAGGCGTTGACCACCAGGTCGTAGCCCTGGGCCCGGCCGGTGCGATCCAGGGAGAAGACTTCCTCGATCTCCGTTTCGGCTGCGTCGCCGCGGAAGGCCTCGGCCTGCTCAAAGCGGGCGCCGAGCTGCCGCCAGACGGTGACGCGGTTGATCTGCGGCGCTTCATTGTCCTCGGGAGGCTCCGCGGGCGGCACGAGGGTGACGCCGTAGGTCCCGCTGAGGGTGCCCTCGATGGTGTACTCCTCGTCTGTGATTGGGTCGTAATAGGTGAAGCTGAAGCTGTCGTCGTCACCGGCGCGGAAGGTCTTGCTGGTCTCGCCGTCGCCCACGGCCTGCGTCGGGCGCCCCGTGCGGTAGGAGAGGACGACCCGGTCGTCCGTCGTGCCGGTGCGCTGCTCGGGAGAGCCCGCCGCGTAGGCGCGGCCGGTATCGTGGAAGTAGATCGTGACGTTTTCATCCGGCCGGCCGTTGACGAAGTTGCCCACGTGGATCACGAGATAATCGGCGTACTGTCTGCGGAAGGAAAGGTCGGTAAAGTCCTCCCGCGGGGAGCCGGAATAGGGGCAGCGGATCAGAACGAATTCGCCGTTCTCAACCTCACGGCTCGCAGTGTATTGGCCATAATACACGGTTTCAAAGCTCATGCCGTCCGCCGGGTTGGGCAGGATGGCCATGAGATCCTTGTGTCCGTCTGCGGTCGTGCCCTCCCCATCGGCCGTGAGGACGATGGGCTCCTGCGTGTAGTCCTCCGTAGAGAAGGAGAACTCGACGCCGTATTCACCGAAGACGTCGGTGAGCGTGATGGTCTCGGTGTGCAGGATATCGTTCATGTCGTAGTAGCTGATCTCCCACTCGCCGTCCTTCGTGATGGGGAAGCCGTCGGCCCAGACCTCGGAGTAACCCACGGGGTCGGGATTGATCCAGCTCGCCACGGGCTTCACGGGGCCGGTGAAGGTCATATACAGCGCGCGGTCCTGCTGCCAGCCGTCCATGGTGTTGCCGGTGAGCTTATACTCGGCGGAGGCGAACTGCGGCACGATGCCGACGGCGTCCTCCAGGACGGTGGAGAAGACGGAGGGCTCGGTGTGGGTCGTCAGGTTGGCGCCGCCCTCGTAGGACTCGATATACGTATAGTAATCGTTGCCGAAGCAGTCCTCCATCGAGAGAGTCAGCGTCACGTCGGTGGGCGTGGTAAGCTTCGGGCTCACGCCGCCCTTCACACTGAGATGCAGGGTCGCATACTGGTTCATGCCGAAGGCCATGGTCGTGCCGTGCTCCAGATCCAGGGTCGCGGTGATGGAGCTGATGCCCAGCGCGTTCCCGGTCACGGGGATCTCGCTCACGATGGTCTTGTGCCAGGTGCGCGAGCCCTCGTAGGTCACGGTGCCGGTTCGCTCTGCCTCGACAGGATCGTAGTAAACGGTGAGGCTGTTCGCGCCGATCAGGGCCGCGTAGTCCTCGTCCACGGTGAAGGTGAGCTTCAGCGGGCCGCCGGTAGGATGAGCCAGGGCGCTGTAGTAGGTCAGGCCGGGGCCCTGCTCCCACCTGGAAACGCAGGCAGCCAGGGTAGCGTCGCTCAGGTCGTAGTCCACGGTGAAGGTGCCGTTTTCCACCTCGGTCGTCGGGCTGCATTCCCCGGCAGGACCCATCGAGTCGATGATGACGCTGTTCTGCGGGCCGGGGACCACGAAGAGGTTGCCCATGGCGTCCTCCGCCACGACCACGTAGTGCCTCAGGCCGCCCCACTGATCTTCGATGTATTCGCCCTGATCGGGGACGTAAGCGAGATAGCTGCCGTCGCCCTGCAGGGTCATTTCGACCCGGTCCTCGGAGGTCACCGGGCGATTGACGGCGAGCTGCTCGGTCCAGGTTTGCCCGCCGGAAGAGTGAGTGACGCCGGGGCGACTGTCCATGAAGTAGGAATAGCCTTCGTAGAGATAGAAGGTCAGGCCCGCCGTGTTCTCGCCCTCGGCCGGGGTGTAGCGGAAGGAGACCTCGCCGGGAGCACCCACGATGGTGCCCCAGGGATGGTTCGCATCCTCCTCCACCGGCTCGGGATCCACGGTCACGACGCCCTGCGGCTCCGCCGTCGGCGTGTCGGGATGGATGGTGAGATACACGATATCGGAGGTTTCGCCGTTCACGTAGTGCATCTGCACGGCGATCACGTTGTCCTGATCCGGGATCAGGCGGAGCTGACGGGACCGGTCGCCGTAGCTGTCGTAGACGGTGTTGCGGTCGCCGATGGTGAAGCTCAGGTTGAGCTGGCCGTAATACTCGCCGGCGTTCGGGAGCTGCGTGATCTTATACCCGCTGTCAAGAACGCCCGTCGCATCCGGATCGACCCGCTGGAAGCACTGGTTCTCGTTCAGGCCGCGGGCGTAATAGCCGGTGCCCGTGGTGCTGGCGCAGTCGCTCTGCAGGTAGCAGAGCGTGCTGTCCGGGTCGTCGGCCGAGGTGTTCCAGGCCCAGACGTCGTACTGGCCGAAGGCCCTGACGCGATCGGTCACGTAAGGCTTCCGCAGGGCGGGGTTGCCCTCGGCGTCCAGACACTGGAACATCAGGTCCAGGCGGCCCTTGCCGCCGGGAACGTGGATGACCTCGGCCGGGTCGTACGCGATCTCGAAGCGCGGGAACTCCCAGTCGTTCATCTCCATGGCGATATTGGGCTGTCCGTCTCCGTAGACCACGTTGTTGCCGTCATAGCCGTAGTTGAAGAACTTGGTATAGGGCTGGTAGGAGAGCAGGCCCGGCTGCAGGCTGCCCGCCTCGGTGTTGTCGATATCCACGTCCAGATCGACGGCATATTCGCCGCCAATCAGGTAATTGGCGTGCCCCGTCGCCCCGTCTCCTCTCACGTACCACCAGTAGGGATCATCGGGAGCGGAGAGGCGGGCAAGCACGAGCTTGACGTTCTCATAGCGTCCGTTGGGGATATCGCAGGCCGGGATCACCACCGTCTGCACCGCGCCCTTGTTGATGCCGCAGATGCGCACGGCGGTGGAATCGTCCTGCCACCAGTCCCCCCAATAATTGCTCAGGCGGAGGTAGGAGTTATCCCAGTCGATGTCGTCAAAGTCCCACCCGTAGGTATCCGTCAGCTCGAAAGAGATGACCGCGCCGGCCAGGCTCTTGTTCAACTCGTAGTAGTCGAAAACGTCGAACACGCCCATGGAAACGGTGCCGGCGCTGATTTCCGGGTTCTTATTGGTGAGCATCGGGTCGACGTAGGTGAACATGCACTGGATGCGCGCCTCGTCCCCATGGTCGATCAAGTTGTCGTTTTCTGCCACGCGGCGCAGGGTGAATTTTTCGATACCGACGCTGTTGTCCATCACGATGGGCTCGCTCTGGCCGTTGTACCACCATCTGATGCCCCACTGAGTATCATGGGTACGAAGGTTCTGAATGGACTGGGTGGTACCCGCGTAAACGGTCACTTCAAGCTCGCCGTTATAATAGGAGCTCGTATCCGAGTCGTAGAAATAATCGTAGCGCGGAGCCATGCCATCGCCCTGATCGGGCAGGAGGGTGAAAACGTGGCCGTCCGTCTCGTCAAGCGTCGCCCGGTACCAGGCGAAGCCGCCATCGAAGATATTGTCGTTGCCTTGGTTGAAGCCGCCGGCCATGCCCACGCAGATATAGTGGACCGGTTTATTGTCCTCATCCACCTCGCCCTTCTTGCGGATATCCACGAGGATGACGCCGTCCGGGTTGTCCATAGAGACGTAGGAGATATCGAATTCCGTCGACACGGAGGTGGTGTAATCCAGCTCGTAGGCCAGCGCCTTGAGGCTGTAGGTGTAGAGCGTTTTCTTCTCCACCCTCACGTTGCCGCCCGCGTCCTCCGCCATGAGCCAGAGGACCTTGCTGAAGTACCCGCCGTTTCCGAGCTCTACCGGGATGGAATCCTGCACCCGGCTGGGATACTCGTCCGTGGTGCTGAACAGCAGAGGCGTCCAGCCCTCGCTCTCCGCGGTGATCACGAGTTCGGGGTCATCATCGGCCCAGAGGTAGGAAACGCTCTTGAGGCCGCCGATGTCGGTTGCGACCACGGGCACGAGCATGGTGCCGAGGAGTGCTTCATTGTCGTAGGAGCGGGTGGCGGAATAGCTGTAGAGCGACGGGGGCACGTTGTCGAAGATCGCGCCCGTCAGCGCCTTGTCCACGTGGCCGATGTTGCCCGCGTAGTCCGAAAGCATGAAGCGGGCGGTGATGCCGTTGAAGTTATAGATCTGTGCAGGATCGGTATCCGCGCGCCGCACGTGCAGATACTGCTGCTGCGGCTGCTCGACGATGGGCATATTGTCGCCGAACTTCACCTGCTTCCATACGGCGTCCGTCGGCGGGACGGTATAGATGCTCACGGTGTATTCGTAGCAGCCGCCCTCACCGGAATTGAAAAGCTGCACGCTGCCGCGCATATCCTCCACGCCGGAGCCGTCCGCCCCGTCGTCCACCTGGAAGGGGACGTAGAAGGGCTCGTTGGGCGCATCCTGCACCGTGTCGCCCAGTACGACGGAGGGGGGCGTCACGTCCAGATGAAAGCCCTTGTCCGGGGCCAGGTGGCACTTTTCACCCGTCATGGTGACGACGTCTTCCAGCACGAGGGGCTCGTTCCAGGCCACGTTGCCGGAGTTGTCTATCACGTTGCTGGAGTCGTTATAATTGATGGCGAGGATGGTGATGGTGTCCACCGCAGGATCAGCCGCCAGAGTCATGCCCGGGCGGATCTGCACGGAGCCGGCGCTCTTGAGCATGCTGATCAGTCCCTCGGAGGCGCCCAGACCGTAACCGTCCTTGCCGGTATACTTTTTGGCGTCCACGTTCCAATAATGGCGGAGCGGGATGACCAGGGGGTTCCCGTTTTCATCGATGATGTTCGTGGTGACGGAGGCGATGCGCGAGTCTCCCTCGTAGGAAACGACCTCGTTGAGAAAGACGTTCAGAGAGAAGCGGTCGTACTGGCCGAGATAGGTGTCGCTGTTGTCGGCCCAGTTGGCGTCCTCGGGGTTCTTGCCCTGCTTGGCCGCGTCGTTGTTCAGCTCCGCGTCGATGACCACCTTGGCCACGAAGGGGCGCTGCCCGTCCACCCGGAAGGAGGCGGAGGGCACCGTGGCCACCAGCGAGTTGCCCGCCATGTCGGTCACGTAGCTCTTCGCTTTGTCGAAGCCCTCGTGCTTGCCGTCAACGTCGCTCGGCATGTCAACGTGGAAGGCACCGCTGCCCTTGAGCTGCAGCAGATTGATATCCGCTTCAGCGTGGATCAGGGGGGTGCCGTCGGAGGGTGCCTTCGTCAGATTGACGCTGACGAAATCGAGCAGGGACTCCGTTGCTTCCGCCGTATACTCGAAGTAAAGCGCCCAGGTCTCATGGTTGGACTGCGAGTAATCGTGGGGGTTCCAGGAATAATAGCCGAGGTTCTCCATGCTGACGAGCCTGGCGTAACGCATCGAGGTGGAGCCGTTCACGCCCAGGCCGATGTAGATATTCTCCTTGCCGGTCGCGCTGTCGTCCGCAAAGCGGACGGGCTCATTCATGTGCAGCACGACCTGGACGGTATCGCCGGGCTTGAAATCCGAGGTCTCCACATAGTCGACCGCGCCGGTCGTTTCGTTCACGACCTTGAGGCGGGTATCCACCCGCTTCACCGTGGGGGCCTCCCCGTCGTAAAAGCCGACGAAGTGCTTGTTGACCCAGCCGCCGCAGGTGCAGGTCTTGTTGCCGTAGTCATAATAATAATCTTGGTTCGTGAAAGTCAGATTGAGGTCGGAACGGCGGCCCCAGTCGTAAACGTACTGGTTGCCGACCATATAATAATGGGCCGTCCGCGTGCCGTCGAAGGCGATGGGCATATTGGAATAGTCCATGTCGCCCTTGCGCACGTACTCCACTTTACTCTGGTTGTTGTACTGGGCGGGGAAAAATGGGCCGTTGGAGGTGCCCTCCCTGTCGGCGCCGTTGAACCAGAGCTGGGCGCTCATGCGCCCGTAGCACTCCTGCGTATACTTGGTAAACAGGTCCTTCTTCCAGGAGTGCTCGTGGATGTTGTTCTGCAGCGTGACCGAATAGTTGATCTTGATCTGATGGGTCTGGTCGCTGAGAAACGCGAGATTGGTATCGACAAAGCCCGGCCAGGTGAAGGTCTTGTTCTTGCCGTTGTTGAAATCGTATTTCAACGTTTCGGTGCCGTTTCTGAAGTAGCCCTGCTCAACGGCGTTGTAGCTGGCATTCTTCATAATGGACTCGTAGAATTTGGGGCTGCTGCCGGTATTCGCGTTGAGGATCGCCACCTCCGGCCCAGTGTAGCGATAGTAGGTGACGGGAGGCGTCGTAGCCTTGTCCGTCCCTTTGGTCTCTCCCGCAGGCTCTGCGGGGTCCTTCTCCGGTTCGTCGGCCGCCGATCCCGCCTGTTCCTCGGGCTTCACCTCGTCTGCCAGCGCCGTGATCGAGAAGGCGGGCAGGAGCGAGAAGACCAGGCACAGGATCAGCACCATGGCTAAAAGTCGCTTTGCTTTCATTTGATTTCCCCCTCTTTATTGTTATTTTCAGATTCTGCTTTCGTTTTACCGGGCTCCTCCGGGCCCTCCTCCCGGCCTCCGCCGGGGTCTGCCGCCTCCCGGGGCAGAAAGTCTCCCGGCCCGGTGCCGGGCTCACGGTCCGCCCCGCTGTCAGCGCGATTTCTGCCGCTGTACCGCAGGCAGAGCATCGTGACGAGTACGCCGATGATGAAGGCCACCACGCCCGCCAGGATATATCCGCCGGCCTCGCTGGGCAGGAGGAAGGCGCCGTAAGCCGTCTCCCCCAGGGAGAAGCCGTGGGGGACGAGCTCGTAGGCGAAGCCGAACAGGGCGCAGGCCAGCGCCGCCGTTCCCCCCAGGAGTACGTGCTTCACCCGCCGGTCCCGCTTTCTTCGCAGGGCCTCGGCGCGCCGCATCGTCTCTTGCAGGGCCTCGTCCACGGTATATTGCATGCTTTCCACCTCCCGAAACCGGCCCGGCGGCCGGAACCGCGCAGAGTTTTCTGCGCGCATATTTCTTCATCTGCTTATTAGTCGCCTGATTTCCAAAAATTACTCAGCATTTTCTGAAATTTTTTAGAATAGGGGTAATAAATATGCAAAAACCCCCATCCTTTGCGGATGGGGGTGAAAAACGGGGCAAATATTTTAATTGCGTATCGGGTTTATTCAGCAAGCCTCATAAAGTGCCGGAAGACGGAAAACAGACCGTCATTGCGAGGAGCGCAGCGACGTGGCAATCCGTTCTCTTTTGCCGCGTTGCCGGGGAAACGGATTGCCACGACCAGCGTTGCGACGCTGGTCTCGCACTGACGCGGTGGGCTGTTTTCATTTACCGAGTT
>JAEEGL010776692.1_pt1 | contig 17785 bp, 14 predicted proteins | sample 9134231 | NCBI WGS metagenome assembly JAEEGL01 (sample SAMN16246548, study PRJNA631951) | gut metagenome | biome: gut microbiome; feature: rumen; material: fiber-attached | host: Bos | place: Iran: Karaj | collected 2018-10 | reverse complement strand
GAGGAAGTCGCTGATTTTGATCAAGGTCTTCCAGACGTGCGGGACGGTAACGCCGCGGATCTCGACGGCGTTCTTCCATGAACTGTCGTCGAAGCCAGGCTTCTCCCAACCGACTTCGTTGGTCTCACGCTCGACCTTCCATGACTTGTCGGTCACAACGACGACCTTCCGGCCGCCGACCATGAGCTCGCCATAGACAAGCAGCCCCGCCTCGCCGACGTCGTTCCTTACGCGGGCAGCAAAGAGATTGACGCCCGCCTTGAGCCGCTTTGCGTCTATCGTGCTCGTCTTGAAGCCGCCAGTGAACAACTTCTCGCCGTTCAGATAGAACGTCTGGCTGTCGTCTCCCGCGACGTGGATGAAGCCGCTGTCTGGCACGGCATCGAGTTTCAGCTCATGCCTCAGCCGAAGGTATTCGCCGTTTTCGGCCTTGCCTTTCCGCCAAATCCAACGCGCCTGACTTTCAATCGCATTCGCCGACGCAAGCAGCATTAATGCTAAAATCGCGCAAATTCTTTTCATGATGATAATCCTCCTATGAAACACATTCGTGTTTCATGCGTTGTGTTGACAAGGCCGAGACGGCCTTGCTACCTCTATAGTCCTAGTTTCTCTATCATCTTGTCCATGAGAGGGCTTGGCTGCCAATTGAAATTTTTCGGGGCACGGCCAATCTCATATTTCAGGCCATCATAAAGAGGCATGAGGTCGGACTGCTGCAAACCCGTGGCGGCTAGCACCTTAGAGTTGTCGATGATGCGGTCGAAAAGCCTGTCGTAGTCAAGTTGCCAGCGGCAGCCGAGATAGTACTTGAACGGCGTGCAGCTCTGCAGATAGTACTCCTTGTCAACCCACTCGACCTGCAGGCCGCAGATGTCCTTGTAATAGTCTGCGATTTCGCCCCATGAGTGATGTTCGGCGGTTGAAATGGTGAAGGTCTCCGCGAGAGCCTTTTCGTTGAAGAGGAGGCGGGAGAACATCTTTGCGGCGTCGCCGCCCCACGACATCGTTCCCTGAACGTAGCGTGCCTGCTCTGGCAGGAGCGCCTTCTTGCCTGTGAAGGCACGGCCAACAGTGTTATGCGCCTCAAGCGTCACGAGCTGGTAGCGCATGAGAGAGTATGTGATGGACGGGCGGACGATGGTGTAGTTCCGCTTCTTCGTCCAGTGGAGAAGGTCTTCGCCCTTCGCCTTGTAGATGCAGTAGTCGTCCGACAGACGAAGCAGTTTGTCTTGCGAGACGTCCCACAAGCGCGGCGATGTCTCGCGGATGGGATGCTCTTCATTTGCATAGACGCGGTAGGACGAGAAGTATATGTAGTGCCCTGTGTTGTCAAGGAACTTCGGAAGTTTAAAGACAAGTTCGTTCGATGGATAGATTAGGAAATCGACGATGCCGTCATAATTGTTCTTAAGGATGTCGTCAATGAACTGCCAGTCCTTGCCGTCCGCCTTGATGTAACGAATGTTCGGAGCCTCTGTCTTCATCTCCTCGAATCTGTCATATACGACATCGACCGTGTATCCCATTTTGGCAAGCATTGGCACCAAGTACTGTCCCATTGCACCTGTTCCACCCAAAACCAAAACTTTCTTTGACATTGTTTTTCTCCTGTATGTTGTTTATTACATTATTTTGTAATATCATCCCATCGTGTATATTTGAAGCTCCAGGCGAGCATTCGCGGTAAGGCGAGCTGGACGGGAACGCAGAATGGAGCGCGGGCGATTCTCGGGTCGCCGTCGATGGTCTCCTGCTCGTAGGCGGTGAAGACGTCAGGCGAGAGATAGTTCTCCAACTGTGCGTTCATGAGACGGTTGAATCGTTCGCGTTCGCCGTATTCGAGAAGTCCGCGGGCGTATGAGGCGATTGGCCAGTTGTCAACGACGGTTCTGCCATCGAATCCCGTGAACAGCGTCATGCCGTGGAATTCGCCGTTGTGCTGCTCGCGGTATTCGATGAGGGCAAGCGCGTCCTCTTTTGAGAGAAGTCCCGTTTCCAATGTCTCAAGATGGTAGCGGTAGTTGGCGTAGATTGCATCCCTGTCGCTTTGTATGTTATCAACGATTTGCTTTTGAGCGGTGGAATACGGGATGCCGCCAAGTTCAGCCTTCTTAGCGGCGAATGAACGGCGAAGCGACTTTTCAAGGAACATGGCATGCTTCTTGAGTTCACAGAATGTCTCGTTCTGTCCGATAGCCTTCATCTGCGGCGCGAGCATCAGAAGACCGCGCAGCAACTGGAAGTTGTTGTGATAATAGATGGCGACTTTCTTGCGCTCGTCGGCTTCAGGGGAGCCAGAAATCAGTCCTGCGTCCAGCGGCGGTCTCTCGTAGTCCAGCCTGTCGAACATTCCAAGAACGCAGCGCACCATGCGCATGAGATTCCCGCCAATCTCAAGGGCGGATTCAGGCGCGGCCTTCATAAGCATCGCGCCAAGCCACAGTATTGCTCCGTATTCGGCGATGGATGGACCATAATAGTCCAAAGAACCATCCACGCGAACAAATCGTTGGAAATAATACATATAAATATCAATGGCCTCTTTGAGATGACCGTACTGCAAAAGAGTCTCGCACATGGAGAGCATTGCTGGCGGAAAAGAGTCGTGAGCCAGACGCCTGTATATCAGTGCGCCATACGACGGATGGCGTCCCGTGAAAGCGCACCGCGCCTGTATAAGCGACGACCTCCATGCGGCATCGACTTTTGGACTCACGGGCGGCAGAATTGTTCCTTCTGATAGCCATCCTTTCCAAAATTCCGAAACATCCGCCGCCGCTCCCTCAAACTCCGCCACCGTTATTTTGCGTTTCTCTGGATATGCAAAACATTCGTTTCCTTGCCGCACAAACAACTCATCGCCGAACGCGAAGAGTTCGCTGTCACCGATTTGTAAAACCGGCAAGAATTCCTCACGCCAACGCCACTCTCCAACGTCATTGATTCGCAGGAGTTCAGAGGCTTCACCACGTCCGTCCGAGTATTCATCAAAGAGTGTTATGACGCCGTTTCGTCTCACATCGTAGAAATTCATCGAATCCCGCGAAGAGAGGAACACTGCATCTCGAACATTGGCGCAACTTGCCGTCATGATATATCTCCTTTTACATGGTTCAGTTATCAGTATTCTAAATATAGTTGTAAGATTGAAATTGGCAAACTCGTTCATGTATGTGTCCAAGCACAAGTCATCAGTCATCGAGTTGTTTAAAAGCAATAATTGAGATTGTTTTCCAAAGTCTTTTCAATTCAATTATTTGGCGCGAATATCAATGAAATCCATTTTTTATTTCTTATATCAATATTATCATTCTTTTCAAGAATTTGCATCAAACTAATTTGCATTTTTCATATGTAACTGTAATATTACTATCAAAGAAATCAAAAATAATTCTTTATTCACATCTATAAAAGGATATTATACATATATGGCACTGAAAGACGCAGTTGCTAAAAACTTCTTCGGAAGAAAGGACGTGATGGCAAGCATCCTAGATTTTCTGTTTCATGATGCTATTTCTAAAGTGAGCGCAGATCAACTTAGAGATGTAAACGAGGCATACTACACAATCGTCCAGCAGCCTGATGGCTCATTCAAAACGGACAACAATTTCCGCGACAAACTCTTTGAATATGACGATGGGAAAGAGGTTATATCCGTTGGACTTGAACTTCAGTCACGCAGGGAGAAGTGCATGGTGCAGCGCATCATGATCTATGACGGCAAACGACTTTATCAACTGGCTAAGGAAAACAAGATATACCCGATAATGAACATAGTTCTAGACTTCGACAAGAACAGGCGGCGACCACCTACCAGACTGTCCGAGATGGTACCATTGAAGGATAGCAAAGCAAAGGACTACAGCTTTGACTATGGCTATGTTTATATAAATATATATGACATAGCGGAAAAATTCGACATGTTCTCTTGCGATGAGTTGCATGACGTACTATATTTATTTAAGATGGAGAATGACGGAAAGTTGTTTGAGGACGCTTTGAATAAAGGCAAACTGAAAGGACGCTTGAGCCGAGACGCCGCACTGGTCTGCGCCGTGTTCCTTAAACTTAACATTCAGATAGATGACAATGCGGAGGAAACAGATATGTGCGAGGCGGTTAAGCAACTTAAGAGAGAGGCCTTCAACGACGGTCATGCAAGAGGTCGCAAGCAAGGCATGCGACAAGGCATCAAGGAAGGCGAAGCAAAGGGAATCAAAAAAGGCGAGATGAATGCTGTCAAGAGGATCGTGACGACGATGCTCAATGAAGGTCTAGACATTCCTTTCGTCTGCAAGACCACTGGCACAAGTAGGAAATATGTACGTGAGATTGCAATGTCCTTGCTGCGTCATGATGAAGATTAGATGCAAACACCATATGGTGAAATATCAGAGGATGACATTGTGGTATTGGAATACCGTCTGCATTGGTATTTGTGGTATGGTAATCAACCGACATGCAAGTTACGCGAAACAACTGTTGCAAAAAATGACTATGGAATTCAATACGAACGCTATGTAGGTCATCTGTTTGATGGAAAGGGATTCCGCGATGCACTGTCAAACGGATTCTACTACCCGCCATACCATAGAGATATTCTCAAGAGGATTTATGCTCTGAGGAAAAACGGCACAAATAAGTCTATTTCGTGATGCCGAGGCGTTTCATACGGTAGGTCATCATTCGCGGAGATAGACCGAGTTCCTTGCCTGCAGCAGAAAGTTTGCCGTTGTTGCGAGAGATGTACTCGTTGAGAACATCCCGCTCAAAGTTTTCCAGCATGATTTCAAGGGTCGAGCATTCGGCCTTTCTGGGGAACGTTCCCTTAACGGACTGCAAAGACGGCGGCAGATTGTGCTCGTAGATGCAGTCGTCTGAGGCGGTCAGGACGGCGCGTTCCATACAGTTCTCTAGTTCTCGTACATTTCCAGGCCAGCTGTAGGTCATCAGCAGATGTGTCGCTGTTGGCGAAATTCTTGTGATTTTCTTTGCATATTTGACGTTGAACATTTTGATAAAATGCTCTGCCAAAAGAATAATGTCGCTGGAGCGCTGCGAGAGCGACGGCATCATGATAGGGAAGATGTTCAGCCGGTAGAAAAGATCTTCGCGGAAAAGTTTCTTCTCCATAAGTTCCTCAAGATTTCTGCTTGTCGCAGCAAGAAACCTAACATTTGAGCGCAGCTCCTCATTGCTTCCGACGCGCGAGAATGTCCTCTCCTGCAGGAAGCGCAACAATTTCACTTGCGTCTGAATGGAGAGGTCGCCAATTTCGTCAAGGAAAAGCGTCCCGCCATCAGCGGCCTCGGCCCTTCCGATTCGACGGCTGACCGCGCCCGTAAACGCCCCCTTCTCGTGTCCGAACAGTTCGCTTTCAACAAGATTTTCAGGCAACGATGCGCAGTTAAGCGCTATGAACGGCTTGTCCTTGCGGCTTGAGAGTTCCACGATGGCATGTGCGAGAAGTTCCTTTCCAGTGCCGCTTGCGCCACGGATGAGGACAGTAGCGTCCGTCGGAGCGACTTGACGCAGCTGCTCATAGACAATCTGCATTTCGCGGCAGTTTCCGATAAGTTTGCCTGGAGCCTTCTGGAGCATGTTGCGCAACTTGCGGTTCTCCTCCAGCAGCGACTGGTGCTCGGCATTGCTTTCGATACATTCGTATGCGGCGTCTGCCGTAATGTTCGCGAGAATTTCAAGGAAAGCGACATCGCCGTCCAAATCAGTATCTTCGGTGACAGGTCGGTCAACTGAAAGAGTTCCAATCACCTGTTCATGGTGCATGAGCGGGACACAGATGAAAGCCATGGGCTCGTCATAGTTGCGTGCGCCTGTTTTATTAAGAAAACGGCTGTCTTTTCGCAGATCAGGAATAACATGACTAAGTCCCGTCTCAGCGACATCGCCCGTGATGCCCTCGCCAAGATGATATATCCCTTTGGCCTTTTCAGATTCGGCAAGACCATGAGAGACTTCAATGCGCAGAGTGTCGCCATAAAGCAATGCGAAAGTACCTCGATGCATTCCCATGTCGCTGTCAATAATGGCAAGAACCTTCTGGAGCATTGCCTCGACATCCCTTTCCTTTATGAGTAGGGAACTAATCTTCTGCACAATGAGAATCTGTGGATTGATTGTATGTTTCATAGCGGAATTATTCCGTTTTTAGATTTTTCCCATCCATACTACCTATATATAATATATTCCATACTCGCCCTTTTTCATATTGCCTATCCGCAAAATCTGCATACATGATTTGCTGTCCCATTAGTCTCAGTTGTCCCATTAGTCTCGTTAATATCGTCAGAAAGACATCGCGCTGATGGCGTTGACAGTTCGCCTTGCGTCTGCCATCGCCCTGACGACAAGAGATGCGCCGTTGGCGCAATCACCGACGGCATAGATGCCACGTTCTGGCGATGGTATGATTGCAGAACGCTGAGTCTGCTTAAGCCCCAGTTCAGACACAATTCCCGTAGATGGCACACCGATGAATCCCATCGCAAGAAGCACAAGGTCTGCTTTGATGATCTTGGAGGAATTATCCACAGGAATGGGCTTCAGAGGCTTTCCCTCTGGCGAAAACTCCCATTGCACTTGATGTGCCTCCACGGCAACGACATGGCCGCCATCGCCGACAAATCTGTCGCTCGCCAGATTCCATTCCCTTGTGCATCCCTCAAGATGGCTGGAACTCGTGCGGAGCAACCAAGGCCATTGCGGCCAAGGCGTGGATGGCGACCGTTGTTCAGGCGGCTGAGGCATGATTTCAATCTGTCGGACGCTATTTGCGCCTTGGCGAATTGCCGTGCCCGCGCAGTCGCTCCCCGTGTCGCCGCCGCCAATGATAAGGACATCCTTTCCTTTTGCGTTGACGGGCACCTCTGCGATTTCTCCAGCATTCACTCTGTTCTGCCCGCGCAGGAACTCAAGGGCGAAATGTATGCCGTCAAATTCGCGCCCTGGAATGTTCAAGTCTCTTGGGGCTGGCGTGCCGATGGCAAGAACGGTTGCATCAAAATTACGAGTTATGTAATCCGCCGCGATATCCTTTCCGATTACCGTGTCTGTAGTGAACACAATGCCCTCTTGACGCATTATGTCGATGCGACGGTCAATGACACGCTTGTCGAGTTTGAAGTCAGGGATGCCATAACGGAGCAGGCCACCAGGCTTATGCATCGCCTCGAAAACAGTCACCGTGAATCCCGCACGATTGAGTCCCTCTGCTGTGAAGAGTCCTGACGGCCCGCTGCCGATGACGGCGACTCTCTTCCCGTTGCGAACTGATGGCAAAACAGGCTTGACCCATCCATTAGCGAATGCCGTCTCGATAATCATCTTCTCGCATTGGCGAACCATGACGGAATCTCCGTCAACGCCGCAGCAACAGGCTCCTTCGCAGAGCGCAGGGCAGATGCGGCATGTGAACTCTGGAAAGAAACTTGTCTGTGAAAGTATGTCAAAGGCCTTATGCCAGTCTCCAGATGCCGCAGCATCGTTGAAGTCCGGAACAAGATTTCCAAGCGGACATCCAGCGCCATGGCAGAATGGAATACCACAGTTATGGCATCTGCTCATCTGCGCCTGAACCTCTTCAACCGACAAATGCCGTTCGACCTCCTGAAAATCATGACGACGCTCATCGACAGGCCTGTAAATGTCATGTATTCTATTAATCTGCATAATCGTCCTCCATTATTGCCTTGAAGTCTCTGCCCTTTGAAGCGCAGCACGGTAATCCACGGGGAATATTCTCACGAATTTTGCGCGGTACTGCTCCCAGTCTGCAAGCATTCGACCCGCAAGCGGACTGTCTGTCTCATGGAAGTGCTCTTCAATGAGTTGTTTGAGCTCCGCTTCGGCATCGGTGCCAGGCTCAATGCTCTCAAGGTCAATGCTGTCGGGGTTGCAGGACAAATCAAAATCGCCCTTAGCGTCATAGACATATGCCAGTCCGCCAGTCATTCCCGCTGCAAAGTTCACGCCTGCGCGACCGAGAATGACAACGCGTCCGCCAGTCATGTATTCACAACCATGGTCGCCAATGCCCTCCGCTACGAGCGTCATTCCGCTGTTGCGGATTGCAAACCTTTCGCCCGCAATGCCGTTTATGAAGATCTTTCCAGACGTGCCGCCATAGCCTATGACATTTCCCGCTATGACATTATCCTCTGGCGCAAATCCCGCCCCGCTAGGCGGGCGAATAACTATCTTGCCTCCAGATAGTCCTTTTCCGACATAATCGTTTGCCTCGCCTTCAAGATAAAGGCTGACGCCTGACGCAAGGAACGCCCCAAAACTCTGTCCCGCCACTCCATGCAACGCAATCTTAATTGTGTCATCTGGAAGTCCTTTCTCTCCAAACTTAGATGCGATTATGCCAGAGAGTTCCGTGCCTGCCGTTCTATCACAGTTCGAGATTAAGCACTCTAAGCACTCTTTGGAACCATCAAGCTTGAGTTTTGGCAACAATTCTCGTCTGTCATAATTGACTAGTTCAGGCTTGACAGCGCTTTGGTCGCTATGAAGCACACCGCCTTTTGACGGCAACAGAAGTGCGCTAAAATCAAGATGTTCTGACTTGAAGAAGTCAATGGCATGATTCGTCTCTAGTAGATCGCTCCTGCCACACGCCTCGTCAAGCGAATGCAGACCAAGCGAGGCAAGATGTTCGCGGACTTCCTGCGCGATGAAATGCAAGAAGTTTATGATATATTCTGGCTTGCCAGCGAAATGCTTCCGCAATTCAGGATCCTGCGTGGCCACACCCATAGGACATGTGTTGCTGTGGCATTGCCGCATCATGACACATCCGATGCAGACTAGTATCGTCGTCGCAAAGCCAAACTCCTCTGCGCCAAGAAGAGCGCCGATGACGACATCGCGTCCCGTCTTGAGCTGTCCATCGACCTGTAGTCTCACGGCTCCTCTGAGTCCATTCATGGCGAGAGTCTGCTGCGCCTCAGCGAGGCCGAGTTCCCATGGAAGCCCTGCGTGCTTGATGCTTGTTAGCGGCGATGCGCCTGTGCCGCCGTCATGCCCTGAAATCAATACGACGTCAGCCTTCGCTTTGGCGACGCCCGCGGCAACCGTCCCGACGCCGAGTTCGGAGACTAGTTTCACCGATATGCGGGCTTTCGGATTTGCATTTCGGAGGTCGTATATCAACTGTGCCAAATCTTCAATGGAATAAATGTCATGGTGCGGTGGCGGCGATATAAGCGTCACGCCAGGCATGGAATGACGTATGGAAGCCACAAAACTGTTGACCTTATGCCCAGGCAACTGCCCGCCTTCGCCAGGCTTTGCGCCCTGTGCCATCTTTATCTGAATGTCGCGGGCGTTCTGAAGGTAGTCGATTGTCACGCCAAAGCGTCCGCTTGCCACTTGTTTGATTGCGGAGTTGCAATCTGTTCCAAAACGCTCTGCATTCTCGCCGCCCTCGCCAGAATTGCTCATCGCGCCGCAACTGTTCATAGCCTTTGCGATGGTCTGGTGCGCCTCAGGGCTGAGCGAGCCGAGACTCATTGCGCCAGACACGAAATGCCTGATGATACTGTCGATGTCTTCAACTTCATCAATAGGAATCGGTGTCGTCTCCTTGAATTTGAAGAGTCCGCGCAACGTGCAGAGATGCTCCGCCTGATCATCAATGAAGCGGCTATATTCCTTAAATTTAGAATAGTCATTGCCTTGAACGGCCTGCCTGAACGCCGCGAGCGACTGTGGAGTCCACAGATGGTCCTCTCCATCCTTTCTGAATTTGTACTGTCCTCCCACTGAGAGAACAGGTGATTCCACCTGAGCCGCTTTCATCCTACGCACGGCCTCATCCGCAATCTCCACGAGTCCAATGCCGCTCACGCGGCTTGCGACGCCTGGGAAGTATTTGTCTATGAATCCGCGCTCAAGACCAACAGCCTCGAATGCCTGCGCCGACCGATAACTGCGCAGCGTGGAGATTCCCAATTTGGACATTATCTTCAAGAGCCCCTTGTCAACCGCGCGAATATAGTTGCTCGCGGCAGTTACGGCGTCAATTCCAATCGCGCCAGAACGTGAAAGAGCCGTAACGCTTTCCAACGCAAGATACGGATTGATCGCCGTTGCACCAAATCCAAGCAGCAGAGCGTAATGCATGACTTCACGGACTTCGCCCGACTGGATTATGACTCCTGCCTCTGGACGCAGTGCCGCGTCTGTCAAGGCGCGGTTGACCGCCGCGCAGGCCAGAAGGCTTGGAATCGCCGCCTGCCCCTGCGGAAGCCCTTTGTCTGAAAGGATGACAATCCGCTCGCCGTTTTCGACCGCTTCGACCGCCTGCTGCGCGAGTTTCCTTAGAGCGTCTTCAAGGGCTGGCGCACCGCCATCAGCATCAAAGCCGCAGGAAAGTGTGCGTGAATGGATGCCCTGCGCGCCAAAGTTCTTGAGGTGCAGAGTCTCGTCGTCTGTCAAAATCGGGCGACGTAACTTTATCAGTCTTGCGTGCTCTGGAGTCTCGGCCAAAATGTTGCCCTTGTTGCCGATATAAGTCATTAGACTCATCACAAGTTCCTCGCGTATCGGGTCTATTGGCGGATTCGTGACCTGCGCGAACAATTGCTTGAAGTATGCGAAAAGCAACTGCGGCTTTCGTGAAAGCACCGCTAAAGCGGCGTCGTTGCCCATGGAGCCGATGGGCTCCTTGCCCTCCAACGCCATAGGCTTCAGGATGATTCCCAAATCCTCCTGCGTGTATCCAAAAAGGCGCTGTTGATAGAGAAGGTCGCCCGCAGGTTCGGATGCCGTGATTTCCGTAAAGAGTCCATTCACCGTCAGACGGTTTTCCTCAACCCAACGACGATATGGCTTGCTCCTTGCCAGCCTATTCTTGACCTCAGCGTCGCCAACCACACGATGATGCTCCAAATCAAGGAACACTATCTCGCCTGGTCTAAGGCGTCCCTTTGACTCGACCTTTTCTGGTGGAATCTCCAGCACCCCTGTCTCGCTTGCCAACACAAACAGTCCGTCTTTACATTTTGTGTAACGGGCTGGTCTAAGACCATTTCTGTCTAGAATTGCTCCCGCATTGATGCCGTCCGTGAACGCGACGGCGGCTGGGCCGTCCCATGGCTCCATCAACGCAGAATGGTATTCAAAGAAGGCGCGAACATCGCGTCCCATGTAGTAGTTGACGCCCCATGCCTGTGGCAACAGCATCAGCATCGCATGCTCCAAGGGACGTCCCGCCGCGACCAGAAGCTCAAGCATATTGTCAAGACTGGCAGAGTCGCTCTGTCCTGCATCAATCAAAGGGAGTAATTTCTTAAGATCATCGCCGAAAAGCGGACTCTGCAGTAGTTTCTCCCGCGCCTTCAATGCGTTTAGATTGCCGCGAATTGTGTTGATTTCGCCGTTGTGCGCAAGATATCTGAACGGATGCGCCAGCTGCCATGTCGGAAACGTGTTTGTACTGTATCTCTGATGGACGAGAGCCAGATGGGACTTGAACAGTTCGTCCGATAGGTCTGGATAGAACTTTTCCAACTGCGGAGCCAGCAGAAGTCCTTTATACACGATGCTACGGGAGGACATACTACATATATATAGATCAAGTCCACGCTTCTCAATCAGGCGGCGCATGACAAATAGTTTGCGCTCAAACTCTGCGTTGTCAGCAAAAGCGGTTCCGTCAATGAACAATTGTCTGATTATTGGCTGAGTCTCACGAGCTAGACGACCTATGCTCTTTGGAACGACAGGCACATCTCGCCACCCAAGAACGACTCCGCCCTCATTTTTGATTATCTCTTCAATCTCATGTTCGGCGCCGATTCCGCCAAATAGCATCGCCACGCCGTACTTCCCTTTTTCTGGAAGCATACAGCCAGAATGTTCCCTAAAGAATTCATCAGGCATTGACATGAGAAGCCCCGCGCCGTCGCCAGTCTCTGGATCACTGCCTGTCGCGCCTCTATGCATTAGGCGCTTCAGCACGGTGATGCCCATTTTTACAATTTCATGTGAGGCGATTCCGTTCAAATCCGCCACCAAGCCGACTCCGCACGCATCGTGCTCTTGATTCGCCTGATATAGTCCCTGTTCACGCTGTCGAAATATCTGTGCCATAATCGTTCCTTTTGTTGATTGATTGTTCATCAATCCACTAAGCAGAAATCATGCCAACGTTAAGAACAGGAATAAAGACGAGAATAAAAAAGGGGCTGTTGCAAAACCTAGTTGAGCAAGCTCAAGAGGAATGCACTTGTGACGAGCGACTTGGAACGGAAGCCCGTTCTGCAATTGTTCGAGAGCGCACAACGTTGCCCAGAAGATTGTCTTGAGCTGCGGCAACAAAATACAGCACGGGACCAGAGCGCCGGCGGCGCGAAATCGCCCCGAGAGGGGCGACATTTAGATAGCCCCCAGCGAGCGCCCCGAAGGGGCGGTCGCTGGGGGTGCAGGCGTCGAACGGTCTGCGCCCTGGAGGGGCGCCACAATGAGCTAAGTCATTGTCGTGGAAAATGTTGCGTCTTTTGTGGCACCCTTCCTGGGTGCTAATCATTTTATCCGCATACCCTGGGCGACCGCCTTCCAGGCGCTCGGCCAGGGCTACTTAAATGTCGCCACTCCGTGGCGATTGAGCCTCTCCAAGGCTTGACCCCCACGAGTTTCTGTTGCCATGCGAATTCACGCTTTTCATCGCCAAATCTTGTGTAGTGTGTCGTAAATCCGTTAAGAGTTTCGTAGGCATTTTTGAGGCAGTCTGGCGCAAATGCGACCGCGCATAGTGACTATGTAAGGAAGCATTTACACCTGAATGCCCCAAAAAGACACGAAAATGCAACGGATTTATGACACACTACACTAGCACCATTAGTTTTGCAACAGCCCCTTTTTGGAAATCAATTGAGCGAACAATCAGTCAACTACAGTGCCTGTCGGCGCGTAGTACCAGAATTTAGAACTAGTGGAGCGTGTGGGTATGGAGTCCACGGTTCTGCTTGCGGCATGGCCGTCCATATATCCGCATGACGGTTGTTTGTTATGGCGTCCATGTTCTGTGATGTATTCGCGTCCGTCACATCTGTAGGAGTTGCTGCCGATAGAACAGTTTGCGGAGTCCGCGTGGATCCAGGAGTCGCCAGGGTACTTGAAGGATGCCCGCTTGACGGAACTCTGGTACATGTTGAATCCCAAACTCATGGTACCTGTGTATGCACCAGTGTATTTGGTGGCGGTGGAGCTTGGGCAGTTATATGTCTTGACATCGCCAACGTAAGGGTAGAGCATAGTTGGCCAAAGGATGTATGTTCCCGTGTAGATGTTTCCAGTGGGAAGTTCATAGTTGGTGCGCGCGTAGCAAGAGCATGGGATGGTGTCGGCACAGTCGTCGGCAGACGTGGACTGGGAAAGCGTCGGCGGCTTCACATTGCTTAGACATGATATCGGGCGGGCCTTCTCGCGCGCCTTGGCAAGTGCGGGCAAGAGCATCGCCGCCAGAATTGCGATTATGGCGATGACGACAAGAAGCTCAATTAGCGTGAAATGTCTTTTCATTGTTACCTCTTATATAATTAATAATGTAATATGTAAAAGAATCACTCGCCGACTGGCTCTTCTGGCGTAGGATGCCAGAATTTGGAGGAAGTCGAGCGGTATGGCACAGTGCCTATTGGCCTGCTTGCGGCATGTCCGTCGGTGTATCCGATTGTGGGCATGGCATTATGCCGTCCATGAACTGCCAGGTATTCGCGGAAAGTGACATTGTAGCAGTTGCCTCCGTCTTCGCCCAGTGCTGGAGCCTGTGCAGTGCCAGCATGAAGCATGGTCTCGCTGGGGTATCTGACTTTTGTGCGCTTGACGGCACTCATCCAATTGTTTTCACCGAAATTCGCATTGCCAGAATACTCTCCTTTGTAGGCGTAGTCTGCGCTTGGGCAGTTGTACGCATCGAACGCACCGACGTATGGATATAGCATCGTTGCCCAGAGTTTGTATTGACTTCCCGAATTTTCAGTGTTCCATGTGTCGCCATTCGGCAGCTCGTATGGGCCAGACCACCTGTAGGCTACAGCCGTGAATTTGCCCTTGAAATCCTCCGCATAAATTGATTGCGCGAGAATAATCTGCTTCATGTTGCTGACGCAGGTTATCTGCTCGGCCTTGTCGCGCGCCTTGGCAAGCGCGGGCAGGAGCATTGCGGCCAGAATGGCGATGATGGCGATGACCACCAGAAGTTCGATTAGCGTGAAATGTCTTTTCATTATTACCTCTATATAATAAATAATGTAGTAGGAATCACTCGACGACTGGATCTTCTGGCGTAGGTTGCCAGAACTTGGAGGAAGATGAAAGGTACGGAACGGTGCCGATGGGCCTGCTTCCAGCATGGCCGTCGGTGTATCCGATTGTGGGCATGCCGTTGTGGCGACCATGAATCGCAATGTATTCACGGCGGCTGCATCTATAGCAGTTGGAGCCGTGCTCGTATGATGGGTCAGGAGCCGTGGCGGCATGGAGCATTGCCTCGCTGGGGTATCTGACTTTTGTGCGCTTGGCAGCACCCATGTAGTGATTTTGCCCGAAATTCGCATTGGCGGAATATTCGCCTCTGTATGCATAGTCCGCGCTCGGGCAGTTGTAAACGTCAAAGGAGTTCAAGTATGGATAGAGCATGCTGGGCCAGAGCACGGCCATGGCCTGTGTTTCACTAGTGTTGTATGTGTCGCCATTGGGCAATGTGTAAGGCCCTGACCAAGAGAATGATACAGCTGTGAATCTGCCTTTGAAATCCTCCGCATAAATAGACTGTGCAAGGATTATCTGCTTCATGTTGCTGACGCAGGTTATCTGCTCTGCCTTGTCGCGTGCCTTGGCAAGCGCGGGCAGAAGCATTGCCGCCAGAATTGCTATGATCGCGATGACCACCAGAAGCTCTATTAGCGTGAAATATCTTTTCATTGTCATTCCTCCATTTTGTGCGGTATGATTCACTCACTGACAGGACTGCTCGGCGCGGATTTCCAGAACTTGGAAGTGGATGAAACCTCTGGAACGTTGCCAATCATTCTGCTTGCAGCGTGGCCATCTACATATCCTATTGTGGGCTGGCCGTTATGGCGACCGTGAATTTCTATAAATTCACGTAGATGGCAGTTATAGCAGTTGCCGCGGCCTATCTCTATATTTGGATATTTTCCATCTGAAAGCACGTCCGTGCCAGCATGAAGCATGGTCTCGCTGGGGTATTTGACTTTTGTGCGCTTGACGGCGCTCATGTAACTGTTTTCACCGAAATTGGCATTACCACTATAATCGCCTCTGTAGGCGTATGTCGCTGCAGGGCAGTTGTATGCGTCAAAAGAGCCGACGTAGGGATAGAGAATGCTGGGCCAGAGGACGGCCTGGGACGAAGCAGCATCTGTATTATATATCTGGCCATTGGGCAATGTGTAAGGACCAGACCAGGAGTAGGACACTGCTGTGAATTTACCTCTGAAATCCTCCGCATACATAGATTGCGCGAGAATAATCTGCTTCATGTTGCTGACGCAGTTAATCTGCTCAGCCTTGTCGCGCGCCTTGGCGAGCGCAGGCAGAAGCATTGCGGCCAGAATTGCGATTATCGCTATTACCACCAGAAGCTCTATTAGCGTGAATTGTCTTTTCATGTTATTTCTCCTTTTGGTGCGGGAAACATCAGTCTTCGATAGGATCGGTCGGCGTGGGATGCCAGAACTTAGAATGGTTAGAACGGAACGGCACAGTGCCAATGGGTCTGCTTCCTGCATGGCCATCGACATATCCGATTGTGGGTTGGCTCATATGGCGGCCATGAATTGCTATGTATTCACGGTATGAGAGGTTGTAGTTGTTTCCACCGCCATATACCGATGTGTCAGGAGAGCAGTCTGCATGAATCATGCATTCGCTGGGATATTTGACTTTTGTTTTCCTGAAAGAAGTCAAATAGCGGTTAAAACCTAAATTCATGTCGGCGTTATAGCCGCCTGTGTATGTCCCAGAGTCTGCAGTCGGGCAGTTAAATGCATCGAATGCTCCAATGAATGGATAGAGCATGGTGGGCCAGAGTTTGGGAGTTTTATGAGATTTGCCATCGGGCATAATGTAATTACTGTCAGTAGAGTAGCATGTCTCCGTAAATCTATTTTCGTTGTCATCCGAATACATTGATTGCCCAAGAACAAGCTGCTTCATGTTATTGACGCAGGTTATCTGCGCAGCCTTGTCGCGCGCCTTGGCGAGCGCAGGCAGAAGCATTGCAGCAAGGATGGCGATGATGGCGATGACCACCAGAAGCTCAATCAGCGTGAAATGTCTTTTCATTGCTCTATTCCTTTTTGGGACAAACTAAAGATTAATCCACGACTGTTCCAGTCGGCGTAGGATGCCAGAATTTAGAAGATGATGAACGGTTAGGCACAGAGCCGATTGGCATGCTTGCGGCATGGCCATCAACATATCCTATTGTGGGCATCTTGTTATGACGTTCGTGAACCTCAATACATTCACGATAGGGACACTTATAGCAGTTGCCGCGGTTTTCCTCTATATTTGGATATCGCCCTTCTGGAAGATTGTCAGTGCCAGCGTGGAGCATGGTTTCGCTAGGGTATCTGACTTTTGTGCGCTTTACGGCGCTCAGGTATAGGTTTTCGCCGAAATTGGCATTTCCTGAATAGTCGCCTTTGTAGGCGTATGTCGCGGCAGGACAGTTGTATGCGTCACAAGATCCGACGTAGGGATAGAGGATGCTGGGCCAGAGCACGTGCTGATTGTGTTCTGATTCGGGATTCCATACAGTGCCGTTTGGCAGCGTGTATGGACCAGACCAGACATAGGCCACAGCCGTGAATTTGCCTCTGAAATCCTCTGCATACATTGTTTGCGCAAGAATTATCTGCTTCATGTTGCTGACGCAGTTAATCTGCTCAGCCTTGTCGCGCGCCTTGGCTAGCGCAGGCAAAAGCATTGCAGCAAGGATGGCGATGATGGCGATGACCACCAGAAGTTCAATCAGCGTGAAATGTCTTTTCATTGCTCTATTCCTTTTTCGATAAAGATTAATCCACGACTGTTCCGGTCGGCGTAGGATGCCAAAATCTAGAACGACCAGAACGTGTCGGCACAGTGCCAATGCCCCTGCTTCCTGCATGGCCATCGACGTATCCGATTGTGGGCATGGCGTTATGTCGTCCATGAACCTCTATGTAAGCACGGCGGTCAATGTTATAACAATTTTTGCCGCCGCTGTCGGTTGTTTCATTAGCAGAGTCGGCATGAACCATGCATTCGCTGGGATACTCAACTCTTGTGCGCCTGATGGGATCCGTGCCATTTTCATACAGACCTACATAGATGTTTAAACCGAAATTCATGTTGCCAGAATATCCGCCCTCCCAGACATAATCTGCGCTCGGGCAGTTGAATGTATCGAAGGCATTAATGTATGGGTAGAGCAATGTGGGCCACAAGTATGGAGTCCCATGAGACGTACCATTAGGCAATTTGTATGAACTTGCAGCTCTGAGGGTCGTGGGTGTAAAGCATAATTTGTTGTCATCTCCATACATTGACTGCCCAAGAAGAAGTTGCTTCATGTTGCTGATGCAGGTTATATGCTCGGCCTTGTCGCGCGCCTTATTAAGCGCGGGCAGAAGCATTGCGGCCAAAACAGCGATTATGGCGATGACCACCAGAAGTTCAATTAGTGTGAAATGTCTTTTCATTGCTCTATTCCTCGATTTTTGTGTTGGTACTTTTCTTT
>JAEEGL010679871.1_pt1 | contig 17785 bp, 10 predicted proteins | sample 9134231 | NCBI WGS metagenome assembly JAEEGL01 (sample SAMN16246548, study PRJNA631951) | gut metagenome | biome: gut microbiome; feature: rumen; material: fiber-attached | host: Bos | place: Iran: Karaj | collected 2018-10 | reverse complement strand
TGTTGAGAGCCACGACATCCTGATTCACTTCGTGAAGTCGTGGCCTACGTACTGAAAGTTTTCATAGAAAACTTTTCAGTACCATAAATGATCAATTAATCATTATAACATATTTCTTTAAACAATAATACGGTCTCGTCCGCCCTGTTTTCCTTCGTACAGCTTGTCGTCGGCTTTACGTATGAGATGGTTTCTCGGAACGCCGCTTTCTTTTTCCGCAACACCGAATGTCATGGTCACCTTATGTATCTGCCCGTTGTACTCGACATCCTTATCGTGCAGCGCCTGCCTGATGATCGTTAGAGCATTGTGTGCTTCATCTAATGACGTATTTCCGAACACGAGCAGGAATTCCTCACCGCCCCATCTTGCCACAAAGCCTTCCCTTTTGTTCATCCCTTCATTGAGAAGATGTGCGACTTCACGCAGTACCACATCGCCGCACTCATGTCCGAAAGTATCGTTGAACTTTTTGAAATGGTCGATATCACCGATAGCGACACAGTATTTAACACCGCTTGCCTCTATCTCATCTATCCTCTTCTCGGCGCTTCTCCTGTTAAACAGGCCCGTAAGGACATCTCTCTCAATAAGACGACGCAGCGATATCTGAAGGCTGTTTAAGTTTCTTCCCATCTCGCCGAGCTCATCCTCGCGCTGTACGACCTGGGCATTGAGCTTTGCATCGAGCTTGTTGTCGGCAAGCTTTTTCATGAAATCGAGCATGTATTTGACGACGGTAACGAGATTGTTCGCAAACAGCATGATGAACACCGATGTAACCGCGATCGCAAGGAACATGACTATAAGGTTCTGCATGACGGACTTGTTGATGCCTTCCTTAAGCTCGGTAGCGGGTTTGGCAACACCGATCATACCTATGCATTCGCTTCCGCCCTTTCCCATCACCGGTGCGTAATACGCATAATACTCAACTCCGGTGATAGACACGTTGTCATAAAACCTTGCGGTCTTCTCGTTAAGAACCTCCTCGACTATCTTCTCACTGGCGGCTTTTCTTATGAGCCTGTCACCGTTCTGATCCTTCAGAGTGGTTACAAGCCGCGTATCAAGGTAGAAAAGCGAAACCTCAAGGCGGCTCTCTTCCTCTATACGGTCCAGAAGGCCGTAATCATCGGATATGTCCTTACCGCCCTTTAAAAGCTTTATCGAATCGCCCTCAAGCACCGCTTCGTAATCGCCCGGGTACTCGTGGTCATAAGATGCGAGAACGGTCATCGCAACGTTTTTAAGGTTGTCCTTGGCTTCGGATGTCATCGCCCACTCCACAGACTTCGAGCACACCATCATCATGACGATACCGCAGACAATGAGTGGCAAAAGCGTCATCATCAGGAATTCGATATAGAACGATCTGTTACCTTTTTTGGTCACTCTCGTAAGCTTCATACCTTTCCTCCGTATGCATCATAAACTCTTTTTCCGTCGGTAACACGATAATCATCCTTCTTCGCGCACCGCAGCCGGTCCGTAAAATCATGTATGTTTGCAAGCTTCGTCGGAAAAGCCATACCTCCGCCGAAAAGAGCGGTGTCATGGGTATCGCTTCCGCCTGTAATAAACATACCAAGTTCTTTCGCATATTTCAAAGCTTTTTCGTTGTAATCAAGCCTCGATTTGTATGAAGGAGCATACGGTGAGGAGTGCGTTGCGTTCACGGCCTCAACACCGTCAATATATCGCGGGAACAGCCTTATCTCTTTGATATAAAAAGCCTCCCTAAAAGGATGCGCATGCACTACTATACCGCCGCCCGAATGTACGATCTCAAACTGCTCGGCGATCGTGGCATCCCACAGCTCGGGGTGTTTATGCATCCACTCGATCTCAAGACCGAAGATCATGAATTCCGTGCCGTTGTATCCGGCCTCATAAGCGGGAAATACCTGAAAATCATTTGCCTCGCCCCATTCCTTAGCCGTATGGAACGGTGCAAAGAATTCGTCTATAAAATCATCCCACGGGAGGGACCTGTCGATCGCGGTATTTCCACCCCAGTTATGGTTCGTAAGTATCATGCCGCAATATCCGGCATCCTTGTGGGCCTTTGCCATCTCAACGGCCGTGTTCTGTCCGCAGGCGCTCGACTCACTCGAGTGTGTATGTGTTTCGTATAAATACGGATATCCTTTTATCTTTTTACATTTCATGACATTATTCCACGCGGGCGGCAGCCTCGTATCTTATACGAAACTGCGGCTTACTCTCCATGACAAAATACTGTTCCCGAATCCAGTCATCACGCCCGTCCTCATGATTTTCGCCGTCAGGGCATGTTGCGAATATCCGGATCGGTATTTCGCACGCGCCCTCAAGCGGTGCATCAAAGAACGCGCTCATAAAGTCTATTGTCCGAACGCCCGTTGCCTTGTAAAACCAGCGTCCGCGAAACTCCATCATAAGGCTTAAGTCTTTGTCGAATGTTGCTTCGCAGAATTCCGGGGTGCCGTTAAATGTAAGCATCATCTCGATACCGTCTGCATCTTCGCTCCCGCCCCAGCGCAGGGTCGCCGGGAACACAGCATCCTCTCCGCCCGTAAACTTCGGCATAAAATACGTATCGCGCAGCACTTCCTTATATCTGTCCAGAAGCGGCTGCCTGATGCCGACCGAAGAGTTGTTGGGGTCTTCTATCTCAAGGCCGAGCCTGCCCCTGTCCCTGAACTGGTACATCGATATCCCGGTTATACCGGAAGTTTTGCTGTCCTTTACTCGGTTGTAATACGCGATAACGGAATCCGCCTGGTGAAGCGGTCCCGTAACATCCCCGTCGGTATTAAGCTCCGCCTGTATGAAAGGCTTCGGACCGAACCGCTCCGACAGTCTCGCATATGTTCTTACGTACCTGTCAAATACCTCTTCGGATGAATCGGCGGTATACGAACCTCCTCCCGCTTCCGCGACATCATAAGGCCATCCGTAATGGAGCGCTAAGTACTTGTCGGCGGACCATACATCCGCGGCCTCGTATGCCGGCGCAAAAATATCCTCGTATTCAACTTTATACACGCCGTTCTCATCAGGTTCTTCGCATATAAGCCCCGCGCAGAACACCATCCGCACATTCGGGGCAACCTCTTTTACGATACGGGAAAACCGCACAAAAAATGCGGCTATCTCTTCGTAAGAAAACCGCTTGTTGTGTGTAAACCAGTTGCCGTTACACTCGTGATTGACGCGAAGGAACATCCTTCCGAACGGACGTAACTGATTGGCTATATTTCCGATATGATCATCGTCTATCCCGCAGTCGGCCGTTATGGTTAACATAACTTCCTGGCCGTGGCGCCTGATGTCACGCATCTGTTCAAACTGCTTCCCGCCTTCACAAAACGGATAATAATCATCGTAAGGATAGTCCCATGCAAAACTGACGTCCATGTCGGCACATGCCTCTGAAATACGGGCCGGCCACTCTTTATCGTTCGGATAATATGTATACATTATGTTAACCGCCCTGTGGGGCCGGCCGAGGGTGTTCAGGATATAATCCTGGCATACATATTCTCCTCTCTCGCTCCCGTCCCCGAGATCGAGTGCACACTGCGCTCCGGTAAGATGTACTTTTCTGATGTTCACGCTATCCTCCCAATTCCTAACGGCCGAGCGTCCTTATGAATCTGTCACGTCCCACTCATCAGCAGATCCGTAAATGACAGCTGGTTCGACGCCGGAAGCCCCGATAGTATCCCGAGCTCAACCATATGTTCCGTAACTGTCTTTGATACTTTTGTACGGTCGCAAAAATCATCAAGCGACAGGAACGGCCCGTCCTTGGCGGCCTCGACCACGCCGTCCGCGGCCTTGTCTCCGAGTCCTTCGATACAGTCAAGCCTCGGCATTATCTTTCCGTCTATGATCCGGCACTGGTGTGCGCTTGCGGTAAATATATCGATCGGCATGAATTCAAAGCCTCTCGCATACATTTCCTCGGCGATCTTAAGATCCTTTAACGTGTTGTCCTGCTTGGCTGTAAACTTCGTGCCCGCATCCGCAGCCATCTGCCTGTATTTTGTTATCTCCTCATTAAGCGTTTCCTTACCGCGGCACATCGTCTCATATGAGAACGATGATGCACGTATCGAGAAATACGCCGCGTAGTATGCAAGAGGATAATTGATCTTATAGTAAGCTATGCGCCATGCCATCATAACGTATGCAGCCGCATGCGCCTTCGGGAACATGTACTTGATCTTCTCGCACGACCAGACATACCATTCCGGAACTCCGTGATCGAGCATCTCCTGCTTCCACTCCGGCCACTGCTCGCATTTTCCCGCAGCAACATTACCTTTCCTGACTTTCTCCATTATATTGAATGCAAGAGAACTCTCGACACCCATGTTTATAAGATACGTCATGATATCGTCACGGGTACATATCGCGGTAGCGATCGTTGCCTTGCCTTCTGCTATGACGGTCTGCGCGTTGTTAAGCCACACATCGGTTCCATGCGACAGACCCGATATCCTGACAAGATCCGAGAATGCTTCCGGCTTCGTATCCAGCAGCATCTGTATGACAAAGTCCGTACCAAACTCGGGGATCCCGAGGCATCCGAGCTTGCATCCGCCGATATCTTCAGGCTGTATGCCAAGAGCCTCTGTCGATCTGAATATGCTCATGACTTCCTTGTCGTCAAATGCCACCGCAGTCGGATCGGTATCCGTAAGGTCCTGTAGCATCCTTATCATCGTCGGATCGTCGTGTCCGAGAATATCAAGTTTTAAAAGGTTATGATCGATCGAGTGATAATCAAAATGCGTAGTGATTATGTCTGTCGTCATGTCATCCGCGGGGTGCTGGATCGGTGTGAACGAGTCTATATCCTCGCCCCTCGGAAGAACTATTATGCCGCCCGGGTGCTGGCCCGTGGTACGTCTTACTCCGGTGCAGCCCCTTGACAGTCTGTCGATCTCGCACGATCTTTTGTTGATACCTTTTTCCTCGAAGTATTTCTTGACGTATCCGTATGCTGTCTTATCAGCGATAGTGCCGATGGTGCCGGCCCTGAACGTCTGCCCTGCTCCGAATATGACTTCCGTGTATTTATGTGCCTTAGACTGGTATTCTCCCGAGAAGTTCAAGTCGATATCAGGCTCTTTATCGCCCTTGAACCCGAGGAAAGTCTCGAACGGTATGTCGAATCCGTCTTTTTTAAGCATCGAGCCGCATACCGGACACGCTTTGTCGGGCATGTCACATCCTCCGCGGCCGGCATATTCCCTGACCTCGGGGGACTCAAAATCGGAATAATGACAGTTGCTGCAGTAGTAATGAGGCGGAAGCGGATTGACCTCCGTTATTCCCGCCATCGTCGCAACGAACGACGAGCCAACCGAACCACGCGATCCGACAAGGTATCCGTCTTCGTTGGACTTCCATACGAGCTTTTGCGCGATTATATACATGACCGCAAATCCGTTCGTGATTATCGAATTAAGTTCACGGTCAAGTCTTGCCGAAACCTGCGGTGGAAGATCATCACCATATATCTGCCGTGCTTTTCTGTAACATATGTCGGTGAGCATCTTATCCGAATTCTCGATGACAGGAGGACACTTGTCGGGACGCACGGGCTCGATCTTCTCGATCATATCCGAGATCTTCCGCGTGTTCGTAACAACTACCTCATATGCCTTGTCATATCCGAGATACTCGAATTCCGCAAGCATCTCGCCCGTTGTGCGAAGGTAGAGCGGTGCCTGCATATCCGCGTCCTTGAAGCCTTTTCCTGCCATAAGGACACGCCTGTACACTTCATCCTCGGGGTCGAGGAAATGAACATCGCATGTCGCAACGACCGGCTTATCCATATCTTCCGCGATCTTTATTATCCTGCGGTTTATGTCCTCAAGATCCTTTACCGAATTGATATCGGGGAAGCGTTCCTCCCTTATCATGAATTCGTTGTTTCCGTTCGGCTGGATCTCGAAATAGTCGTAAAACTTTGCAATGCGGTCGATCTCATCCGCACTCTTTTTATCAAGTATCGCCTGGTAAAGTTCTCCCTGTTCGCAGGCGCTTCCTATGATCAGGCCCTCACGGTATTTCTCAATAAGGCTCTTCGGTATCTTTGCGTTCTTGTGATAATACTTTATGTGCGATAACGACACGAGTCTGTACAGATTGACCCGTCCGGTCTCATTCGCCGCAAGCAGTATTATATGATACGCTCTGGACTTGCGGATCTTCTCGTCCGAGCCTTCCGCAAGCTTATTCAGGCCCTCGAGCGTATCGACGCCTTTTTCCTTAAGTCTTCCGATGAGCTTTAAGAATACATGTGCCGTCGCCTCTGCGTCATCAACCGCCCTGTGATGATTTTCAAGGGACACCTTGAAAAACCTGCATACGCTGTCAAGCTTGAACGTCGCGATCTCGGGAATGAGCAGTCTTGACATCTCAAGAGTATCCACGTAACTGTACTGTCTTACAATGCCTCCGGCCCTCTCGGCCTCTGCAAGAAAGCTCATGTCAAAGCCCGCGTTGTGCGCAACGAGTACAGCATCCCCGGTGAATTCCCTGAACTTTGAAAGTGTGTCATTTATGAACGGTGCGTCAGCCACCATCTCATCGTCTATTCCGGTCAATTTGGTTATCTTTGACGGTATTGATTCCTTCGGATTGACAAAAGTCGAGAACCTTCCGGTTATCTCGCCCTTTTCTATACGAACAGCTCCGATCTCGATAATGTTGTTGTCTTTGGACGACAGTCCCGTTGTCTCAACGTCAAATACAACAAACGCATCATCCACTGTATGACCGTCCGGGTTTACCGCGATCTTCTTGCTGTCATCGACGACATAGCCTTCCATTCCGTATATGACTTTGAAATCATTGAGCTTTTTGTCTTTGACGTGATGAAACGCCTCGGTGAACGCCTGAACGACTCCGTGGTCGGTTATCGCTATCGCGTCGTGTCCCCATTTGACCGCCCTGTCGATGATATCCGATACAGATGATACACCGTCCATGTCGCTCATCTTCGTATGGCAGTGAAGCTCCACGCGCTTTAACGGCTCGTTGTCATCCCTCTTTATCCTGAAATCCTGCGTCTTCTTGATGCCGCTGATGTAGCCTATGGAAAGGACGCCCGTATACCTGTCTATGGAAGTTGTACCTTTTATCATGATAAACCGGCCGTCTCCGACATTCTCAAGCAGGAGCTCCGTCTGTTCTTCTTTCGGGAACAGCTTGACATCGATCGAGTCGGTAAAATCGGTTATCGAAAACGTCACCATCTTCTTGCCGTTACGCGTATCCCTTACAAGGAATCCGTTGACCTGGCCCCTTATCCCGACTTCGCCTATATCATCGTCTATATCGCTTATGTTCATCGGACCTTCGGTAAAATCACGACCAAAGACGACATCGGGATTAAGCGGCATTTTGGACCTTGAGCGCTTCTTTTTTTCGGCGGGTGCCGGCTCTTCCTTTTTTTCCTGTTTAGGCGGGATGGCTACAGGGCCGTTTCCGTAAATATTAAAGACAGGCTCTTCTTCCGATGTATTCTCATACATTACGAGCTTATCGTCATCCTGCTTCTTCTCCTCTGATACCGTCTGCGTATGTTCCTCGGACTCCGAGATCCTTCTTATCTTCTCCATTATCGCATTCTGCGAATGGATAACGCTCCTTCTCTCCTCTTTTTCCTTAAAGGCTGACGTAATGGAATATGACGTTCCGAACCTTGAATTTATGGCATGATCAAGATAATCAAGAATGTCCTCTGCCATATCTCTTGCAAGAAAACGGTCTTCGAGAACAAGAACGATCGAGTCTTTGCCTTCCGGGAACTCAAAATCGGCATGCATCAGAAGGTCGGTCCAGGCCGGGTTGATCGCAGCCGCTTCCCGGATGATGCTGCTCTTGTACTGCTTTATGAGCTTTTCGGGAAGATAAGAATCTCCGAGTGAGAAGCTCTCGATTATCTTGACGAATACGGGCTCACCTTTGAAATACTGCTTCCTGATCTCTTCCTCGATCGCATAAATGCGCTCTTTTGAGATGATGCAGTCGCTCCTTAAATAGATATGCAGTTTATCATGACGCGAAGAAGAGACCAGCTTTGTTACTATGGTCTCTTCGAATGATTCCCTGTCGTCATCTGACACTTCAAGTGTCCGAAATACTTCAAAAAACTTCTTTTCCATAATTGTCCAGTTCTGATCTTAATGCATTAAGAAGTTCCGCCTCGGGAACTTTTCTTATCGTTTCACCTTTCTTAAACAGCAGTCCGCAGCCGTCACCTCCGGCTATCCCGATATCGGCTTCTTTTGCCTCTCCCGGACCGTTAACGACACAACCCATTACTGCGACTTTGATGTCAAGGTCGTATCGGCTGACGAGCTTTTCTACATCGTTTGCAAGGGATATGAGGTCTATCTTCGTTCTTCCGCATGTAGGACATGATACAACGTCTATGCCGCCCTGCCGAAGACCGAGAGTCTTTAATATAAGCTTTGCCGTAATTACCTCTTCTACCGGGTCACCCGTAAGCGATACCCTTATCGTATCACCGATCCCCTTATTCAGTATGATCCCAAGTCCGACGGATGACTTGATGTTTCCGCTATGGACCGTGCCGGATTCGGTTATTCCCACATGTAGCGGATATGGGCAAACCGGTGCTATCGCTTCATGCGCCGCAACGGCCATCATCACATCCGATGATTTGATCGAGACAACGATATTATCGTATCCGCAATCTTCGATCATATGTACCTTATCGAGCGCGGACTCGACTATCCCTTCAGCCGTCACATGTCCGTACTTTTCAACTATGTCCTTTTCAAGAGAGCCGCTGTTTACCCCGACCCTGATCGGAATACCTCTTTCCTTTGCTGCGGCAACCACCTCGCGAAGCTTATCCGCTCCTCCGATGTTACCAGGATTGATCCTGATCTTGTCGGCCCCGTTTTCTATCGCGGCGATCGCCATTTTATGATCGAAGTGTATATCCGCAACGAGCGGTATGCTTATGTTCTTCCTGATCTTGGAAAGTGCTGCTGCAGCCTCGGCTGTCGGTACCGTACATCTTATGATCTCGCAGCCTGCTGCCTCAAGGCGCTTTATCTGGGCGATCGTGCTATCCGCATCTTCGGTCGCGGTATTTGTCATTGACTGTATAAGGATCGGATTGCCTCCGCCTATGACGCGGTCGCCTATCCTGATCACTTTTGTATCATCCCTGAACATACGGGTACTCCAAATCTGCATATATTGTGGATATTACAGCGTTTTTGCCGGTAAAACCCAACACCTTGTGTGTACCTTTTGAGTTTACAATGTCTCAATAAAATAGTCAATCACACAAAAAGCCCGAAATATGGTAGAATCTGTATGTAAAAATGTGGCAACCGCAATGGATTTTTAACAGGGGAAAAGAAAATGAAAAATAAGACAAGATTTGCAGTATCAATTTTGGTAATAATGTCCATGATATTTACAACAGCGTGCTCGGTAAATATCAATGTACCGAAAAAGGCCGATTTTTCACAGTGGAATCCTTCATCTGCCGCGCTGTCTTCCGTTAAGGAGTATGTCAGCGCCTCCGTTGACAAAAACTCCGATAACTATGTGCCCGTAGAGGACCGTATAGCGGTATTTGATATGGACGGAACACTCACATGCGAGACTTTCTTTACGTATTTTGATACGTGCATGTTCATAGAATACTGCCTTGTAGACCATCCGGAAAGGGTATCGGAAGAGCTTAAAGAAGTCGCGCGCAACATCAAGCCCGGCTATACCGCGGATGAAGCGCTTGCAAGAAACTTTGCCAAGGCATATGCCGGAATGACCGTTGATGAGCTTTATGACTATGCTGTGGAATTCGGCAACAAAAAGACGCCAAGCTTTAACAACATGCGATACTTCGACGGACTCTACCTTCCGATGGCGCAGATCGTAAAATACCTTTATGACAACGACTATACGATCTATGTTGTAAGCGGAACGGAGCGTACAACGTCCAGAGCGATCATCGCCAATTCGCCGATAAGCGATTATGTCTCTCCGAACCACATTATCGGAACCGAATTCGAGGTTAAGATCAAGGGCTATGAAGATGTGCCTTCAAACATGGATTTTAAATACACCGATGGCGACGAGCTCGTATTTACCGGCGGATTCGTACAGAAGAACCTTAACGCGAACAAAACGATCTGGATACAGAAAGAGATCGGCAAGATCCCCGTACTTGCATTCGGAAACAGCGGCAGCGATACAAGCATGCTAAACTATACGCTCGATTCACGAAACCCCTATCCCTCAAGGGCATATATGGTCGTAGCCGACGATGCCGTAAGGGAATGGGGCAAACAGGACTGGGATGAAAAATCAGCCGAGTATAAAGCACAGGGTTACGAGCCGATATCGATGAAGACTGATTTCGTTAACATCTATCCCGAGTTCGTTACAAGATCGGATGAACAGTATGTCGATCCTGAGGCAGATGCCGCAGAAGAACTCGATGATGCGGCATAACTCTCATGGCGAATATCAGCTTCGAATGTACGTCCGGTATGCCAGACCGAACGTACCTGAAAGTACCGACACCAGTCCGATAGCAAGTCCCCGGTAATCAATATCGTTTTGTATGGGAGCCACATGTGCCGATATCGTTTTTTCCGTCCGGAGGTAATCACCAAGTCCGGACGGATACATAAAGCAACTCGTGTTTATCTCGGTATCGGTGACATTTCCGGCAGGATCTTCGGCAACTACGGCAAGTCTGTAGTTGCCGTATTCATTTACGGCTATCTGCGCTGTATTGCCCGCTCCGACCGCGATCTGCCTGTCGTTGAACCTGACACTTTTTAACGTGTCGCAGTCTTCAAGAAGGCTTACGGTTATCATGCTTCCCTTTGATATGTTCCCTTCCCTGTCAAATCCTCCGAGTATTATCTGCGGTGACGTATGATCGACTATAAAAGTTGCCGTCCCTTCCGAGACATTCGATGCTGCATCCTCGGCCAGTATCGTCAGTACATACTTTCCTTCCTCTATTATCACGTCCGAATCTTTCATCTTAAGATCGTTTAAATATGCGTTTGCCGAAACTTTTGTCATATCCGAGACATAAGAGGCGATCTTTCGCGGGAGAGCAAAAGACTTGAAGAATTTATTATCTATATCTTTAAGATCCGATATGACCGGAGGAGTGCGATCTACCGTAAAGTTAACAACACGGTTTGACGAATTCCCACTCCTGTCGGCTGCTGTGCAAGTCAGCCTGAACTCACCTTCATTTTGGACATTTATATCGACGTGATCCCTTGCCGATCTCATAACGGTATCTTTTGTATCGATAAGAACGTATCCGTCCTTATCTTTTTTCTCAAGCACATATGACATGATAGTGTAATCATAAAACACTTCTCCCGCTCCGAATCTTATCACGGGGGCTTCCTGCGTGATCCCGCTTTCTTCCATGCCCGATACGGATATCTCGGGTGCGGTCGCATCGATGCGAAAATTCGTCGATGCTGTTGATGTGTTCCCTGCCCGGTCGGTTGCCTTTACAAACATTTCGTACGCGCCGTCTGTACTTATGTTAACCGTTCTGATGTCATGGTTGGCTTCCAACATATAGCCGTTTACCGGTAATGTCTCGGTTTTTCCAAGTACCGTTCTTTTTAAAATTATGTCAACTTTAGTGTCGTTGTACATGTTTTCTTCAACATCCACGTTAACACACGCCGTTCCTCTTATATCAACGTTATCGGACACTCCCTCGATATTTACGGAAGGTGCGGTCGTATCGATGACAAATTCCCTCCGTACTGTTTCTGATCTGTTTCCCGCACCGTCAACGGCAACGGCTACGACTGAGTATACACCGTCACTGTCAAACACAAGCGTTGTATCATGCTCGGCATTCTTAACTTCGGTTACGGTCATTTCACCTTTGTAGTCCCTCTTCAATACATAATCCACATACACATCGGATTCTTTATCCGAAGCTGTGATATACATCTCACCGGAACATGACAGACACTCACCGTCCCTTATACCGCTTATCGAAATATCCGGAGCGCTTTGATCGGATAGGAATTCAAATGACATAGTGCTTACATTTCCGGCACGGTCAAAACATTTTATTTCTATCGTATTTAAGCCGTCCGGCACATCCGTAAGGTCAAGTATGAACTCGTGCTCTGACAATGCCTCGTCATCGGATACCGTCATCTGTCCTATCAATGTCTCAGCGCACTTTGATATGATCCTTGATGTGCCGCTTACGTCATCTGCAAAGATCATGCGCATACTCTTGCGATCTGCCGGAACTTTGTCCGGGCTGCCCCCGTCATCGATATCAAGCCTTGGCGGTGTCGTATCAAAGCATACTTTATACGGGGCGGACTCCGTAATTGTTTCTTTGTTTATGTTTTTAAACTTTATCTGCCATCTTCCGGCCGGGGCAGTTTCATCGTCCGGATACAACGTTACGCGCTCATCCATCCTGACATACGATCCGAAAGTTTCTCCGTCATCAATACTTATACTGTAGAAATTCTCCCCTTCATCTTCAGCCGGTGTGAACGTAACCGGCAGACATGAATAGAGCACTTCCCCGTCCGGTATCATCACACTGCTGCCGTCATAAGTTGTGATCGTTATATCCGGTCCGTCATTCTCCCCGGCGTAAGTTCTGACACCGATAGTCAAAAAAGCCGTAAGGCATATGATGATCTTTATAATACGTTTCATACACTCCTCCTGATATTTTTACGGTAGAGCATCATCCCCTGTTCAACACAGCCGGCAACTTTACCTTCATACATTCCCGAAACTTCACCTGTTATATCCCAGCCGTCAAATATTGCCGCAAACACTAATCCGATCCTAAGTTTTAATACCGCGTTGTCATCGAAAGCACTCCCGAGATTGACGCACCAGTTTCCTTCTTTTCGTCTCATGATCCTTAAAGCGCATATCTCAAATACGTCATCATGCTCTTCAACCTCGCCGAATACCATGACTCCGAAGAACAGGAAGAACAGGGCCAGAAGAAGAATGAGAAGTGCTGCACAGGCTATTACGATATATCCCGGAACCGTTGCGAAAAATCCCTTTTCAAGGCTCTGCTGCCGAAACTCGGCATCGGATGCAAGATCGGATGCCGAATATGCTTTTTCCGATTCGACTTCTTCCGTTTGCGGCTCATTATCCGGCAAGGCTTCTCCTGTTCCTACGGCTGTATTTTCATCGTCGATGATATACAGCACTCCGTTTTTCATTATCGTTTTTGTCCCGGGCCCGGTTGATACCGAACTTGACGAAGAGTCTGACTTACCGGCAGCACCTGTGCTGCTCCTCCCGCTGCCTTTTCCCGATGATGATGTGCCCCTTCCCGTCGAAGGAAGCTGTTCATCTGCAGGAAGACCCGGTTGTCCCATACCGCTCCCTCCGGCTATTATCGTCTCCTTATGCGTAGCTCCTCCCCCCGGTGTTTGTCCGGATGTACTCGAACGGCTCGTACTTCCGGTTGCTGCCGATGACGAGGAAGAGCCCGGGGCCGGTATATATGCAGCCGAGGAAGACGACGGAGTATAACCTGTTGTCTTTCCGGGAGCCGGAGTTATCTCCGGTGCCGGCGGCGTTGGAGCCGGTGTTACCGTTGCGGTTGGTGAAGGCGTCGATGTCGGTATCGATGTCGGTGTCAATGTCGGCGTCAATGTCGGTGTCGATGTCGGTGTCGATGTTGGTGTCGGTGTAGGGGTAGGTGTAGGAGTTGACGTTGGCAGGATCATATTCAGATAAGCCGTCCTTGTGTCCCATAAAATATCGCGCACCCCTTTCATGGTGCAGGCATAGCCGACTCCCGCCATCTCCTTTTTTGTATTTGTCACGGTGAGTCTGTTAGAGTCGACACCACTGTACATCTCCCCATATGGCCCTGCACCGTTGTTTATCTCCTGCCACTGCCCGTTAACAAGCATTTTCCATTTATAGTAGTCGTATTGTCCGCCGTATGTTCCGACATACTTTGAAGGTTTGACTTCAAATACCGCCGTTTCACCCGGATCGATCACGACCGTTGCCGGCTGCGACTCATACCTGATCGTATATTTGTGAAAAGACAGCCCGTCTATCGTCATAAGATCTCCGATATGTCTGTTGCAGTAAGGGCACAATTCCTTCGGTTTCTGTATGATCTCGACCCCTGCCCTGATCGTCCTGTTTAAGTCTAATCCGGCTATATCTTCTTTTGTAAGCGAAAGTCCCGGTTTTGATATGTATTCATAACCCGAATCATCTTCGAGAAATATCCTTGCCGAATAAAGCTGTGAATCGGAGTATCTGTTTTTACAGTACTGACAAGTCTGAACCGTCGGTTCCGAAAACCATATCTTCTCGGCATCCGGCATCCTGACTCTCCACTCCCACATGGACGTCTTTTGTGCTCCGTCGGTCTCACAGACCATATGAAAATTGTAATAAAACGTTGCGTTCGTAAAATCATACTCATGATTCGGATTCGAATCTTCCCCGTCCGTTCTGGGCGCACTTGTGACCGAAAATATCGAAAAATAATTATTCGGATTACCCGTATATACCGTACCTGCATATGCACATTCCGACATAAGAAGTACAAGGCATACGGTCAATGCGGTTATTCTTTTTATAATCATATTGTTATTCATGTATCTCTCCCTTTTTCTCAATCATAAGTTTCCTCTCCTTGACCGCGATAAGTTCGTCTATACGGTCTGCGATCATATCCGTTTCATCCGGATCTCGAACATCTGCAAGTTCTTCTTTTGCGATCTTTAATACGGACAGCGCTTTTATGAGCCCTTCCGTGCGGACCGGATCATAATTCTCGTAGCAGTCCGCGATAAATATCATATTTTCGTATTTCATCTTTGACGGAGCCTGCCGTACGATCCGGGAAAACAGTTTTCCCGTTACATCGACCGCGGTTGCGGGATCATGATCAAAACTGCTTTGCAGCAAGCACAGCTTTATATAATCTCCGGCCTCGGGATACTTTGATCTGTCGAGTCTTGCAAAATATGCCGCCGCCGTGCTGTAGTCTTTTGATACAAGCATTGAGCACGCAGCGACCTCGAATATGAATTCCTGTTCGCATTCTTCCGGAAGGTTTCCGCTGTTTATATATGCCTTTATTATCCCTATCCCTTCAGGTGTATAGTATCCGTCCTCCATATGCTGTGTTGCCGCGCTTACAAGCTGTGCGGCGTATTTCTGCCGGCTTATCTTTCCGGTAAGCATCTTCCCGCAGCAAACTGTGGCAAGCAGCGATCCGGTACCGATCGCTATGGCAACTGTTCTTTTCTTAAATCTGTATGGGGTCGATCTGATATTATTGATCTGTCTTAGTACTTCCGAGGCAGTTTTGTATCTGTCCTCTTTTGATATGGCGCAACACTTTGTAAGAAATGATCTTTCCGACCTGCTCAGCCGTTTCGAATGTCCGATGTTATACAGCGCTTTCTCCGCATCCGGGTCGGGCGGGATACCATGCCGCATGCAGTAGTATGTCATCCCGAATGCAAATATATCCGTTCTCGCATCCATCTTTCCATCGGCAACGTGCTGTTCGGGCGGAGAATATCCCGGCGTTCCGACCGGAAGGCGTCCTCCCGCTATCCGGCATGCTATTCCGAAATCTATAAGATGCGGCTGCCCGTCCTCGGAAATGATGATATTATCCGGCTTAAGATCAAGATAAAGCATCGGACTTGTCATGCCGTGAAGATATATGAGTGCCTCACATATACGGCCCGCAAGGTAAAGGCACTGACTCCCGGCAAGCCCTTCGCCCCTGCAAAGCTGCCACAGTGACACTCCCCTGACATAATCGCTTACTATGAAGATATTACCGCTGTCGCAAAAAGCATCATGTATATCGGGAAAAAGCGGGTAATGAACGCTCCTTAATGACTCGATCTCACTTTTCGCAAAGCGTGCCGCACCGAAACGATCTCTCGGCATCACCTTCATCGCAAGCTGCCGTCCTATGTGTTTATCCGAAACGAGGTATACCTGACTCGTGCCTCCCGCACCTATCAGATCCCTTATCTCATAACGTTTGTTAATAACGGTTCCTTTGTCAAACATCATGCTTCCGACAACCTTTCGCGTCAGGTACTTCTCCTGACAGCCCCAAAATAACCCCCCGGTAAGTACGTCGTCAAGACACTGAATTCTTTTCTACATGTTTGAAAAAACACCCGTGATAAAACCGATAAATAAAACGTAAAGCCCATGATTTTTTGTTAAAAAATACCGATACCCGCAAATCCGGATATCGGCATTTTGTATATATTGTTTGAGGCCATATTCAGCCGGTAAACAATCTCGTTATGTCATTGTACATTACAAGTACGAGCAGCATAAGAAGCAGTCCGACGCCTATGAGCTGTATCGTGCCTTCGACCTTGGCGTTGGCGGGCTTACCTCTTATCGCTTCATAAATGAGGAACAAAAGCTTTCCGCCGTCGAATGCAGGTATCGGGAACATATTGACTATTCCTATGTTTGCCGACAGAAGGAGCGCTATGTTGAGCATACTGACAACAATGGCAAGCGCACCGTTTTCCTTTGCGCTGTCATATTCATCACCGACTATCTGTGCGGCGCCGACGGGTCCTGCTATCTCGGATACGTGTGCCTGTCCCGTAAAAAGCATCCTGAAGCTTGAGAACGTCATCTTGACCATATATCTTACATACAGATAGCTCGACTTGATTATATCACCCGGCCCCTTTGGTGCCGGCTCTTCTCCCCCAAACACAACGCCTATCATGAACCTGCCGTACTCATCGTTCATCTTCGGTATGAGACTGATCTTATTCCTGACGCCGTCACGCTCATATACTATCGTAAGCGGCTTGCCGTACCCGAGTTCCACAGCCGTGGACACTTCGGGATACAGATACGTGCGGCTCCCATTGACGCTTATGATCTTGTCGCCAACCTGCATGCCGGCCTCATAAGCCGCACCGCCCTCAACGACCTGCGTGATGACGGTCGACGGTATGTCGATATAATTCATCAGGAACAGGCCCAGGATATATGCAAGCAGCAGGTTGAAAAAAGGTCCCGCGATCGTTGTCGCTATCCTTGCCCATACGTTGGCTTTGCGAAACGACGAATTGGCGATAAGCGAAGCGATATCCGTATCCTCATCGTCGGATGCCGCATCAAGATCATCAAAAACACACGCCGCGCCGAGCATTATAAGACGGACAGAAAACTTTGTCCCCGACTTGGTCCTCCATCCGACTATCTTCGGTCCGAAACCAATCGTAAATTCAACAACTTCTATCCCGTTAAGCCTGGCTATGAGATAATGCCCCATTTCATGGGTTATTATGATGACAGCCAGTATCAGTATTCCCCAAAGTATCTTCACTGTTTGTCTCCATCAGATCTTAATTCATCTTCAACGGCTCTTATCGCAAACTTCTCCGCCTCAAGTATCTCGTCGATCGTCGGATCATCCGTAACTACTGCGGTGTCCATTGCATGTTTTATAAGTCTTGCGATATCCGTAAATCCGATCGCACCTTCCAAAAAGAGCGCCACCGCTCTTTCATTCGCGGCATTGAACACGGTAGGCATGCTCCCTCCGCGTCTTGCTGCTTCGTATGCGTATTTGAATCCGCGAAAACGCTCGGGATCCGGCTTCTCAAACGTCATCGATGCAAGCTCGTAAAAATCAACCCGCTTCGTCGCAAGATACGGCCTCTTGGGATAAAAGAGCGCGTACTGTATCGGAACTTTCATA
>JAEEGL017288031.1_pt1 | contig 17787 bp, 14 predicted proteins | sample 9134231 | NCBI WGS metagenome assembly JAEEGL01 (sample SAMN16246548, study PRJNA631951) | gut metagenome | biome: gut microbiome; feature: rumen; material: fiber-attached | host: Bos | place: Iran: Karaj | collected 2018-10 | reverse complement strand
TGTAAATAAAAGTTTAACCTTAGCGTCCCTTCCCGAGGGACAAAAAACTCTGAGAAATCTCACAGAGTTTTGTGCGGTAGGTGAGAGTCGAACTCACACAGGCCAATGCCCACTACCCCCTCAAAGTAGCGTGTCTACCATTTCACCACTACCGCAAAATATGTCTCCCCTAATCACTCAAGGGACTGCAAAGATACACCAAAAACTCTAAACCACAAATTTTTCCGGCAGAATTTTGAGTCATTCCCCAGAAAACACGGCATCAGAGATACAGCCGATTCTCACCCGGGCGCAGCGGTTTGGAGCGGTCTTTCCAGACAAAACTGCCTTCCACACCCTCGGGAAGGGTTACTGTGGCGTTCAGCTTGCCGGTGGAAGAGATCTTGTAGGCGACGGAGATCACACCCCGCGGGTGCGGGATGCTGCCAGAGGCTTCTTTCAGATCGCCGAGGGCCGGGGCGATCTTCACGCGCCGGAACCCCGCCGAAGCGGCATCAATGCCCAGCACGGTGCGGAAGAACTCGATGTTGGGACTGGACCCCCAGGCATGGCAGTCGGAACGGGAAGGCTCCGGCATTTCAGCCCAGGTCGTCAGGCCCAGGGCCATCTGGTCGCGCAGGTGTCCCAGGTTCGGAAGCAGCAAGTCTCCGTTGCCTGCGCGGACCATCGCTCGTTGCAGGTAATAGCGGAAATAGATCGTGCAAGGACGCAGGTCTTTGTCCTCCAGGATGCGCTTCAGCAGTTCGGATGCTTCCGGCCCATTCACCAGGTCGGCGAGGATCGCCAGTGCATTGATATGTTGTGAGTAGGCCTGTTGCCCGCCGTCGTCGGCAAACAGTTTCCGCGTGGCAGACCAGTAGGTGCTGCGGGCGGATGCCACGGCTTTCTCCACTGTGCGGCGATAGCCTGCGGCAAACCAGGGATCTCCAAAGGCGTCTTCCATCTCAGCCGCGTCGCGCAGCGCCAGGATGTGGATCAAGTCCAGGTAGGCGCTCCGCCCTTCCGCGTCGACAGGGAAGGTGCCGCTGTCCAGGTCCGCCCAGTCGCCGAAATTCCACGAGGGGACATGGTGAAGCAGGCCGTCGGGGCCGAGGTGTTCGTTGAACCAACGCAAGGTGCTGCGCATGGCCGGGAGCAAGGTCTTGAGATAAGCTTCATCTCCCCGGTACATCCACCAGTCGTGGCAGCTGCCCAGCCAGAAGAGCGCGTAAGGCGCGATATCCTGCAGGATGTGAGAGGGATAGCGGCTCATCATCAAGCCGTCTGCATTCAGGGATTGGCGCCCCTGCTCCAGGAGGTTGCGGACCAGGCAGGTGTCGCGCGTGTTGTACATCGTCACGAGCGCTTGGATGCGGGCGTCGCCGAAGTATTGCAGTTGCTCGTAATAGGGGCAGTCCATGTAGGTCTCGTGTGCACAGAGGCGGGCTGTGCGCCAGCCGATATCCAGCATCTGCTGCAGACTCGGGTCGCCCGGGGCCTCGAAAGCACTCACACGTTCGAAGGGGTACATTGACGAGACCGCCGTCAACTGATTCAGCGTCAAGGGCTCCTCTGCGGTCGTGACTTGAATCCGGAGATAGCGCCAAGTGCGCCACCACAGCGGCTCGAAACTACGCTCGCGACCGCCGTCCGGCAAGATGACATCTTCGTATCCGACGAATTGCTTGCCTTTCGTCAGATCTCGCCGACCCTTGGCATATTTGCTGCCTCCCTTCTCATAAAGGGCCTCGGCATAGCCCAGGCGAATCTCGCCTCCGGCGCCTCCGCTGAACTGCAGACGAGGGTAGCCGGTGGTCAGGACTTGGTTGTCAAGCAGGAATTCACGTGTCTGGCCGGCCGGGATGACGAGGCTGTCGCGGCCGAGGCTCAGCTCCAAAGGCTGGACTTCCATCGGAGGGATCGGGCGCGGGACCAGGTACCAGAGCGGGTAGTTGCCTGCGCCTTTCAATGCGGCTTTGCCGATCGGGCGGGCTTTCACCCAACTGCTGTCGGTATAGGAAGGCTGTTCCCAATCCCAGGGGTAGCGCGTGCCATCCACACGATCCGTGCATCCGGCGGCATAATAACCGCGCACGTGGACAGGCTCCGGTTGGTAGGCGTCCGTTTTCAGGACCTTCCAGCCGTCTCCCGTGTCCAACGCCCGTTCCGCGTCCGTATTGCCTTGGACGAGGAATCCGGCCTGACCCCGGCTCATCACAGCTACCGGCCTTTCTTCGGCGAAGTTCCAGACCACCGCGGCGATCAGATTCTCTCCGGCCTGCAGCCAGGGGGCCAGATCCACCGTATCGAAACTCCAGTTGCGCGGGTCTCCCTTGGCCGGGCCGAGCGAGACTTGTACACCGTTGACATACAGTTTATAACGATTGTCGGCAGAGACATGGACAATGTATTCGGAGGGGACTTCGGAGAGGGTGAGAACCTTTCGGAAGAAATAGACGCCATAGTCCGCATCTGCGTCGGGACTGGTGATCCAGGAAGCGCTCCAGCGACCGTCGTTGTAGCCCGGATGGCTCGACCAGGCGTCCAGCAGTTCCGGTGCGATCCGATGATCATATGACGGGAGGCGGATTTGTGCAGCAGCCTGCGGGGGAATGAAGGCCAAGGCTGCCAGGATCGTAAAAAGGATAGTATGTCGTTTCATGGCGTCTTTTATGGTTGTGGTTGTTGGGTGTCGGTACGGAACGGCCAGGCAGGGAGCCCGGCACTATTGTACAAATTGCAGACCGGATTGTCAGCCCAGCCGTAGCGGACCTGGAGGGGATGGGGGACTTCCAGGCTGGAGACAATCACCTCTTGGAAGTTGCAGCGTCGGTTCTCCCGCTCGACAATACGGGCCTCCGCCCAGTGCCAGACCTTGTCGGCGCCGGCGACTTGGAATCCCGTCAGTATGCCGCTTTCGGCCTGTTTCACAAGTTCGGAATCCATCGCTGCGATGCCATAGCGCGCCTCGGCGCCCGGCCCTTCCGTCCGTACGCACAGACCTCCAGCCACGTCACTGAACCGCAGGGTGACGAAGCCTTCGCCGAGGGTATAGGATTGCAGGCGCGGACCGTTGCAGACGACGGGCTTTCCGTAATCATTATGAAGGGCGAGGGCCGCGAGGCGTTCGCCGGCTTCCTCTTTACGCACGGGGTGCACGTCATCCGCTTCGCCGAGATCGATGATGCAGGCCTGACCGACTTTGGGAAGGGTCTGCGTAGCAAGAGTCTGGGCTTCCCGGAGTTCGGCCCAGGTAGCTTCCGCAGGCTGTGGCAGGACGGCTTTGTAGTTGGCGATCTGAGTGATGTAGAAGGGGAAATCTTCGCCCCAGGTCGCGCGCCAGTCGAGGATTAATCTCCGCATCAGGTCTTGGTACTGGAGGGCTCGCTCAGCGTTGCTTTCACCCTGATACCAGATAGCGCCCTTCATGGCATAGGGGGCGACGGGTTTGACCATGGCGTTGTAGAGGACCGTCACGAGGTTGGGTTCGCGGGCGGTGTTGCGGGGGATATCATTGAATGAGACGGAAAGCTTAACCTTCCACTGGTTGTCCAGGGGGATTTTTTCGCCGTCAGGGCCTTGGACATAGAGTTGTGCGGCTGCTCCGTAGATTCCGCCGTTGCCATGGTCGTCGGTGTCGCGGATGGCGATCACGGTCCGCCCGGGCTTGACCTGTTCTGCAGGGATGGTGTATTCGCGCGGCAGGTTCCAGATGGAGTCCCGGCCGACAGGGGTGCCGTTCCAATAGGTCTCGTCGAAGTCATCGATGGGACCGAGGCTCAAAGTCAGTTGGTGTCCCGCCCAGGCGGCGGGGATATCGATCTCTTTGCGGAACCAGAATACGCCGTTGGTTTCGGGGTAGATGGCCTGCACGGGATTGGGGAGGACGATGTCTTTCCAGTCGGCCTCATCGGTATCGGGCTGGGACCAGTCTTCTTGTAAGCCGGTATCCTTTTCGCGGGCGTGTCGCATGAGTTTAACCATCTCGCCCCAGTAGGTCCTTCCCTTTTCGCCCGGGACCTCGGAGAGGCGCTGGACTTCCGCGAGTTTCTCTTCAAATCCAGGGAATTCGCGGATGGCGCGCCCGCTTATCCAAGCCTCGATGATGGTGCCGCCCCAGCTGCTGTGGATCAGGCCCACGGGGACTTTCAGCTGTGTATGGAGACAACGGCCGAAGTACCAGGAAATGGCCGAGAAGTTTCGGACCGTCCGGGCGTTGGAGAGCTGCCAACCACCGAAATCGGCGGAAAACATATCGCGTTCTGACATGCCGGTTTCGCGGCTGAGTTGTAGGAGGCGCAGTTCGGGATAGCGGTCGGAAGTGTTGATGTCTTCCTGGTTGACGCGGACGGCGCGCCAGCTCTCCATTGGCATTTGCATGTTGGACTGTCCGGCGCAGAACCATACTTCTCCGATCAGGACGTCGTTGAGGATGAGGGTAGTGTTTCCGGCGGTGATGGTCAGGGTATGGCGTTTATAGCTGCCCTTGGGGGTGGCGATCCGCACGGACCAATTCCCCTCGGCATCTGCCTGTGCGGTCCGGGCTTGGCGGCTCCAAGAAGGCTGGACCAAGACGGTCGTCCCGGGGGCGGCTTTTCCCCAAACCGGCGCCTCCGTTTTCTGCTGCAAGACCATATGATCGGTAAACAGCGGGCATAGGATCAGGGAGGCGGATTCTGGGGTGGCAGGGGCCGTTAAATCTGACGTGGAACCGGCCGAAAAAGCATTTCTACCAACAGCCCTGGCGGCAGTAAAGACGGTAAAGGCTGCACCCACGACAACCAAAGCTATTATCAAGGGAAAATGGCGTTTCTTCATTTCAACTCCTTTTTACAAAGATAGTCAATTCTTCGTTTCTGTGCCCAATGGCTTATTATTCTTTCCATTGGGCGCACTAAGATCAATAGGCTTTTCCAGAGGACAGGACTTTCAGAATTTCCATCCCAAACTTCTTCCAGAGTTCCGGGCCGAAGCCGTAGACTTCGAGCATCTGCGCACGGGAATCGGGCTTGGCGTCGGCGATACCGAGCAGGGTTTTCTGATGGAGGACGTAGTAGGCGGGGACGCCGAGCTCCCGGGCTTTTTCACGCCGCCAGGCGATAAGTGCTTCCACGAGTTCGGGATGGCGGTTGTCTTTATAAATATCACGGGCCTCCTTTTCTTTTTGTTTGGTTTTTCGCGCCGGCTTTCCCTCTTCCAGAAGGGCCTCCAGCCGCACGCTCCGGTATGTCCGGGCATCAAAGCCGTCAGCCTGGACTTCCCGAAGCGTATCCTTATGGACCTGCCACTGCGGAAGGAGATCGGCTGCCAGGTTTCGGATGCGCTTCTTGATCTCGGCGTTGTCCACCTCCACCGACAGGATCGTATCGAGCTCCAGGCCCTCCACGCGGGGCAGGAAGTATTCACAGGCTTTTGAGACACGTTCCTCTGTCTTGCCAGGATCCTGCCTGAGATTGCTTAACTGTTTCTGGAATTTCCGGGCCACGTCTTCCAGCTCCTGGACTTCTGTGGCGCTGACCTCCAGTCTCGCCATCATCGAAGAGTAGGTCGTAGCAAGCGTCGAATCCCTCCAGATCTTCCGGAGAGAGAAGACTTGGCGCCGCAGCGTTTCAAAGTCGAAACAGGTGCAAAGTTGCTCCAGGAGGTAGGCCTGCTGATGCTCTTCAAGTGCCGCTGCAACGGCACTCTGTGCCGGAAATGATGCGTTGAAGGCTGATACGTCTGCGTCGGAAACCAAGAGAGGGGCGCTCAAAGGTTTCGTCAGAGAAATCCCCTCCAACGTCCGGCAGCGGGACAGCGCGACATAGACTTGACCAAAGGCGAAAGCGGCCCCGGCGTCGATAACCACATGATCGAAGGTAAGTCCCTGACTTTTATGGATAGTGATGGCCCAAGCGGGGCGAAGAGGAAATTGCCGGAACACGCCTTTGACCTCCTGCTCGATCTCTCCGGACTCAGGGTTGAGCGTATATTGGAGGTTCTCCCAGCTGACGCGCTCCAGGGCAACGTCCGTGCCTTCATCGTCCGTGACGAGAATGCTTTCGTCATCTAGGGAGCGCACCGTCCCCAGTTTCCCGTTATAAAATCGCCCTTCGGCATCATTGCGGATGAACATCACACGGGCCCCTTCCTTCAAGAAGAGTTCTTCGGCTGCAGGGTAGAGGCTTTTCGGGTAATCCCCTTCGATCTCCGCCGGGAAAATCCGTAATTCGCCGGAGAGGCCATCCATCCGCATCGTGTTGATATCATCCGCCAGGGCGTTGTGGGTGGTCAGCCGGATCCAATCCTTCCCGGCAGGAGCTCCGACACGGGCATTCAGACGGGCGAGCAATTGGGGCGTGATCCGCGCATCACGCACTCCATTCAGAAGTTCGATAAAGTCCTCATCTTCTTGACGATAGATCGTTTTTAACTCGATGGTGAGGTAGGGCACTTGCCGCAGCGCCTTGCTATCGAAAAAATAAGGGGAACGATACACCCGGCTCAGAAGGGGACGCTCCGCTTCTGTCACTACCGGGGAAAGCTGCTGGGCATCTCCGATCATGAGCAATTGCACGCCTCCGAAAGGCTTGGAAGAGGCCCTGTATCGGCGAAGCGTCATATCCACGGCGTCAAGCAAATCGGCTCTGACCATCGAGATCTCGTCGATGATAAGCAGGTCCAGCGTCCGGATGATTTTGATCTTATCCTTCCGAAGTCTCCGACGATACTCCGGCATCTGGTATTCTGTCTTAAGATCTGGGATGTCCGGGAGGTAAGGTGACAGGGGAAGTGAGAAAAAGGAATGAATGGTACTGCCTCGGGCATTCACGGCGGCGACGCCGGTCGGGGCCAGCACCACGCAACGCTTTGTCGTATGCTGCACGATGTAGCGGAGAAAGGTGGTTTTCCCTGTTCCGGCTTTACCCGTGAGGAATAGGGAGACGGAGGTCTCTTCCACATATTTCTCCGCCAGTTCGAACTGGCTGTCCTTTCGCAATGCTTCCATATTTCAAAGATAGTGATTATTGTGAATCCAGCATCCGTGCCGCTGCATCATAACTGAGTCCCACTACGCGGGCCAGTTGGTGAACATTGGAGGAGAAGCGGAAGCGCAACTGCCTGAGTACTTCCCTCTTATGCTCCTCAGGCAATGCCAAGAAGGACGGTGTTCCATACAAGGCCCAACACAATTCCGGCAGAGCGGCAAGGATGTTTTGATCCTTAAATGAAGCTTGTGCTTTAGAACCGGACTCCAAACGCCGTCTGGCTTTGGAGGAATTCCTTAAGAAAAAATCCAGCCGGGAGGGTCTCCGGTAGAGTTGCTCCACGTAATCGGTTCTGACATAAGATGATGGGAGGATATAACCGTCTTCTCCGACAAGCCAGTGTTTCGGCAGAACGGTTTTACTGTGCATCAAGCGGGATAGTTCTCTTTTGGACAAGGTATCGACGCGGGCCCCTTTGGGAGTGGTTGCATTGAAATATACTGCCCCGCTTCCCCAGGGGTACTGGGTCGGATGGGAGCAGATGTTCGCGGCGACACTATTCATCAGTACATAGGCGATAGCCCGCTCGATCGCTTCGTCCTCGAAAGGAATCGGATCAACTTTAACTCCATTCTGTTTCAAGAATTTCGCACTTCCATATTTATGTTGTAAATACTTGGAGTATCTTCGTTTAAGCTCTTTGATAAAAGCGTTTACATTCTCTTTCGTCCCTGTCAGTACGAAATGAACGTGATTTGACATCAGGATGAATGCCAGAATGAAAACAGGAAAGTCAGCGGCTAGTGCTGCGACATAGTTCATCCCCGTTTTGAAATCTTGCTCCTCCCGGAACCAAAGGCCCTCCTCCACATGATCGGTAGTGACAAGCCAGACTTTTATTTCCTTTTCCATAGCTTAAGTTGTCTGGGACATGGGCCCCAGTTTCCCTCAAAAATACTTGGAGAAAAGATAAAAACCTATAAAAAACATAAAATCAGTGCACCCAATGGGAAGAATCGTTAACTTTGCAAAAACAGAAACCCACGCAAAGCCATGAGACCCATCGTCACTCATTTCACGGACAATGATCTGTACACCTTTACTTGCCAGTATTATATCCTGATGAAATACCCCCGTGCGGAGGTGGAATATACCTTTTTCGACCGCAATGGGACCTGCTACCCCAAGGGCTTCGACAAACTGCTGCGGGAGCAGCTCGACCACATGGCCGAGGTGGTATGCACCCCGGAGGAGGCCGACTACATGCGCGATGCCTGCTACTTCCTTCCCCTGTGGTATTTCACCTTCCTGAAGGGTTACCGTTTCAATCCCAAAGAGGTCAGCATCCATCAGGACGAGGAGGGACATCTGGAGATCACGGTCCGAGGCAAATGGTTCTCTACGATCATGTGGGAGATGCCGATCCTTTCGACGATCTCCGAGTTGATGCATGAGCAGTTGGGAGATTTTGAGAAATACGATCCGGTGCTGGAGCGGAAGCGTGCCGTCGAGAAGTCGGAGCGGATCTTCGGCAACGGCTTGACCTTCGGTGATATGGGCACGCGCCGGCGCTTCAGTTTCGCCCATCAGGACATGGTGATTGGTGCGATGAAGGAAGTATATGATTCCCGGGAGTGGCCGGGCACTTTCACGGGCACGAGCAACGTCTGGCTGGCGATGAAACACGGGACCAAGTGCCTCGGCACCATGTCTCATCAGCTGATCTCCTTCGAGGAGATCGTCAGCGGCGTTTTCGAGTGCAATTTCAACGTGATGCGCAAGTTCAGCGACGTCTATGACGGCGACAATGGGATCTATCTTTACGATTGCTTTGGAGACAAGGTCTTCTTCAGCAACCTGTCGAAGCGGATGGCCATGATGTACAAGGGTTTGCGCGTGGACAGCGGCGACGAGACCGAGCAGACGGAGAAGATCATCGCCAAATACAAGTCTCTGGGCATCGATCCCGCGACCAAGCAGGTTGTCTATTCCAATGGGCTGAATATCGACAAGGCGATCGAGATCCATAAGATGTGCGCCGGCCGGGTGCAGGACAGCTACGGCGTCGGCACGCATATCACCTGCGACATTGTCGGCGTAGAGCCGATGAACATCGTCGTGAAGCTGACGCGCGGGCGGATCACCGAACTGCGTGAGTGGCATGATTGCATCAAGCTCTCTTGCGACAAGGGAAAGACCTTGGGCAATCCGGAGAAGTGCCGTTACATCCAATCCGTGGTGGGAGATTAAGGGCGTATGGAGTTCCGGATCGGTCAAGGATACGACGTGCATGCCCTGAAGGCTGGGCTGCCGATGTGGCTCGGGGGAGTGCAGATCCCTTCGGAAGTAGGATTCATTGCGCACAGCGACGGGGACGTAGCCATCCATGCCCTGTGTGACGCGCTGTTGGGTGCCTTGGCGCTCGGCGACATCGGGCATCATTTCCCGGACACTTCCGACGAATGGAAAGGCGTGGATAGCAAATTGTTGCTGGCCAAAGTGTGCGCGCTGATCGCTCAGCAGGGATATGCGGTCTCGAACGTGGACATCACGATCGCGCTTCAGGCGCCGAAGATCGGTGCCTTGGTGCCGCAGATGCGGGAATGCCTCGCCGGCGTGATGGGCATCGGACTCGACCGGGTGTCGGTCAAGGCGACAACAACCGAACGTTTGGGATTTGTGGGGCGCGGCGAGGGCTGTGAAGTCTGGGCCGTGGCGCTGCTTTGCAAGAATTGAAAAAAATTTTGCAAATTGTTAAAAGTGTTGTACTTTTGCAGTCCCGTTTTGAGCGGGGTTTGACATTGAGATATGGTGTAATGGTAGCACTACAGATTCTGGCTCTGTCAGTGAGGGTTCGAATCCTTCTATCTCAACAAGTCTGGCAACCGGTGCGTCCGGTTGTTTTTTTGACAGCAAGTGTGTTGGCGGGGTAGCTCAGCTGGTTAGAGCGTCGGATTCATAATCCGGAGGTCGTGGGATCGTGACCCACTCCCGCTACAAAACCTAACATAATATGTCTTGATTGACTACGTTCAATCTCACAGACAAAACTCTCCATATACCCGTCACAACCCCTTGTGATGGCTTTTTTATTATATGGGGAGGGCTTGGAGTTGTCTAATCTTCCACAAAACAATATCTTAAGCGAAGTAAAGGATGCTTTTGAGAAATCCTATTGAAAAAACTTGTATGAAACGCTTTTTATTGATTGAGTTGGCCTTAATGATCGGGCTCACGGTATCGGCACAGACAATAGCCGATGACGCCAAGTCGTGGGCAAATGGTTGGAAATATGCCTTTTCGGCCGAAGGACGACAGAAATGGAACCCGGAATTCACGGTCAGGTATTATGCTGGGTTTGTTACCGAAGGGCCAGCCCTTACTGGAGGTGTGCGGATAGACGACAAGCGCACGTTCGGCCTGATGGTCTGGCAGGGTAACACCTGGATTGATGCCGCTCCTGCCAGTGTTTATACCCTTTCTTCCGGCCTATTTATGCGAAGGTATTTCCATTTAGGAAAGAAAGACATTGTGGCGATCTACACGGATTTTGCCATCGGCGCTGGATTCGTGTATAAGATGGATGGAAGATATATGCACAATACCGAAACCGGAGAAACCGTCCGTACAACGGATTATGAAAAAGGACAAGTATTGTTTGCTGCCACTTTACAACCAGGAATGAGATTCCGTTTTTGGCGCAATTTGCATCTGTTCCTTGGGCCGACTATTTCAACTAATACAATTGGGCTCCATCTAGGGGTAGGTTTTTAGTGACACCGTCAAATTCCTTTTTTAGGATCACGGATAAATCGGAATTAATTGGTAAAGAAATGAAAACGTTCGTTATTGTCTGGCTTGTCGCTATGTCGCTGGTGCTAATCGCTGGCCGGGTGTGGTATTATCTCGACAGAAAGAACGAGAAACGTAAGAAGACACCTATGATTCTTATTGCGATTGGCGATTTTATGATGGTTGTTTTCATTTTGGTTTTGCTGAGAATAATAAGGAAGTAAATACCAGTTTCTAATTGATGGTCCGACGATGCACACAATAAGAATATTTCTTATATTTGTTGCAAATATTGATAGAAATGAAAACAACTACTGTTGCATTAGGATCTCATTTTGACGAATTCATCCAGGCCAGCGTTCTTGGTGGCCGCTACACGAACGCCAGTGAGGTGATTAGAGCAGGGTTAAGAAGGCTGGAAGAGGATGAGCAAAAGATAGCAGTTCTCCGTGCTGCCATTGAGGAAGGTGAAGTAAGCGGGTATGTCGAAGACTTTAACTTCGAATCCCACTTGGAGGAGTTGAAGGCTAAACGGAGGAACAATGGCTAAAATTAGATTATCCAGAAAAGCAATTGCCGATTTGGACGGAATTTGGGACTATACCGTCGAAACCTGGTCGGTAGAACAGGCGGTCTTCTATTACCGGCAGATATATAGCGCTATCCAGGGATTGAATGATCTGCCTGTTTTCCTTGAAAAGAGATATGACGTCATCAAACCGGGGCTCTTTGGCTTTAAGGTAGGGCATCACATTATCTTCTACAAAAAGGGCAAAAATAGCTCCATTAGCGTAGATCGCATTCTCCACGAGAAGATGGATTTCCAAAGACATGTATGACCAAATGCGACCCAAGAACTATCTAGTTCTAGAGGGTCTGAAGAGTATTGGTTACCTTTTAGAGTTAAGTAAATCGAATTTGTATGATTGCATTACTTATTGTTGCTGCTCCTCTGCTCATTATGGGCATCGTCATTCTTATCGGCAAGGGAGATAATCTGATTGCCGGATACAATTCTGCATCTAAAGAAGAGAAGTCGCTATACAATATCAAACGCCTTCGTGGCTTGATCGGTGGACTGCTCGTTTTATTGGCCCCGATGATGGTTTTTTTGCTTGGAGAAGAAACGATGACTGCGACTTGGTCATTTGTGGCTCTTACCGTCGTTCTGTCTATTATTGTGGTCATTCTTGCCAATACCTGGGCGAAGAATAAGAATAGCTAAATACCAATTTATCGGTCTCTTGCTCTATCAAGAGTTAGGAGCCAAAAACGACTCCCGAAAGGCTAAGGGTCACTTTCGAGAGGATTCTCCAATTAGGAGCACGGCTGAGTTGAACAACGCTGCGTCAGTCTCTCGGTTACAGGACACCGTTGGAGTGTTGAAGATAATTGATTAACTTTGACACAAGTCACTTTTCCCAACGCTAACCTCTGACATTATGAAACTAGACCCCACTTCCTCATTGTTTAACCGTCGCGACTTTCTCAAGATCGCCGGTGCCGGTGTCGGTGCCGGACTGATGGGCTTCCCCGTGTCCTGCATCCGGAATGACAAGAAAAAGGGCACGCCTGACATCCAGGGCTTTTCCGAGACGGATTCCTCGGATGACGAAATCCCCTGGGTGCCGAAATCCGACCGGAAGATCCGCGTCGGCCTGATCGGGTACGGCGTCTGCCAGTTCGCGGCCCAATTCGGTTTCCAGAATCACCCGAATGTCGAGGTCGCGGCCGTGAGCGACCTGATCCCGGAGCGCTGCGCCGAGCTTGCGAAGGTCACCGGCTGCAACAAGACCTATCCTTCTCTGGAGGAATTGGTCAAGGATGACACGATCGAGGCGGTCTTCATCGCCACGGACGCCCCGAGCCACGTCCGCCATGTTATCGAGGCTCTGAACCATGGCAAGCATGTCGCCTGCGCCGTCCCGGCCGTGTACGGCTCGCTGGAAGACGCCCATCGCCTGTATGAGGCAGTGAAGAAAAGCGGGCTGAAATACATGATGTTCGAGACATCGATGTATCGCAGCAACCTGTATGCGATGCGTACGCTCTATGAGGCCGGGTACCTGGGTAAGATCCTTTACGCCGAGGGCGAATATTGGCATTATTCCAAAAATGGCATCGATTCTTTCAACAACTGGCGCCACGGAATGCCTCCGCAGTGGTATCCGACCCATTCTGACGCTTACTATGTGGGCGTGACAAACGGCAGCTTCCTGGAAGTATCGTGCTTAGGCATCCCGTCCGAGATGGAGCGGTTTCACAACAACCAGTATAACAATCCGTTCGGAACGGAAATCTCCTTCTACCGCACCAGCGGCGGCGGCATCGCGCGCATGGGACGTTCGTCCGACACCCAGGGCCCCGGGTACGGTTCTGAGACGGGACGCGTGCGTGGCACGCAGGGTTCCTATTATGACGAATATGTCGGCGTCACGAAAGACCTGCCCGACTTGCGGCGCCCGGCCTTGCCTCCGGGCATGGAGGCCGGCGGCCACGGTGGCTCTCACGGACACTTGACGGAAGAATTCATCTCCGCCATTCTGGAGGACCGCAAACCCCTCGTTGACGTAGCCATGGCCCTGAACATGACGGTCGGCGGCATCGTAGCCCACGAATCCGCCATGCGCGGCGGCGAGTGGCTGAAGATCCCCCAGTTCAAATATTGGGGATAAGACTCATTGCTTCTGCTGTTCGGGTGGTAATCGAGCAAAGAGCGATATGAAAAAACTACTGATTATTGCTGTATTAGCACTGGTCTTTACGGGCTTCACAAGCCCGGTTGCGGAGCGGTGGAGCGAGGAAAAGGCGAACGAGTGGTACGCATCGCAGCCTTGGCCTGTGGGGTGCGTGTACATGCCTTCATACGGCGGAACACCCGTGGAGATATGGGGGAAGGAGTATTTCAAGCCGGAAGTGGTGGATAGCGAACTGGCCTTGGCGGAGGATCTGGGATTCAACGCCATAAGGTTGTTCCTCTGCGATGTCGTGTGGCAGGAAGACCCGGAAGGCTTCCTGGAGCGGCTGGAAGAAACGGTGCGTCTTGCGGACAAGCACGGCCTGCGTATCCTGATGACATTCTTTACCAACGGGGGTACCATCAAGAATCCTTATACCGGCCCGCAGCCACAGCCTGTGCCGGGGGTGCACAACTCCGTTTGGATGTCTTCGCCGGGCAAAAATGTGGTCAACAATCCGGAACGGTGGCCTGTCATCGAGCGCTACCTCAAGCAAGTGATGATGCGCTACAAGAACGACCCGCGCATCCTGGCGTGGTGCCTTTACAATGAACCGGAAAATACCAAGGGCTTCGAAACCCTGCCCTTCTTGACGGCCGTTTACCGCTGGGCGCGGGAGGTGAACCCCTCGCAGCCGCTGACCTCGCCCATGTGTGCGATGCCGGATGCGCGCTCATACAACAAGCCGATCTCCGACTTCATTTGTGCGAACAGTGACATTATCTCCTTTCATTGCTACGATGATATCGACCGGTGCCGCAAGTTCGTGGATTACGCCCTGCAGTTTGGCCGGCCGGTGCTGTGTTCGGAGTGGATGGCCCGGACGCGCGGCTCCGATTACCCCTCGATCCTACCCCTGTTCAAGGAGAAAAAAATAGCTTGCTTCAGCTACGGACTTGTGAACGGCAAGCAGCAGTGTCAGTATCCTTGGAACCCTGTGGTTGATGGTAAGCCGGTTCCTTTCACGGAAGAGCCGGATGTTTGGTTTCACGACCTCTTCCGTTCGGATCATACGCCCTATAGGGAAGAAGAAATCCGTTTTATCAAGGACTGCCTTGGGGTTACAAATAAAAGCAGGATGGACAGGAGCCGTCTGAATATCGGCACCTATACCCTTCAGCCCTATGCCAGGTCGGAGGTCCACATCCGGGATTTGGCGAAATGCGGGATCGATTTCGTGATCGGAATGAATAACGACCGGGAGACGCTGGACCTGTTCAGCAAATATGGTGTCGGAGCCGTGGTGTCGGGTGCCGTGCCCGGTTGGTGGGGTGGTAACGGAGACAACGCGGGCCAGATGGCGGCTACCCATCCGCTGTCGGAATATGAGGAGCGTGCGGCTGGATTTGTCGATCATCCTGCGATCTGGGGCATTGATATCGGCGACGAACCTTCTGCGCTGGATTTCCCTCATTATGGGAAAGTGGCGGCGAAGGTAGAACAACTGTTCCCGAAACAGTTTGCCTATCTCAACCTCTATCCCAATTATGCCTCCGTTGCGAAAAACACCGAAGACCAGACCATCAACCAGTTGGGTACGACCTCCTACCGGGAACATATCGCTGCCTATTGCAGGAATGTTCCCATGGATTATCTCTGCTATGACTTCTACGTCTATTCCAGCCGGCTCCCGCTGATGTATGACAACCTCAAGATTGTTTCGGATGCCTGTACGGGAACCTCCCGCAGCATGTGGATCGTGCTGCAGGTGAATAGTCTTAATCCGGAGGAGTGGGTCTCGTTGAACCAGCTCCGTTTCCAAGCCTGGACGGCCATGGCGTTCGGGGCGGAAGTGATCACCTGGGCCTGCTATACGGCTGGGTGGTGGCACAATCAGGTGCTGGATGAAAAGGGGGAGAAAACGCAGCAGTACGAAAAGCTCAAAAAGATGAATGCCGAGATCCATAGGCTTGCGGAACCGTATATGAACTATCGAAGGGTAGCCAGCAGTTTCGTAGGTTTCGACGGCACTCCTTGGCTGGAAGGCGTCAGCCAAAAGAGTGAGCCTTCATTCAACAACGGTGTGGTCAGTGGCCTCCAGGCCGATGACGGGAGTCCCCTTGTGGTGGGAGATATGGTTTCCCGGAGCGGGGACGGAAGCCGGGCCCTGTTCGTCACTTCTGCCGATGATCCTTATGACAAAGGGCCCAAAGCACATACCCTCCTTTTTCAGGCTGACGGCTGCAAAGTGAAAGTCTCCGGCCCTTCCGGAGACGTGAAACTGGAACAGATCGCTTCCGGTTGGTACACTTGTCCCCTCGCTTCCAACGAAGCGGTTCTTATTGAGCTATTTTAATCCACCCGGCATCCCATGCCTTGATGAAGGGGATGGTGACAAGGACATCATCCCCTTCGCGTATGGCTTTGAGCCTGTGAGATCCTTTCACATCTTCCCAGCTGAACTTAGCCTTGCTTGGGCAAGCGCGAAGCCGGAGCGTAATGTTTTCCTGGTCGGTGATCGTGGCATTTACATAAGTCACGGAGCGCAGATGTCCGCTCTCGGCATCAACCCGAGGGACCGTCACGCACTGGGAGAAGGTTTCGGGGAATACAGACAGCCGCCCTTCTGACGCCCAGTCGAATACGCTCAGAAGCTTTTGCCTCTCGGCCGCAGAAATGTCATAGTTGAAGGGCTGGCCCAGAACCGCGGCCCTTTTGCCACCTTGGGTCTCATAGCAGGCAGCATCCTGGGGGAGTCCTTCGGGACTGTCCACTTTCTTGAAGAGAGACTGAAGCCCTTTTTCTTTCACCGTGTCCCATCCACGTGCATCCAGGATGACGTTGTTCCCAGACAAGAATCCGGCGATTTCCTCACCGTCCATACCCGCGATATTCTGTGCGTCCAGGATACTGGCCGTACACCGTTTGGCCTCGGGTGTAAAGGGAATGCCGAGGGGAGAGAGGGTGATGCATGTCCTTCCTGCATCTGTATTCATCCATCCCGGCTCGTCGCGCAGAACCAGGGACGGACTGATGTAGTCATCGATGCCGGCTCCTTCTGAACCCTTGTTGAAGGCTACATAGTCACAGAAAAGCTTATGATACCTGTCCAGATACTTGAAGTAATTGTCTGCATACCAGTCTATTGGTTCGTGGTTCCCGCCGCTGATGGAGTAAGACATGGCATTGGCACCCATTGACAGATACAGCAAGGTCTCGGTGCAAAGGGATTGAGGGCTTTTTCCTGTGGCGCGATGCTGAAAACCCTCAATTTCAGGGAATATGATATGAAAGTCTCCTTCCAGACGCCCGATTTGCCGGGAGATGCCATAAGCCTTTTCGATGATCATCCTGGGGGCGTGGTCATTGTAAACGCCATGTCCCGGACGGGAAGACACCGTGTTGCCGGTCGCTGCGCGCATCGCGTCGAAGATTTTGTTCCAGTCCCATCCTTCCATCAGATTGGCGTGGAATGCGACATGCTGGAGGCCGAGATGAGACTCCGGGGAGACTTGGTGGACAGCCTCCGCTATCTGCCTGGCAAAAAATGCGAGTGAATTCTGAGAGAATTCGATCCACTCGCTGCGGATGCCGGGCTGGTTGGATTCGAGCGCTTGGACAAGGTTGTCGTGGGTGAACCGATGGCCGTATTCCTCGTTGAACAGGGCAATGCAGTGGTCGCAGAAGCAGATGATTTCAGAGGGACCGTGAAGAGTCAGGCGAAGATCATCATCGACCATTACGTTGTCCGGATGGATCGCCTCGCAAACCTGGGCGTACTTCCGGGCAAAAGCCTGGGCAAAAGCCGTATCCCTCGGACAAGTCTGGGTGTAGGATGCTTTTCCGTTTGCGCCAATGGCTGCGCGGAAACCGTATTTGTTCGGACCGGGAGGACACTCGACATTGTCCGGATGCCCAAGGGAAATGTCCTGATAGGAAACAATGATGCCCAGTTCCCTGAAATCAGCCGCTGCTTTCTTCAGTTTCTCCAACTCTTCATCCGAGGCCAGAGCGTGTTGCTGGCCGTTGCCTTCTGCAAGAAGCCAGATCTCGTCACAGGCGTTCGGATATTTGCGGAACGCATCGATCAATTCACTTTCAATACGCTCGGACAAATGGTCAACAGGCCAAAACCGGATGACGGATTTGTACTCCGATTCAGCTACCGGCTTGGCGGCGTTGATATTCTGCCCTTTCTGGGTGCAAGAAAATGCAAAAGGTAAGATGAGAAAGAAAAGAAGTGCGATACGCTTGTTCATGGCTTTTAGATGGGGGGGGGGTGGAAAAGAAAAAAGAAAAGGGGAAGAGAGAAGATTTGGAACAAGTTTTCGGGGAAAAGAGGAAAAACCCACAAATTGGAGACTAAAAAG
>JAEEGL013672951.1_pt1 | contig 17787 bp, 12 predicted proteins | sample 9134231 | NCBI WGS metagenome assembly JAEEGL01 (sample SAMN16246548, study PRJNA631951) | gut metagenome | biome: gut microbiome; feature: rumen; material: fiber-attached | host: Bos | place: Iran: Karaj | collected 2018-10 | reverse complement strand
TCCGTTCCGTTTTCACCGCAGGACGTCCCCTGCGTCCCGATTTTTCAATTCTCTCCGCTCTTTTCTTCGGGCGGATCCTGCTCGGCGTCCTTCCGTCCGGCTCCCTTATCCGACCGGATCCCGGTCCGGGAGCGGTTTCCGCCGGAAACGCAGGACGGGCAGGATGAGCAACAGCCGCAGGAACAGCAGCCGTTCCCGCTCCGTTTTCTCCGGACAAGCAGGAATACGGCGGCGGCAAGCACGAGAACCAGAATGGCGGTGAGTGCGAGATCGGCTCCGTTCATGCGCATCCCTCCTTCAGAGCAGCATCCCGATCAGATGCGCAGCGGAAGCCGCGGCCCACGCGACCGCGCACTGCCAGACGACGACGCCGAGCGCCCATCCCCGTCCCATTTCGCGCCGGATCGACGCGATGGCGGCGGCGCAGGGGGTATAGAGGAGGGAAAAGATCAGCAGGCACGCGGCGGACAGCGTCGTCAGCGCGCCTTCCACGCCGCCCGCGAAGAGGAGTTCCATGGTGGACACCACGCTCTCCTTCGCAATGAATCCGGTGATCAGGGACGTGCAGATGCGCCAGTCGCCGAGTCCGAGCGGCTTCATGAGCGGCACGAGCCATCCGGACACCATGGCAAGAATGCTGTCGTGAGAATCGGACACCAGATTGAGCCGGATATCGAACCGCTGCAGGAACCAGATCACAACGGTGGCGATCAGAATGATGGAAAACGCGCGCTGCAGGAAGTCCTTCGCCTTATCCCACAAGAGACGCACGACGTTCTTCGCGCCGGGCATCCGGTAATCCGGCAGTTCCATCACGAAGGGCACGGCCTCCCCGCGGAACAGCGTTCCTTTGTACAGCAGGGCGGCGGCGATCCCGAGCGCGATCCCCAGCACGTACAGCCCCGTCATGATCAGTCCCCCGCGCTTCGGGAAAAACGCGCTCACGAAAAACGCGTAGATCGGGACCTTCGCGGAACAGCTCATGAAGGGAGTCAGCAGGATGGTCATCTTCCTGTCCCGCTCGCTCGGGAGGGTGCGCGTCGCCATGACCGCGGGAACGGTGCACCCGAATCCCACGAGCAGCGGCACGATGCTCCGCCCGGAAAGGCCGAGCCGGCGCAGCAGCTTGTCCATCACGAAGGCGACCCGCGCGATATATCCGCTGTCCTCCAGTACGGAGAGGAAGAAGAACAGCGTCACGATGATGGGCAGAAAGCTCAGCACGCTCCCGACCCCGGTGAAGATCCCGTCGATGATGAGGCTGTGCAGCGCGTCGTTCACATGCGCGGCGGTCAGGGCTGCGTCCGCCGCGTCGGACAGGGCGGCGATCCCCGTTTCCAGAAGATCCTGCAGGAACGCGCCGATCACGTTGAACGTCAGCCAGAACACCAGCCCCATGATGAGGATGAAGGCGGGGATCGCGGTGTATTTCCCGGTCAGGATCCGGTCGATCTTCTCGCTGCGGAGGCGTTCCCTGCTCTCCTTCGGCTTCGTGACGGTCGCGCGGCAGACACGCCCGATGAAATTGAAGCGCATGTCCGCGATGGCGGCGCTCCGGTCCAGCCCGGATTCCTTTTCCATCTGCAGAATGATGTGCTCGACGGTTTCGGTCTCGTTTCCGTCCAGCTTCAGCTGATCCCGGATCAGCGCGTCGCCCTCCACCAGCTTGGAGGCTGCGAACCGCACGGGCAGACCCGCCGCTTCCGCGTGGTCGGCGATCAGATGGGAAATGGCGTGCAGACAGCGGTGCACTGCCCCGCCGCTGCGGTTTTCGTCGCAGAAATCCTGCCGCGTCGGTCTTTCCTGATACCTTGCGATATGGACGGCGTGTTCCACCAGCTCGTTCACGCCGGAATTCTTCGCCGCCGAAATGGGCACCACCGGCACGCCGAGCATCGCTTCCATTTCGTTGATGTCGACGCTCCCGCCGTTCGCCGTCACCTCGTCCATCATGTTGAGGGCGACCACCATGGGGCAGTTCATTTCGAGCAGCTGCATGGTCAGATACAGATTGCGCTCGATGTTCGTCGCGTCCACGATGTCGATGATGGCTTTCGGCTTTTCGTTCAGGACGAAATTCCGGGAGACGATCTCCTCGCTGGAATACGGGGACATGGAATAAATCCCCGGCAGATCGGTCACGACGGTATCCGGCACACCGCGGATCTGGCCGTCCTTGCGGTCCACGGTCACGCCCGGGAAATTCCCGACGTGCTGGTTCGCTCCGGTCAGCGCGTTGAAGAGCGTCGTTTTGCCGCAGTTCTGATTTCCGACCAGGGCAAAGGTCAGCTTCGTTCCCTCCGGCAGCGGATCCCCGCTCCCTTTCGGATGGAATTTGCCTCCCTCGCCTAAGCCCGGATGCAGATTTTCCTTCCGGCCGTCCCTGTTTTCTTCCACCGCGTCCCGTTTCTTCCCGCCGATCGGCTGGATCCCGATCTTTGCGGCGTCGTTCAGCCGCAGCGTGAGTTTATAGCCGTGGATCATCAGCTCCACGGGATCCCCCATCGGCGCGTACTTGACCGTCGTGACCTCCACGCCGGGGATCACGCCCATATCCAGAAAATGCTGCCGGAGCGCGCCTTCGCCTCCGACGCTTGTGATTACCGCGGAGCAACCGGGCGAGAGCTCCCGCAGCGTCATGCTTTCTTTCTCCAAAGATTCCATGCCGGTCCTTCCGGAGTTACATCCGCGAAAAACGGCGGATGCCGTTCCGTCCTTTCCCATGCGATCGGATTCCGCGTCTATTATAGCACGTGCTCACTTGTCCGTCAACCGTTTCGGAGAACAAAGGCGCAGCCTTTGTGATCTTATTGAATCCGCTGTGCGCGGGACAGTTTTTTGAAAGGCTTCGCCTTTCAAAAACCCCCTGTCCGATACAAACCGGACAGGGGGTTTTTTATGGATTCGGTTTTGTGAATCGGAAGGGACTCAGTGTCTCTTCTTGGAGACAGCGAAGCCGCCGAGGGAGATCACGGCAGCGACAGCAGCCACGATGCCGAAGTCGAACGTGTTCGGAGCTTCCGCCTTCGCGTCAAGCTTCTCGTCCGCTGCGGCGGCAGCCTTGTCGCCGAACACCGTCAGTTCGGAAACCTGGAAGGTTCCGGAAGCGGTGCCGTCCGCGCTGAACTTCACGTAGGACACGCCGTCGGCAGTCCCTTCGCCCGGATAGTAGGTGAAGTTGGTCTCTTCGAAGAACGTGTCGTCGCCGGAAGCCAGTTCGGTCCAGTTCTCGCCGTCCGCGGAAACGGAGATCGTCCACGCGTTCGGAGAACGGCCGTTGTAATCCGCGTTGTCGTTGGCCGTCGCCATGGTGAAGCCGGTGATGTTGTACGTGCCGTCGAGCTTCACAACGGATTCGGCCGGGAACTCGTTCGTGCAGAACTTCGTGCCGGTCTCGCCGTCCCAGAGGTTCTCCGGGCCTTCGCCGCCGAAGCTGCCGGTGCCGGAAACGAATTCGTAAGCGGTGATGATGTTCTTGCCGTCGGCAGCGGCGTCCACATCCGCCAGACCTCTGGAAGCAGCCTCGACCTTGCCGGGAGCGCCGTAGAATTCAACTTCCGCGACGTCGCCGTGGTTCTTGTCGTTGAAGTAACGGAACTGAGAATAACCGGTGTTGTTCTCGAATTCGGTCACGATGGTGTATTCCGTGGTGGAAGCGGCCTGAGCGTCGGAAGTCCACAGGGTCTCCCAGTTCTCGCCGTCGTTGGAACCCTGGATTTTCGCGCCGTCGAAGCGGTCGGCAAATCCGTCGCGGGACAGGATCGCAACCTTGTCGAGGATGTAGCTTTCGCCCGCGTCCATGCCGCAGAAGCCGTCGCCGACTCCGAGCGGATCGAAGAACGTAGCGGGATCGCCGTCAAAGGCAGCGGCCGCACCTGCAGCGGCGTTGTCGCCCCAGCCGGTCTCGTTGCCGATCACGGTGCCGTTGATGACGTTGTCGCCAGCGCCGGAAGCGGGATACGTGGGAGCGGCAGCGGCGGGTTCTTCACCGGCGGCATTGGCCGCGAGAAGCGCCACCGTGTTCAGCGTGGAAGGATCGGACCAGTACGCTCTGCCGTCGTAGGTCTGCCAGGTCGTGAAGGTGTCGCGGCTGTTGTCCGCGTCGGCGTCGTCGTCCACGGAGATGTTGTAGCCGATCTTGTGGTTCGCGGAGTACGTGAAGTTTTCCGTCAGAACGGGAACCGCCACTTCGACGATGTATCCGTCCGCCGTACGGTCGGCCGCCATTTCAGCCTGCGTGTAGACGTCCTTATTGCCGGTGTAGTAGTTGGTGCCGCCGTCGGCGTTGCAGAAGATGTGCCAGTCGCCGGGCACCTGGTTGAAGTCGGTCTGCTCGGAGTAGGTCTCGGAGACCCAGAAGTTGATGCCGTTGGTGGTGGACTGCGCGTCGGAGTCCATCGTCACGTCGTCGATGACCGCCAGCAGATACAGCGTGTCTTCGGTCCACAGCACCTTGGTGTAGCCGGTAGCCACGTCGATATCCTTGAGGTCGGTGAGGGTCCACTGGTCGTTTTCATACACGAGCGCGTACATGGCCTCGGTGGTGTCCCAGATGTCGTCGACAATGCCGTCGATCTGCGGCTTCTTCGTCGCGTATGCGGCGTAGGCGTCGGCGTCGATCAGGGCGGTCGTGTTGGCCGTGCCGCTCAGATAGGGAGTGGAGTACAGGGAGACCCAGTAAACGTCACAGGATTTCAGGGTCGAATCGTCCATGCCGGACGGCGCGTAGACGTAGAAGTCATGCGTGCCCTTATCCACGTAGAAGGAACCGGTCACATATCCGTGCTCGTCGGTTTCCCACAGATCGATATACACGCGCTTCGTGCCGTCGGGATCGTCAATGGAGTAGTCCACGCCGCGCTCCGCGCCGTTGCGGGCCACGTACTCGATCAGGAAGGTGTACATGCCGGATTCCTTCGCCTCGAACGTATACCAGACGCAGGTATCCATCTTCGGGCAGTATCCGTTGCCGCCCGAGGCAAGGTTGTGGAGGTTCACGTTGATCTCGCCCTTGTACCCGGAGACGTCGTCCATGTCGGACTTCACGGAAATGATCTCTTCGCCTTTGATTTCGGGATATGTATCAAAGAACGCAAAATCTCCGCGGACCTCGACGGGAGTTTCCACGGTCGCAAGACCGGTCGTGTCGCTGCCCTTGGTTTCCGTAGTGCCGAGCGTGATGTAGTCATAGCTGTCGGCATCCCAGGAACCCGCGTTCATGGAGGAAGCCATGTTATAGATGGCCGCGGTCGCTTCCAGATTCTTCTGGGTCACGTCGTTGATCTGGAGCTGCAGGCCGATGGACATGTTTTCGCTGAGGCCGTATTCCTTCAGGTTGACCAGCATTTCGATGTTGTAGCCCTGCGCGGTTCTCTGCGCGGCGTACTGATCGAAGTAGTCAACAGTGTCTTCGGGACCGTAAGCGTAGAATCCGCCGCCTTCCACGTAGTAGGACGGATAGCCTTCGCAGTCGATACGGAACTGCTGAACGAGATCCTCGTGTTCGTTGCCGAAATCGTAGAAGATCTCAACGGAGTCCGTCGTCCAGGGGTGTTCGTTGTGCGAGGTTTCGGTCGGCTTGCAGACGTCGGCGTCCACAACCTCGACCAGGAGGTAATACTCGCCGTCCGCCCACAGCATGTAAGCCTTGCCGTAGGTGCCGGTCTGTTCGCCGGTCAGGAACTGGTTGATGTCCACGACCAGCGCGTTGTCGTAGGCTTCGTCCTTCGCTCCGTCGATCGTGATCTGACCTTTTTCGATCTTTGGAACGTCGCCCTTCTTTTCTCCGATGTCCGAGGCGAAGACCGCCGTGGCCATCAGAAGCGCAGCCATAAGGACTGCAAGAATGCCAAGTACCTTTTTCATGGTAAATTCCTTTCTGCAAAATTGTTTCGTTTACAGTGGTAAAAGAATGTGGAGCGCATTCTTTTGTTTCTATATTATACTACACAAAAACACGGGATGCAAGGGGGAAGGCGAAAAATAAATGCATTTCCCAATCTTTTCCTCCGGCGCGGGGGTTCTTTAACTATCCGGAAAAACTCAGGCCTCTCCGTAATACGCGTCGAGCACCGCGGAGGCCGTCTCCGCCCAGACGATCAGGTTCCCGGGCCGGTAGCCGACGGTGCTGATATCCTTCAGGGTGATGTCGCACGGGCAGCCGTATTTCAGGCAGATCTCCGCCGTCTCCCCGATCTCCCGCCGGATCAGGTCCGGGTCCGTGACGTCCGCGACGTGCGCCGGGTTGGGCTTGCGCGACAGAACGTAGTTCCCGCCGATCTGCTCCGCTGTTTTTTCCAAATCCGCCCACGGGGTACAGCCGATCTTGCGCAGGTTCGGATAGAGCTTCAGACGGTCGATCCGGTCGTGCAGAGGCTCGCAGCAGCCGTAATAGGTGCAGGCGCAGCGGCTCGCCAGCGGAACGCTGTACCGGATATCGAACTCCTCGTGCGCCTCGGGGGAAACCGCCGAGAACATCTGCGCCATCGTCCGGAACCAGATGTCCCGGCAGGTATAGTGCTCCGGATCGGGTTCGTGCGGCAGGGTCACGGCGTTCGGCGTGCAGTGCAGGGAGGGGACGCGGGGATCGTATAACCCGAGCGCCTCCATCTGATCCATCTCCGCCGCCATGCCCCGGGTGAAAAGGGCCATGATGCGGTGCAGGTACTCCGGCCGTTCCATCATGTCGATCAGGATCGGCTCCACGCCGCGCAGCATGGCGATCTGGTCCCACGGGGAGTAATAGATGCCGTGCCCGCGGATCTCTACGGGCATGATGCCGCCGACGATCTCTTCCACGTGCGCTTTGGCGGCCGCATCCCTTTCCGGATACGCGGTGATGACCGGATCGTGATACATCTCGAGCGAGCTCTCGTCCGCGAGGACGTCCTCGTACCGGTGCGAAACGATGTTGTTCCGCCGGTCGACGGCGAGCCGCTCCTCTTTGATGCTGAACCCGTTGCCGGTGGAGCCGAAGGATTTTCCGATCACCCAGACCGGCTCGATGAAATTGTCGCAGCGGAAGTGCTTTTCCCGGAACAGGGCGACGCGGAGGCCGTATTCCATGCCGCGCAGTTCCGGATCTTCGCATACGCAGTCCAGTTCCCCGTCCAGGTTCATCTCGTGCCACGGGATCTCTTCCATGATCAGCGGCGGGCGGACGATTTTCAAGTCGTTCGAATCCCGGAACCGCTTCCGCATCCGGACGTGCTTGTCCGACACGGCGATCTCCATGTACCGCTTCGTCAGCTCGCGCACGACGGCTGTGTCTTTTTTCAGATCGCTCATTTCCTGCCTCCGTTTTTTCTTTTCCGCCGCCGTCCGGCCGGTTTATACTAATTCCTGTCTAAATTGTTGCATAGGAGGGCTGCTTTTCCGCCATGGCATTCATTTCGCCGCCTTTCAACACCGCCAGTGTTGGCACGGCGTCGGCATTCGCCATGACAAAAAATCAGCTCCCCCTATTGCAACGATTTAGACACTCATTAGTATTACTGCATCACTTCGTTGAGATTCCAGCCGGAGGACTCGAAATCCCCCTCCGTGTCGTACAGCCGCCTCAGCAGGCACGCGCTTTCGGTATGGGAATGCACCGGATAGCCGGTCCCCTCTTCCCATACGCAGCCCGCCGCGAACGACGCGTCCCGGAGCCATGCGGGGAGCCGGTCCCACGTGGTCAGAAGGATCCCGTACGCGCCGAGCTTCTTCGCGTCGGCGGCGAGGGAGCGGATGTTCTCCCGGTTGTCCCAGGGACAGACGACGGTGTCGAAGCCTTTTTCCATGAGCAGGGCGGTCGTGGCGTTGAAGCCGTCCCGGTAATCGTACTGCCAGTCCGCCATGACGATGCGCCTGTCGAGCAGATCGAGCGCCGCGGCCGTGTTCCGGTTGTCGCCGTTCGCCACGATGGGACCTTCTCCGAAATCGGACCGCCGGAGGAACTGGTCGTGCCAGACGATGGGACGGCGGCCGGTACTGCACACGTCCTCCGTCAGGCGGTTCAGAAATTCGGCGAGCAACTCGTGCGGCACGCGCTTCCGGCAGCGGTCGCAGGTGGCGAAGGAATACGCTTCGTCGAATCCGAGATGGAAATAGCGCCCGTCCCCGCAGAAATCGATGAGCTCCTCGCGCATGGCGGCGAGAAGGCGGTACGTATCCGGATCCGACAGGCACCACGTCCATCCGTCCGGCTCAAAGAGGCGGGACAGGCGCGGATTCCGGTTCAGAAGCACATGCCGTCCGTAGCAGGAGCGGGACTGGCTGGCGTGGCCGAACTGGTTCGCCATGGGGATGACCTCCATGCCGTAGCCGTTCGCCAGAGCGACGAGGGGCTTCAGCTCGGCTTTGGAGAAGGAGCGGTCCTTCCAGGAGAGCGCGGGCTCACATTCGTAGCGGAACGTCCCCCAGAATTCGAGGATCACGTGGGTCATCTTGAAAAATCCCGCCAGATGGATCGCCTTTTCAATATTGTACAGCTTCGTGTCCGGAAAGACGCAGAAATGCACGGCGCGGAAGGGGATCGCCGGGGCGTCGTGCGCTTCGGCGGCGGAGATATAGAAGGATTCTCCGCCTTCGGCGAGGTTTTCCGGGCAGATCAGCTGCACGAGGGTCTTGATCCCGTCCGCCAAGCCGCCGCCGTCCTTTGCGATGACCGAGACGCCGGATTCCGTCACCGTGAGCGCGTACCGGTCTCCCTCGCGCAGCGCGGCGCCGTTTTCCGTGCCGATCCGGAAGACTGCGCCGTCCGGCTGGGGCGGGGCGCTCTCCGGAAGGAGGGTCAGTTCGGAGGCGTCGCAGGAAAACCGGCGCCACAGCGTTTTCACGCGGTCCGCCTGATCCGGGGAAAGACCGTTTGCGCGGGCTCTTACCTGCGCGCCGAAGACAAAGCGCCGTGCTTCGTCCTCGGCAAAGGAGTTCGGAGCGGGATAAAGATGCTGCAAATACATGTCGTACCTCCTGTCCTCAGGTCCCGTTTTCCGCCGTTCCTCCCGACCCTTCCGTTCCGAAGGATGCAAACAGGGCATCGGAGGAAAAGAGCTCCGTCAGCGCGGCGATGTTGTCTTCCTCGAAGACGGTGTCCTTTACCGTATGGATCTTATTCATGTAAAGACCGATGCGCTTCGATTCGTTGAGCGCGCATACGGCGGCGGAAACCTTGAAGTTCGCCTGATCGGACGGGTAGATCGTCCCTTTTTTCGGGCAGACCTCGCAGACCTGCGCGCGGGAGGAGAAAACTTCGGCCGCCTTATTCCGGGCAGCTTCGTAAAACGGCAGCTTCTGCGCGGGCTTCGAGAAAAGCGCGAGGATATGTCCGCCGTCCGAAACGCAGTCGAAGTTCACGATCAGGGTGCTCTTCCGGACGGCTTTGTGGGCGGCCGCGAACGCAGCAGAGCCGAGCAGGCCGTTCTCCTCGTTGTCGAAGAGAACGAACGCGGCGTTTTTTCCGGAATCCGCGAGCAGCTCGGCCAGGGTGAGGACGGTCACGACCCCGGAGGTATTGTCGTTGGCGGTGTGGGGATTCGGATGATCGCCCATGAACACCCAGAGCACGCCGAACAGGCCGAGGATCAGCACCGCTTCCGTGACGAGGATCCCCCAGGAATCCAGCAGCCCTCTGCACAGCCATATGGCGAGAAGATCCAGGGCGAAAATCGGAATGACGAATAACAGCGAGATCCCGATCTGATACAGGATGAAGAGGAACAGATTGCGCGGGGTGATGAAGTTGGGAAAAGGCAGTCCCGCGCAGGTGTCGTAATGGGCGGTAAAGATCACGTCCGCCGAATCGGGGTCGCCGAGGACGATGTTCCGGCTTTTGACGAGCGATCCGCTTTCCTCCACGCGCATCCGGTCCCCGAAGCGCTCCTTCAGCATATCGATGAAGGCGGTTTTCTGTTTCTTCCGTTTCCGGACCTCATAGGCCGGCAAAATGACATTCTTCCAGTCTGTCTGCATGCGATGCCTCCTCGCTTGACGGAATCTACGGATCCATTGTACAACGGCGGAGGGGAAATGTCAAGAGCGGGAAGGGGGAACGAAAGACGCTGAGGAAACAAAGACGCAGCCTTTCGTTCCCCCCGTGCCGCCTGTCCGCAGGCTCGACGCAGTCAGCGTGAAAAAAGAGGAATGAAAGGCATAGCCTTTCATTCCTCTAACCCCGGCAGTCCGCAGATGCCTTCTTTCACTTCCGTCCCGTCCGGCAGCGTGTGGATCACGGTCTCCGTGTGCTGTTCCGTGCCCGGCACACTGTACCCGCATGCAGGACAGGTATAGTCCGTCCAGCAGAAGGTCCTCCTTGCGCGGCACCCTTCCCCGTGTTCCGGATCGATGCAAGATGCGAATCCCGTCACGGACAGGCCCGATTGGTGTTTTATCGGATCATGGGTACAGACCGCCCTGATCTCAGCCGCCCCGCACTGAGGACAAAGATCGCCCGCTGCAAGCGAGTCTTCCCGCCCGAGTTCCGCGGCGATCGCGCCGATTTCTGCTTCATCCGCCGCGCCGGGATCCGCCGACACGCTCCAAGCCATCCGGAGCAGGTCCTCGAGCGGCAGGGGCCGGATGACCCCGTCCTCCGAGGATCCCGGGACGATTTCCGTATCGGCAATCATGCAATACACATATCGTGAATCCGTCCAGAAAAGATGGGATTCCACACGGCCATCATTCCAGACCACGCGGACAAGCTGTCCTTCATACGAACCGATCTGAACGGGGTCCGTCCGCATGGAGCGGAAGCCGCCGTCGGGAATGGCGGTACTCGTATACGGGTTCGAAGGATTGAACGTCCACCGGTTGAACAGGATCCCCGTCCACATGGGTTCCATGCCCGGGTAATATACGTCGTGCTCCGGTTCGGGCTTGTATGTCATACTGATGAAATCGTACTCGGACTGGTCGTTCGTGTGAGCAAGATGATACCCTTCCGGGATCCACGCCGGCTCGCATCCTGTTTCCGTTTCCGCAAACGGCGCGTCTTCGTCCACCCTCAGTTCGATGTGCACGACGCGGCCCTCCGTATCGGCCTGTGCGCGTGTCCGGAATACCGCCTCCCGGATCGCCGGTACCGTTGCTACGGCCGCGGCCGCCGTCATAAGCAGCACAGCCGCCGCAGACACCGTCAGCACGCGCAGAAGAGTTTTTCCGGACACGGCTTTTGTCCTTCCGCTTTGTTTTGTCCGCGTCCGGCGCAGCAGCCGCTTCCATTTCCTGCGGAATCCCGCGGAATATTCCCGGTTCATCCCGTTCAGACGGTCAATGTATGCGGCGCGTTCGTCCGCCAGCAGCTTTCCCGCCTGACGCATCAGCAGCTCGTCACAGCTATTGTTCGCATTCATCGTTTTTCCTCCCGGATCTTCCTTTTCAGCGCGTCCCTCGCCCGCGCCAGCCTTGTCGCCACGGTACTTTCGGGGATCCCGAGCATGGCGGCGATCTCACGGTTGCCGTATTCCTCGCCGTATCGGAGCAGGATCAGCGCGCGGTATTTCTCAGGCAGCTGCCTCACTGCTCGCTCGAGCGTTCCGAAATCGCAGTTATAAAATTCCTCACGCGTGAAATATGCCTCTTCGGCGCTCTCTCCGTCCGCCGGCCGGAATCCGTTTTCTTCGGACGCTTCGAGCGGACCGCCGGCCGGTGATGGACCGTTCTGATCCGGAAGGGGGATCTCGCGCGCCATACGCCGTTTTCTCTTTCTATACCGGTCCAGGGCAGCGTTTTCGACCGTACGGAGGACGAGCAGTTTCCGCCGCTTTTCGTCCGGGCCGCGGAAGTATTCCGGTGCGGCGCAGATCTTTTCGAACGTGTCCATGACTGCGTCCTCCGCCTGTCCGTCGTCCCGGAGGATGTCATACGCTGCGCGGAACATCGCGTTTCCGTATTTGAGAAAGATGTCCTCCGCTGTGTCGGCAGCCTGCGATGTGCAAACCGCTTCTTCCGGATCTTCCCGGACGAGTCCGCCGGTGTTGTTTCGCCCGGCAAAGAGGCTCAATATCGCTTCAAGCATGGATGCTCCCGCCTCCTTTCCCTGCTCCCGTCCCCGTATAACGTTCCGGCGCGCGGAAATATCCCGTTTTTAAGAAAAAATCCGCCGGGGAAGCGGATTTTTTGAATTGTGCAGAATCAGGACAAACCACGCGGGGGTTCTCCCGGATTTACCTCAGTTCGATCACGTTCACCGAATGGGCGGGGAGCGTGACGGTTCCGCCGAATGATGTCCAGGAGGAGGACGCGACGCCGACTTCCGAGCGGTCTGTGTCGTTGTACGCGTCCGGGGAAGGTCCGTTCAGGGTGTGGATCCGCATTTCCCGCGGCGCGCCGTCCAGAAATACGAACTCCGCCGTCTCTTCCGCGGCGGGATTTTTGTTTACGGCGGCGACGGCGTATTGACCGTCCCCCTGCGTCACCGTGATATCCACGGCGGTCACCGTCTTTTCCCTGCCCCCGATGCGTCCGGAAATCACCGGGACCTCCTCCGTCCAGCAGTCGAGGACCGTGTTTTTCAGAAGATTGGCGTACAGATCGAAGACAAAATACTGCGGCCGGAGGACGATCCCGCCCGGATGAGTGAAGATCGCGCCGCGGGTGTTGACGGCGGGGGAGAAGCAGGCCATTTTCACCAGATCGCAGTTGCGGAGGCAGGTATTCAGGAACGACGCGGAGAACACGGCGTCCGCCATGGTGTAGAGGGAGTTGATGTCGTTTTTGTCCCGCTCGCCGAGGACTTTGTCCCGGTAAAACGTTTCGTCCTCCGAACGGTAGGCCTGCCGGTTCCAGGTGTCGATGAAGTTCGGGTGGTACCAGCCCCGGAGGTTCCATTCGTCGTAGGCGATCTTGATCTTCTTTTCCAGCCCCAGCGCCGTGAGGTAGGCCCGGACCCGGCCGACGGAGCCGGCAATGTCCTCGCCGGTATGCAGCACGACCGTTTCGTAATCGTCGGGGATCAGGCCGTTCGCGGTGTTGCCCCAGTAGCCGTGGATGGAGATCCAGTCGAGGTAGACGCCGGCGGTCCGCAGAAGGCTGAGGTTCCAGTCGAGGTTGTCGATGGACGCGGCGGACAACTCGAGTGTCGGATCGACCCGGAGCATCATTTTCGCGGATTCGCGCACGAGCCGCCCCCATTCTTCCGCGTCCTTCGCGCCGATCTCATGCCCGCCCCAGTTTTCGTTCCCGATGCTCCAGTACTTTACGCGGTGCGGCTCGGGGAAGCCGTTGGCGATCCGCTCCCTGGCGAACCTGCCCATTTCCCGGAGGTTGCAGTATTCCACCCAGTCGCTCATGTCCTCCGCCGATCCGGTCCCGGCGTTGGTGCAGATATAGGGCTCGCATCCGATCTTCCGGCAGAGCTTCACGAATTCGTCGGTGCCGAACGTGTGGGGCTCTTCGACGCGCCAGGCCTTGTCGTAGGCGGGCACGCGGGTTTTCCCGACGCCGGAGTGCCAGTCGTAGGCGGAGACATAGCACCCGCCGGGCCAACGGATGATGGGCGTCCGGATCCTGCGGAGCGCGTCCAGCACGTCCGAGCGGAAGCCGTCCTCATCCGCGAAGGGAGAGGTCGGATCGTAGACGCCCCCGTAGATCTGACGGTGAAAATGTTCGAGAAAATGCCCGTACAGCATTCTGTCCGCCTGTCCGACGGTCTGATTCCGGCTGCAGATGATTTTCATGGTTTTCCCCTTTTTTGCAGAAATAATGATTCCTTCTGCCTTCATTATACACCATCCGGCGGGAAAAAGGAATACCGAATCCGGATCGGGCGAAAAAAACCGCGCCGCCGCCGTTTTGATCTGGACAAATAAAGAAAGATGCTGTATAATGTACGCATGGACCGAATGCCGACCGTCAAGGGAGATAGACGATGAACATCAGAATCGATACGGAACACACGGAAGCCCTTTCCCCGTACATCTTCGGGCACAACCTCGAACACACCCGCTCCGCGGTGGGAAGCGGGCTCTCCGCGCAGATGCTCCGCAACCGGAAATTCGCGGGGAAACCGGCAAAAAACAGCGGCGTCGCGGCAGAATGGCGCGGCATCGGGGACCGGACGTTTTTCCAGCTCGGCGGGCGGGAGTGTTATACCCGTCACATCGGATGCGCGCGGATGCACCGCGCGAACGAGCTGCAGTCCCAGAGCGCGCAGAACGTGCACGGCGGCCGCTGCGGGATCGCGCAGGACGGACTGACGCTTTCGAAAGGGACGGGATACGAGGTGCGGTGCATAGTGAAATGCTCCGCGCCCGTGAAGCTGACGGCTGCGCTGACGGACCGGCGGGGAAAGACCTTCTACGCCGGACGGGAATTCGCTCTCGAACCGGGGGAATGGCGGACCGCCGAGGCGTTGCTCACGGCTCCCGCGGACGATGACGACGCGTCGATCCGGTTTACGTTCTCCGAGCGCGCGGAGGTGATCTTCGGAGCGGTGTCTATGATGGCAGAAGGGCATTTTCACGGGATGCGCGCGGACGTTGTCCGGTGTCTGAAGGAGATCGGGCCGACGATCCTGCGCTGGCCGGGCGGCAACTTCGCCGGGGAATACCGCTGGATGGACGGACTGCTTCCGTCCGACCAGAGAGGCCCGCTTCAGGCGGCGACGGAGATCGAGACCCAGCCCCATTCCCACGGATACGACTTTCACGAAATCTCGACCGACGATTTCGTCGCGCTCTGCCGGGAGATCGGCGCGGAGCCGTTTCTGACGATCAACCTGTTCTGGAACACCCCGCAGGACAGCGCGGACTGGGTGGAGTACTGCAACGGAGGCCCGGAAACCGAATACGGCCGCAGGCGTGCGGAGAACGGCAGTCCCGAGCCGTACGGCGTCCGCTTCTGGTCCCTCGGCAACGAGATGGGATACGGACACATGGAAGGCCCGATGCAGCCGGACGACTATGCCGCCCTCGCCGCGGAACATGTCCGGGCAATGACTGCGGTGACGCCGGATCTCGAGCTCTTCTCCTCCGGCCCGTATCCGAACCGCGGCTGGGCGGAAAGATCCGCCGCGAAGCTGGCGCCCGCCGTGAAATACACCTCCCTGCACCATTATCACGGGGCGGCGATGGACTACACGACGCCGGAGAAGATCGAAGAGACCTACCGCAATATCACCTCCGGGCCGGATTCCGCGCTGCGCCTTGCCCGCGACATGCGCTCCTGCCTCGACGGGACGGGGGAAAAGCTCCTCATTTCGTTTGACGAGTGGAACGTCTGGTACGCATGGTACCGGCCTTCCTGCGCCGGAGAGGGGATCTTCACGGCGAAGATGCTGCATCGCCTGATCCGGGAGTCGAATGAGCTCGGCATGCCGGTCTGCTGTTATTTCCAGCCGGTCGGAGAAGGCGCGGTGCTGGTCGACAGCCGGAACGCAAGGCTGACGGCAAACGGGCAGATGTTCGCCATGATGAAGGAACACTGCGGAGGACAACTCTGCCGTGCGGAATGCACGGAAGACGGACAGGCCGAAGCGACGGCGGCGACGGTAAAGGACGGCGTTTTGACCGTGACGCTGATCAACGACAGCTATGACCGGGAGCGTTCGTTCGCGCTCGAATGCGGCGGCGGTACGGTGACGGAAAGCAGGCTGTACGCATCGGACGAGGTCACGCCGTACACCTTCTTTACGGAACGGCCGCTTGAATGGGAGACCGGGGAAAACGGCATCAATGTCATCCTGCCGCCTCACAGCGCGGGGATTTTGAAGATCGCCGCCGGCTGAACCCGCTTTCCTCCCTGCGGCGCATCCGCAAAGCCGGCACACATACACAACGCAGCCTGCGCATCCGGCGCGGCTTATCACCGAAAGGAGACAGAAATGAAACTCAGTACCCGTATTCTCTCCCTGCTTCTCGCGGCGCTGCTTCTCGCGGGCTGCTCGGGCGGCGGCAACGGAAAAGACGACGAAACGGCGGCAGATCCGGGGATCTCCGCGGAGGAACCGGTTCCCGGAGACCCTGACGACACCGGGGAAGAACCCGAGGGCAACGGACGCTCGAATGTGAAGGACTCCCTGCCGGACGATCTCGACTTCGGCGGAGCGACGCTGCATTTTCTCACCCGCGGCGGCGACCGCGATACCGAGATGGAATTCAAGGCGGAGGAACTCAACGGCGAGGTCATCAACGACGCCGTGTATTCCCGCAACCTGTCGGCGCAGGAGAGGCTGAACATCAAGATGGATCTGATCCTCGACTCGACGAACATCCACAGCGGGAACAACGCGGCGGTCCAGAAGGCGGTCTCGGCGGGCACCGACGACTATGACCTCGTCGGCAACGGCATGTACTACATGATGTCCCTGACGATGGAGAACATCCTTCTGCCCCTGAACGATCTGCCCTACGTGGACTTCACGGCTCCGTGGTACAACCACGCCTTCCTCGATACCACCAATATCAACGGGAACAACTACACCGTCATGGGCGAGCTCGGCCAGACCATGATCTCCGGCGCGTTCGTCATGTTCTTCAACAAGACGATGTTCGACACGTTCTACAACGGAGAAGTGAATCTGTATCAGGTCGTGAACGAAGGCGAGTGGACGATCGACAAAATGATCTCCCTCTGCGAGCCGGTGTATCAGGACGCGAACGGCAACGGACAGGCGGACGAGGGGGACATCTTCGGCCACTACTTCACGAACACCCAGACACTCGGCGCGGACTCCTTCTTCGGCGCGGCGAAGCTCGAATACCTGAAAAAGGGAGACGACGGCGCGTATTTCTACAATGCCGCCAGCGAGCGGATGATCACCTTTACGGAGAAGATGCACAAACTGCTCTTTGAGGGGACGAACACCCTGCGCCTGCCCTACAATAACGACGAGATCATGGACACCATGAAGGCGGATCAGACGATCTTCGTCACCTGGATGCTCTCCGGCGTCGATCTGCTGCGGGATATGGAGTCCGACTTCGGGATCATTCCCATGCCGAAGCTGGACAGTTCGCAGGATCAGTATGCGGAATATGTCCACGACTCGAGCACCTCGTTCAGCATTCCCGTCACGGAGGACGATCCCGCCATGGTCGCGGCGTTCCTCGAGGCGATGAGCGCGGAGTCCTTCCGCGTGGTGACGCCCGCCTATTTCGAGACGGCGCTCAAGTCCAAGTACTCACGCGACTCGGAGACCTCCCAGATGCTGGATCTCATCGTGGAGGGGATCTATCTCGATCTGGCATACATTTACGGCGCAAACCTGAATTCCCCCATCGGCGTGATCCGGAGCCTTCTGGCAGGTGCCAGCGCCTGCGAGAACGCCGCTTCGACGCTGACGAAATCGGAAAAAGCGACGATGAAGTCGCTGGAAAAGCTGATTGCGAAGTACGAAGGGATCAAATGAGAAGAAGGATGCGCCTTTGATGCCCATTGTCCCTGCGGGACATGCGCCGTGATGTGATTCGCCGCACCCGGTCATTCGATTCGTACGGAATGACCGGGTGCGGCGTACTGTTTTTCTGCCCTCTCATGGCGGTATTTTCATAAAACACAGGAACTGCCTTTGTTTTCTGAGAATCCTTAAGTTCATTAATTCTCCCTTAAATCCCCGCCCTTCTCCTTGCGCGCGGCCCCGGGGTATGGTATAATGACCGTACTGGGGAAACACGGGTCCATGGAAGCCGCTGACCGACGGACGGGCTTTCCGTCGGATGCGGCGGCATGTTCCGCGCATCATCCGGCGGCGAATCGAGTAATATGTGGGAAGCAAATGACAGCAAGCCGCCGTCCGATCATGACCGGAAGGGATCCGTGATTCCCCGAATAAGGAAAAAGGCGCGTCCGCAGGGCGGCGCCGGAAGG
>JAEEGL013425523.1_pt1 | contig 17787 bp, 15 predicted proteins | sample 9134231 | NCBI WGS metagenome assembly JAEEGL01 (sample SAMN16246548, study PRJNA631951) | gut metagenome | biome: gut microbiome; feature: rumen; material: fiber-attached | host: Bos | place: Iran: Karaj | collected 2018-10 | reverse complement strand
TTCGGCGATCGAATCGGCGATCGTGTGACGGAACAGGCTGCCGCGCAGGGCTATACGCTCCGGCAGATTTTGACCGTCGCTTCTCTTATCGAAAAAGAGGCAGGCAACGACCTGGAACGTGCGACAATTGCTTCGGTCATATATAACCGACTTCAGAGCACAAGTTATCCCTATCTGCAGATCGACGCAACAATCCAGTACGCCATGGGCGAGCATAAGGAACATTTGACCAATGAGGACCTGCAGGTGGATAGCCCCTATAATACGTATCTGTATCCCGGATTACCGCCTGGGCCCATCGCAAACCCGGGATTGGCGTCCATTCGTGCCGCGCTGAATCCTGAGAGTACCGGCTATTACTTCTATGCGCTGAACAAAAACGGCAAGCATGAATTCTTCAGCAGTTACAGTGCATTTGAGAGGTTTATCAACAGTTCCAACTTTGGAGGCTAACAACAATGGAAAAATACGGTCTGAACGAACTGCGTGAAAAATACCTGAGCTTTTTTGAAACAAAAGGACATCTTCGTCTGCCCAGCTTTTCCCTGATTCCCCAGCACGATCCTTCTCTTCTCCTGATCAATGCGGGCATGTCTCCGATGAAGACTTGGTTCACCGGGGAACAGGAGCCTCCACGGCATAGAGTGACCACCTGCCAGAAGTGCATCCGCACACCGGATATTGAAAATATCGGAAAGACTGCCCGGCACGGGACCTATTTTGAAATGCTTGGCAATTTTTCCTTCGGCGATTATTTCAAAAAGGAAGCCATCTCCTGGGCGTGGGAGTTTCTTACTTCTCCTGAATGGATCGGACTTGACCCGAATCGGCTGTATCCTTCTGTCTATCAGGATGACGATGAGGCCTGGAGTCTGTGGCATGAGATGATCGGCATTCCCGCGGATCGGATTTTCCGTTTCGGGAAAGAAGATAATTTCTGGGAGCATGGCAGCGGTCCGTGCGGACCCTGCTCAGAAATCTACTACGATCGGGGCGAGGCATATGGCTGCGGGAAGCCGACCTGCACAGTCGGCTGCGACTGCGATCGATACATCGAAGTATGGAATCTGGTTTTCACTCAGTTCAATAATGACGGAAAGAATAATTATACCCCGCTGAGTCAGAAGAACATCGATACCGGCATGGGCCTTGAACGGCTTGCCGTAGTCTGCCAGGAAGTCAACAGCCTTTTCGACGTGGACACGGTGATGAATATCACACATAAGGTCTCCGAAATCACCGGAGCTACCTATGGGCAGAGCTATGAGAAGGACGTTTCCCTGCGTATTATCACAGACCATATCCGCTCATCCACCTTTATGATCTGCGACGGTGTTCTTCCCTCCAATGAGGGTCGCGGGTATGTACTTCGCCGTCTCCTTCGGCGTGCGGCCAGACACGGGAGGCTGCTTGGTGTTACCGAGCCATTCCTCTATCAAGTATGCGATATGGTCGTCCACGAGAATATGGGTGCTTATCCTGAACTGAAGGAACGCCAGGCTTATATTACACGGGTCATTCGCACGGAAGAAGAAAGCTTCTCCCGCACGATCGATACCGGCCTGCGGATTTTCAGCGACTATCTGGAAGGATTCAAAAAGGATGGCGTAAAACTGTTCAGCGGCGATGCGGCGTTCAAACTGCATGATACCTATGGATTCCCCATCGATTTAACGGAGGAGATGGCGGAAGAACAGGGCTTTACAGTTGACAGAGAGCGATTCAACGCTTGCCTGCAGGAGCAAAAGGATCGGGCCAGGGCAGCGCGCGGAGACATGTCTGAGGCATGGAAGAGCATTGAACTGGGCTTGGATAACACCCCCACAATGTTTACCGGGTATGAGACGATGAGGGATGCCGGACGCATCCTGGCCATCGTGGAAGATGGGGAACTCAGTTCCCTTCTGGGGGATGGGAAGGAAGGAATCATCGTTCTGGACCGTACGCCCTTCTATGCGGAAAAGGGCGGACAGATTGGCGATAAAGGCATGCTTCGCCTTGCGGATGGAAGCTGTTTCGAGGTCACGGATACCCAACTAAGCAAGGGGGACAAGGTCCTGCATCACGGTATCTGCCGAAGCGGAGCTTTCCGGGTGGACGATACGGTCAGCGCAGAAGTTGATGAAGAGAATAGAAAGGCGATCATGCGCGCACACAGTGCGACCCATCTGCTTCAGGCTTCTCTTCGGCAAGTCCTTGGCGACCATGTACAGCAGGCCGGTTCGCTGGTGACGCCTGATCTTCTTCGTTTTGACTTTACCCATTATACGGCCATTACCCCTGAAGAATTGCAAAAGATCGAGTACCTTGTAAATGCGCAGATTTTAAACGACCTTCCGATAAGCGTTCGTGAAATGCCCATTGATGAAGCCCGGAAGGAAGGAGCCATGGCCCTTTTCGGGGAAAAGTACGGAAATGTGGTTCGCGTCGTTTCCATGGGCGATTATTCCAAGGAATTCTGCGGAGGAACACACCTCAGCAATACAGCGAAAATCGGCTCATTCCATCTGGTATCTGAGGCATCCATCGCTTCCGGCGTGCGCCGCGTTGAAGCGGTCACCGGGAAGAAAGTTCTGGAAGTCCTGACGGAAGCGGAACAGCGCGGCCATGAAGCGGCGGAAGAACTGAAGACCACCCCTGCTGAACTGAGCAACAAAGCGCGTTCTGTGATGAACGAGCTGAAAGATTCCATTCGCCTTATTGAGAAACTGCAGGGCAAACTGATCAGCGGCGAAGTTGATCGCTTCCTGCGTGAAGGAACAGAGATCGGCGGCCTGAAACTGGTTTTGCAGAATGTCGGAGCAGTTCAAACCGACTGGCTGCGCAGCGCAGGTGATCAACTTCGGGATAAAGCAGAAAACGTAGTTGCCGTACTGTCTGCTGAGAATGGAGAGAAAATCACATTCCTGGCGGTCTGCGGAAAGAAGGCTGTCGCAGCGGGAGTCAAGGCCGGGGAATTGGTGAAGCTGGTAACCGGGATCACTGGCGGCAGCGGCGGCGGAAAGCCGGATAGTGCCATGGGCGGCGGCAAGGACGCTTCCAAGCTGAGCGAAGCCATGGCCGCAGTTGAACTCAAACTCAAGGATATTGCAGCAGCAAGAGGATAAAAGAAAGGATAATTACCATGACCGATTGCCTGTTTTGTAAGATCGCAGCGGGGGAGATCCCTTCCGATTGCCTTTATCAGGATGAACAGGTCTTTGTGTTCCGGGATATCGATCCTCAGGCTCCTGAGCATTTTCTGGTGATCCCGCGGGAACATATTCAATCAGCTGCCAGCATAAAGCCTGATAATTCTCAGCTGATCGCTCATGCATTTGAGGTGATAGCAAGATTGGCTGAAGACCTGGGACTTGATAGTTTCCGGATCGTTTCCAATGCAGGGGAGAGAGCGGGGCAATCTGTACCGCATCTGCATTTCCATGTTTTATCCGGAAGAGATATGACCTGGCCTCCGGGTTGATCAACAAACCGAATGAAGGGAGCCGTCGCAGTGAGAAAACTTGCCTGGTTTGCAGTCTTCTTTGCTGCGGCGGCTCTGCTTATCCTTCTGCTTTCAGAAGAATCGAAAGCTTGGCTTTGGGCTTTATCTTTTATCAGCTGCGCCGTATTTGGCCTGACCTTCTTGCTGCGGAGGCAGGAAAAACCGCTGACCGGAATCCTCCGAATGGCATTGCTGGGATTTGGAGTCGGCTGTCTGTATGTTCTTTTGTGGAATCAGATGATTCAGCAGGAGCTGAGCCCGCTGTTGGATTCAGAAAAAACGGTTGAGGCTGTGGTCTTGGAGGACTCGTCGGATACTGAATATGGAATAAAAACGGATATCCGCATCGGTCGCTTGCGCTGCACTTTGTACAGCAACGGCGTGACAACTTTGGAAGCTGGGCAACGGATCAGCGTACGGGCGGCTTTCATGAGCACACTGGAAAAGACGAAAAGCGACTATTATCTCTCACTTGGCGTTCCGCTCTTCGGCTATGCGAAGGAAGAACCGGTGATCCTGGGAAAAGCAAGTGCCTATTGGCGCTTTATCCCGGCAAGAATCGGCGCTTTTCTTCGGCAACGGATAAGCAAGATATTTGACCGCAATAGCGCCGCTTTCCTCTTGGCTGTGCTTACCGGAGACAGAAGCAAACTCAAACAGGATATTTGGTTTTCCACCATGCTCCGTTCTTCGGGAGTTGCACACTGTGTAGCTGTTTCTGGCATGCACCTTTCTTTTTTGGTGATGTTTCTGTACGTTTTGCTGGGAAGAGGCAGGCTTTCTGCCTGTGTCTGCATACCGGTGACTTTGCTGTTTATGGCGATCACGGGGTTTTCTGCCTCTGTCGTTCGGGCCGGAGTGATGCAGATCGCTGTTTGCGGCGCCCAGATCAGCCGAAAACAGTATGACAGCCTGACTGCATTGGGGTTGGCCTTGATCATACTTTTGGTATTGAATCCATACTGCATACGAAATGCCGGCACGATCCTGTCCTTCTCATCAACATTGGGTATCCTGTTGTTCTATCCGAAGATCAAAAATGGCTTGCCGAAGCATCCCACCAAATGGAGCAGTCATTCCGTCTGGGCAAGACTGTGGGACGGAATACAGGCCTCTTTTGGGGTATCTCTTGCATCAGCCATATTTACAACGCCTTTGAACGCCTTGTTCTTTCGGCAAATCAGCCTGCTTGCTCCGATAACGAATCTGCTGGTCATGTGGGCGGTTTCCCTGTGTTTCTGCTTGGGATTATTCGGCGTTTTAATAAGTCTGGCGAGTCTTCCAATTGGTATGATATTTCGATTCCCGGTTGGCTTTCTTGTCGGGTACATCCGCAAGGTAACCGGATGGATCGGCACATTTCCCATCGCATCACTATATATACGCTCGCCATATCTGCCCTGTTGGTTAGCCATTACCTGGATCTGCATGGGTGCATGTTATTTCCTTCCCGGTATGGAGCATCGGACGCGGACATTTTCGATCACGGCACTGTTTGGACTGGTGCTGTTTGTCGGACTCTCCTGGCTGGAAATCACATCAGGTGCGTTCAGCTTCTGCGCTTTGGATGTGGGACAGGGACAGTGCCTGATCCTGACATGCCCAGAATCGACAACAGTGATCGACTGCGGAGGAAGTCTGTATACAAACGCGGGAGATCTGGCCGCAGAATACTTATATGCGCACGGACGATTTGAAGTGGATAATCTGATCCTGACTCATTTTCACCAGGATCATGTCAATGGCGTTGCGGAGTTGCTGCGCAGGTTAACAGTCAAAAAGATCTATTGTCCCCATCCGGATATTGATGACACGGATGCAGGCAAGCTGATATCCTGTGCAGAAGATTCCGGAGTGACGGTAGTCTATCTGGAAAAGGATGTCTACTGGATAAAAGAGATTAATTTGGAAATGGCGATTATTCCTCCTTTGAACCAGATCAAAGAGAATGAATCGGGGCTTTGCATATCGGCAAATGCCGGGAGAATATCGTTTCTATGCACCGGAGATGCAGGGGCTGGTACCGAGCGACGACTGCTGGAGAGAATGCAGATTGAGAATCCTTCCATTCTTGTGGCTGGTCATCATGGTTCCGCCAATTCCGTTTCAGCAGATTTCCTGGAAGCCGTGAACCCCGGAGCGGTGATCATTTCCGTGGGCAGGAACAGTTATGGTCTGCCGTCGCAGAAGACTTTGGAACGGATTCAAGCGCAAGGCATAGCGATATACAGGACAGATGAACAAGGGGATATATTACTGGTGGACAAACAGGGGTGGAGAATATGGGGGAATTGAAGCTGGATGCCTTTCGTAAGAGTCTCAAAGAAGGGATGCCTGAGCGGTGCTATATCCTGTTCGGACAGGAGAGGTATCTTCGGGAGCATTATGCACGGGAACTGAGACGAACTGTGCTGGGCAGTGACGACGACCCCTTTAATCTTCGGCAGTATGAAGGAAAGAACCTGGATCTCACAGAACTCAGCGAAGCGGTAGACGCTTATCCATCCTTTGCCGAACGCACCATGATCGAAGTCAGGGATTATGATCTGTTCCAGGCACCGGAAGAAGAAAGGAAGCAGCTGGTTTCCATTCTGCAGGAATTGCCGGAATATTGCTGCCTTGTTTTCCTGTATGATACGCTGGAATACAAAGCGGATAAGCGAAAAAAGAACCTCTATGAGGCGATCCGCAATCATGCAGTAAGCGTTGAGTTTCCCGTTCAGGGACAGGGAGAGTTGACTCGTTGGGTCATACGGCATTTCGAGGCACAAAAAAAAGAAATCAGTCGGGAAGATGCATCGTATCTGATTTTCCTGTGCGGCAGCCTGATGGAAGGGCTGATCAATGAGATCGGAAAGATATCCGTTTACGCAAAGAATAACACCATAACTCGGGAAGACATTGATGCGGTCGCTGTACCTGTTGTGGAAGCACAAACCTTCAGGTTTACGGATGCTTTGGCTTCAAAACGATATGAGGAAGCAGCAGAGTTGCTGCACAAACTCTCTCAGTTGAATACTGAGCCGATTGCAATCAACGCGATGATTGGATCTCAGCTTCGAAAGATTTACGCTGCAAGTCTGATCAAAGCCAAAGGGAAAGGACTGGCAGAGCTTGTGGAGATTCTGGGCAGCAGCGAATACGCATGCAGACAGTATCTCCGAATTTGCAGCGGTTTTTCCTCAGAATGGTATTGCAACGGACTTCGCCGCTGCGCCGAGGCGGATCTGCGCATGAAAACAGGCGCAGGCGATCCCAATAGCATTTTGGTGAATTTGTTTCTCCAGTTGGCAGGGGAGCAAAACAAATGAAGCTCCGAATAAAAGAGGTCCTGGTCGTGGAGGGAAGATATGACAAGAATACCCTCAGCCAGGTGGTGGACGGAACGATCATTGAAACCCGGGGCTTTGGATTATTCCGGGATCCTGATCGAATGGCCCTGCTGCGGCTCTATGCGGAGACCAGGGGGCTCATCGTGCTGACAGACAGTGACAGCGCAGGCTTTTTGATTCGCAATCGTATCCGTGGTTCTATTCCCGCTGGTACGGTGAAGCAAGCGTACATCCCCGATATACCCGGAAAGGAGCAAAGAAAAAGCTCACCCTCAAAAGAGGGCAAGCTGGGTGTGGAAGGAATGACGCCTGACGTGCTGCGAAACGCACTGCTCCGTGCAGGCGCAACAATTGAGGATGGGGAAACGGAGCCGGGATCCGATTTGCACCTGAGTAAAGCCGATCTGTATTCCATGGGGTTGAGCGGCGGGAACAACAGCCGAGAAAAAAGGAAGCAAATTGCAAAACAGCTGGGATTGCCGGAACGAATCAGTGCTGATGGTTTGCTTGAGGCACTCAACACGCTGCTTTCTTCAGACCGGATTGGAATGGATTTCTTCGATGCATACTGCTGCGATGATCCCAACAAACAAGATACCTGATGAGGTTCGGAACAGTTCCCGGGCCAGCAGAAGCGTATGGTATGTATCTGCATTCCATTCCTCAGCGGAGAGAAAACAGATGAGTGCGTAAATCATCAGAGCAAGAGCGGTCAGAGCCGTGATTTCTTGAACCAGGTATGCCGGCTCACACATTTCTCCTGCTCGCCGAAGGATCTTTCGAAGCAGCATACTATCGCCTCCAGGATCCAAAGTAACAGGAGAGGGGAGAAAAAACAAGCGGGAATTCCTGCCTTTTCTGTTGAACGCTCTTTACTTAAACGGGAAAAAACGCTATATTTAGTATCATGAATGTTCGCCGCCTTCCAGGGGCGGTATTAAGTGGGAGGTCGTTTTATGCGCTGCCCATTCTGCAGCTTCACAGAAAGCAAGGTCATTGATTCCAGACCAGCCGAGGAAGGGACTACGATCCGTCGGAGGAGGGAGTGCCTTTCCTGCGGAAAGCGTTTTACCACCTATGAGATCGTTGAACGGCTTCCGCTTTTGGTTATCAAGCGGGACGGAAGCCGTCAAGCCTTCGATCGAATGAAACTGATCGGCGGAATGATAAAAGCCTGTGAAAAGCGTCCCGTCCATGTAAGTGATCTGGAAAACATTGCTGATGAGATCGAACAAGAGCTTCAAGGCTCATTGGACCGGGAAGTCTCCTCAGAGCATATTGGTGAATTGGTAATGAATCGACTGAAGGACCTGGATCAGGTCGCTTACGTCCGATTTGCATCCGTCTATCGCCAGTTCAAGGATATCAGTACATTCCTGGAGGAATTGAATAAGCTTCTAGCAAACAATTAAGCTTTTATAGAATACTGCCCGGTGTGACACGCTCCATTTCTACTAATTCGTTCAGCCGACTGTGCAGCGTGAGTTGAGCCATAAATATATCTGATGTGTCTCGGCTTTTGATCGCACCAAGCAAAGAGCAAAAAGCGTCGGTCACCGCATCGATTTCCCCGTGACGGATGAAAACATGAGTATACTTGTCCATCTTCATCCACTGCATCATCACGTCTGACGCCAATGCTTCCGAAGTTGTCCAGTTTTCTTCCTCCGCTTCAGATACGGCTTCATTCGTCTGAGCGTCCAATTCATGGATGAGTGATGTCAAATAGCGAAGATTCAGGACGGAACCAAGGATGACAAACAGGATGATCGTGATGGCAAGGCCTTCTTTTTTCACTTTATTTCCTCTTTCTCCTGAAGGTATATGCCTCCGAGGGAGTCGATTGTCAACAAATACACTTGCTTCGGTTCCGATAAACCCGATTGGCGCAGTAAACTCTCCAACCACGAGACATCTTTCCCCAGCAAGCGAAGATTTGCGGTTTCCACATTTCCATCACTGATCAGTGTTACAGGCAGGCCGCGTTCTTCGATCTTCAGCATAAGTTGTGCCGGAGTGACCGGACTGCTGCTTGCATATTGCAGGACATTGAGCGTTCCGTCTGTTTCCAGTACAGCCTGGCGGACGGTCTTCAGATCCGTTATCCCTTTTCTGCGCAACGCTTCACTAAGCTCATCCAGGGAGAATCGATTCTTTTTCATTTCAGCCTGAACAATACGGCCTTGATTGATCAGCGTGCTGGGTTTGCCGAACAACAGGTAGCGCAACTTGTCACTTTTCAAGGAGACCCAGGAAATCAGCAGCTCGCAGCTGAGAAGCACGGCGATGGGAAGTATACCGTTCAGCAGAGGAATACCGATATCCTGCAGTGGATGTGCGGCAATATTGGAAATCAAGACAGCTACAACCAGCTCAGACAACTCCAATTCTCCCAGCTGCCTTTTCCCCATGATTCGCATGGCGCCGACAATACAAAGAAACAGGATAATCGTTCGGATGACCACGATAGACAACGGATTCCCTCCTCCCAACAGAAATATCTTAACCATAGCATGATGATTCATAGCATCCATTATTTAGTAAAGGATGATGCAGCATGTCAAAGTATTTTGGAACAGATGGTTTTCGCGGTGAAGCAAATGTCGATCTGAATGTGCAGCATGCCATTCAAATAGGCCGTTTCCTCGGCTGGTATTACAGTAAAGATCATAAAGGACGAATTGTCCTTGGGAAGGATACGCGCAGATCCAGCTATATGTACGAATGCGCATTATGCGCAGGGATAACCGCTTCCGGAGCGGATGTATATTTGATCCATGTAAGTACGACCCCCAGCGTTTCTTACATTGCCAGAGTGGAAGAATTTGATTGCGGGATCATGATCTCTGCAAGCCATAATCCGTTTAACGACAATGGGATCAAACTGCTGAACGGCCAAGGCGAAAAAATGGAAGACGAAGTCATCGACCTGGTAGAGAAGTATTTGGATGGGGAACCAGCAGACCTTCCTCTGGCAACAGGGGAGGATATTGGAGAAGTGATCGATTATTCAGCCGGACGAAACCGCTATATCGGATATCTGATCAGTCTCGCCACACACTCCTATCGGAACATGCGCGTCGGGCTGGACTGTGCCAACGGTTCCACCTGGCAGATGGGCAAGCATATCTTTGAAACGTTGGGCGCTGAAACCTATGTGATAGGCAATCGGCCCAACGGTGTGAATGTGAACCTGGATTGCGGTTCAACCCATATCGAAGCGCTCAGAAAGCTCGTGAAAGAAAACCGTTTGGATGTAGGTTTCGCATTTGACGGAGACGCTGACCGTTGCCTGGCCGTGGATGAACACGGCAATCTGGTAGACGGAGATATGATCATGTACCTCTGTGCCAAGCATATGAAAGAACGCGGCAGACTGGGAGATACAAAGGTCGTTACCACGATCATGTCCAACTTCGGTTTATACAAAGCGCTGGACGAACTGGGTATCGGTTATGAAAAGACGGCTGTCGGAGATAAATATGTATATGAGAATATGAAGGAAAACGGCCATCTGATCGGCGGCGAACAGTCCGGGCACATCATTTTCCATAAATATGCCAACACCGGAGACGGACTTTTGACTGCCATCAAGGTGATGCAGGTCATACTGGAACGAAAGTGCAGCCTTTCCGAATTGGTGAAGGACCTGAAGATTTATCCGCAGGTTTTGAAGAATGCCAAGGTAACGGATAAAGATGCCGCATTGAACGACCCGGATGTACAGAAGGAAGTTCAGGCTGTCGCTGCCCGGTTGGGAGACTATGGCCGCATCCTGCTGCGCAAGAGTGGAACTGAACCTGTGCTTCGTGTCATGGTGGAGGCCCAGAGCCTGGACACCTGCGAGAAAAACGTCGATGCGGTATTGGATGTTATGTCCCGGAAGGGATTGCTCCTGGGAATCAAATAAAGGGGAGTTGGTCATATGTATACCATTTCTGATCTTTTTGACTTGAGCAAGACCGCTGCTGCTCCGCTTTTCCAGGGTAAGACGTATCCCTGGGAAGTGCTGGGAGAGATCGCGGATTATATCAAAGCGCTGGGAAAAACACTGCCGTCAGATGAATTTGATCGGATCGGTGAGGACATTTGGATCCATAAAACCGCAAAGGTCTTTTCCTCTGCCTATATTGCCGGTCCCTGCATCATCGATGCTGACACAGAAGTCCGTCAGTGTGCTTTTATTCGGGGCAGCGCCCTGGTGGGCAAAAACTGTGTCGTTGGAAATTCCACAGAACTAAAAAACGTCATCCTGTTCGACGGCGTACAAGTGCCGCATTACAACTATGTCGGCGACTCAATATTGGGATACAAAGCTCACATGGGAGCCGGATCCATCACTTCCAATGTGAAAAGCGACAAGACTCTGGTGATCATGCGGGATGGTTCACAGACGATTCCCAGCGGAAGGAAAAAGGTCGGCGCAATGTTGGGCGATTATGTGGAAGTCGGCTGCAATACTGTTTTGAATCCAGGTACGATTGTTGGCAGGCGCAGCAGTATATATCCGCTTTCCTGCGTCCGTGGAACCGTTCCGGCTGACAGCATCTATAAATCCGGGGATACGATCGTCCTTCGCCAGGAGAGATGACCGCAATCAATTTTATGAAAGAGGAGAAATAGCCATGAAAAGAGTGATTGCCATCCTTCTGGCAGCCATCTTGCTTTTGGCCTGCGGATGCAGTGCAAAGGTCGTCAAGGTACCTGAAGAATCTGCTGCTCCCGCTGCCACTGCCGCACCGACGCCGACAAAAGCACCGGCTACACCGACGCCGACAGCGACTCCTGCGCCTGACCCGACTCCCGAGCCTACGCCTGAGCCTACTCCGGAACCTACTCCTGACCCGACTCCCGAGCCTACGCCGGAACCGACTCCCAGGCCCACTTCTCAGCCTACGGGTGAGTATATCCGCGGTCTTGTAAGCTATGATGAACTGGAGTATGTCCATCCGGACTGCGATGCATTGACGAAGCGCATTCAGGAGATCCAGGTCATGGTTACCGACGGAACGGATAGTGAGACCATCAAGGAAGCATACGAAGCGCTCACGGATGAATTTGCAGAACTGCAGACGCAGTACAATCTGGCCAACCTGTTTTCTGCAATCGATGTGAACGACGAGTATTACAAACAGGAGACGGAAACTCTGACCACGGAATATGCCAAACTGCAGGTGGAATGTACCAAGCTGGAAGTAGCGATTTATGAGTCAGAGCATAAGGATATCGTTTTCTACGATTGGACAGAAGAAGACTTCCGCATGCTGCGTATTGCAGAAAGGTTATATGACGACGAATACGTGGAGCTGGATACCCGCTGCACTGAGATCATCAACGAATACTGGGACGCGGAAACGAATACGACCATCAGATTCCAGGACCAGGATGTGACCTTGGACGATATTCTATCCCTGGATAACCTGAACCAGCAGCAGTATTACAACCTGCTGGGAAAGTATTATAAAGCACTGAATAAGAAGGTCGCCAAACTTTATCTGGAATTCATACAGATCAAGAAACGCATTGCTGAAAAAGCGGGATACGATAGCTATCCGGAATTCTCTTATGATTTTGAGTATGAGAGGGATTACACCATAGAGGATTCGCAGAGGCTTTGGGATTACGTGAAAAAATACGTGCTGAATGAGGCACAGGATCTCATCTATGGTTTATCATCCCAGGAATACAGCGCTATGCAAAACGCCAGAAATGCGGCCGATCAGATCACTCTGCGGCAGGACGAGATCCGCGCACATGCGGAGGAAATATCTCCCTGGATGGTTGAAGCGCTGCAGTACCTCATTGATTATAAACTGAGCGTGATCACTGATAGTGAGAACAGCCAGGACGGAGCCTTTACCACATTTTTCAGCAACTATGATGTCCCGTTCATTTTCATCCATGAGGGCAACGGATATGAGGACGTGTTTACCTTTATACATGAATTCGGGCATTTTTATTCCAACTATTTGGGCGGTGCAGATGTGGCGAGGTATGCCAGTCTGGATGTCAAAGAGATTGATTCCCAGGCAAACGAATTGCTCTTCCTTCCCAAAATGAAGGATCTCTATCCTCGCACGACATATAATGGGATCCTGAAATACAAATTATACGATTATATGAGCACGCTGATCGATGGTTGCTTGTATGATGAATTCCAGCAGTACGTTTACACACATGATATTGCTGATGTGGACGAACTGAACGAAGCCTATCTGAATATTTCAAAAACCTATGGGATAGGCGAAGACTACTATGTCATCGATACCCGATATGTCTGGGTAGATGTGATGCACAACTTTGAAGCGCCGATGTATTATATCAGCTACGCCACCAGTCTCGTCCCGGCCTTGGAGATATTCCAGATCTCTCTGGAGAATCGGGCACGGGCGATAGATGTATACAACAGCATCGCATCAGCGGATCCTGAACTCACTTTTGAAGAGACCTTGGCGGAAAATGGCCTGAATAGCCCATTTGAAGAACAGACGATCATCGATATCGTCAACGCCATTGTGGATTATTCCGGCGTCGGTTATCGTGTCGGATAAAACTAAGGCAAGTTGTAAAAGCCGCCCTGCAGAACGTTGCGGGGCGACTTTTCGCCGCTATTGACTTTTCCTTGCGCCGCGAGTAAAATGAAAAAACTTCTAACAATGTGAGGAGATTCAACGATGGCGAAAGAAAAGAAAGTCGAACAGATCACCGATATCGAAGTGGATTTTGCCCAATGGTTCACGGATGTCTGCACGAAAGCGGAGCTTGTGGATTATTCCGGCGTAAAGGGTCTGTTCATCCTGCGGCCATATGGCTACGCCATCTGGGAGAACATTCAGCGTTGGCTGGACGACCGGTTTAAGGAATTGGGACATGAGAACGTTTCCATGCCGATGCTTATTCCGGAAAGCCTTCTGCAGAAGGAAAAGGATCATGTTGAAGGCTTTGCCCCTGAGTGCGCCTGGGTCACCCATGGAGGCAGTGAAGAGCTTCCGGAGCGCCTTTGCATTCGTCCTACCTCAGAGACGCTTTTCTGCGATCACTGGAGCCATGTACTCCATTCCTGGCGTGAGCTTCCGATGAAATACAATCAGTGGTGCAGCGTTCTCCGTTGGGAAAAGACTACACGCCCCTTCCTTCGGGGCAGGGAATTCCTGTGGCAGGAGGGTCACACGATCCATGCTACGGCAGAGGAAGCGATTGCCGAAACGGAGCAGATGCTGGAGGTCTATGCAGATCTGGCAGAAAAGTGGCTGGCTATGCCCGTCATCCGTGGACGCAAGACGGATAAGGAAAAGTTTGCCGGCGCAGTAAACACTTATACCATTGAGTGCATGATGCATGACGGAAAAGCGCTTCAGGCCGGTACTTCGCATTATTTTGGAGATGGCTTTACCCGCGCATTTGATATCACTTTTGCCGATAAAAACAATCAGCTGGCCTATCCGTTCCAGACCTCGTGGGGTGTCAGCACGCGCATCATCGGCGGGATTATTATGACGCATGGAGACAATAACGGGTTGGTCCTGCCGCCTAATGTCGCTCCCTTCCAGGTCGTAGTGATCCCCATTGCCCAGCATAAGCCCGGGGTGACTGATAAAGCGATGGAACTCGTTGACCGGTTGAAAAAGGTCGGTGTTCGGGTAAAAGCAGATGTCAGCGAGCAGAGTCCCGGATGGAAGTTCGCAGAGTATGAAATGAAAGGTATCCCGCTCCGGGTCGAGATCGGACCCAAAGATATGGAGCAGAATCAGTGTGTCTTGGTACGCAGAGATAATCGGGAAAAGACGTTTATTTCTCTGGATGATCTGGAAACTGCGGTGCCGAGCATGCTGGAAATGGTGCAGAAGGGGCTTTTCGATAAGGCAAAAAAGCATCTGGAAGAGAATATCCATGAAGCTCACAGCCTGGATGAGATGCAATCTGTCAGCAAAGAGCAGGGCGGCTTCGTGAAGAGCATGTGGTGCGGAGACGCTGCCTGTGAAGAAAAAGTCAAAGAGGTGGCGGGCTTATCCTCCCGCTGCATTCCCTTCCAGGAAGAACAGCTGGATACGGTATGTCCCTGCTGTGGAAAGCCCGCGAAGCATATGCTTTACTGGGGCATGCAGTATTGATTCCGATCAATATGCAAAGGTTCCGCCGGTTTCGGCGGAACCTTTTTTTGCTGTCGCCGTCAAAGCAAGCAGTACAGGGTACAGGAAAACGATACAAAAAGGAGACTGCGGCTATGATAAACAGATGGGTCAAAACGATTCTCGCAGCAGTTGTGATGATCACTCTGCTGGCAGGGTGCGGCAGTATCGGTTCCGCAATGCAGACGGATAAAACCGCTGCCCAGGCGCCTGCAAAGAGCGCGGCGTCTTTAGAAGGCACGTATTACGCAGCTCAGAATGAAGCTTATTATTCAGATGACGGTATGCCTTGGGAAAGCGAGCCGGCAGCCGCATATGATCAGGATCCGGGCGGCATGACTTCGGTCCCGGCGGGGGAGAGCGATCGAGCCGATTCATATGATAAAATCATCTATTCCGGCAGCGCGAATGTGGAAACCATTCGCTTTGATGAAACGGTAGATCAGGTTTATCAAATGATCGACCGCTACCAGGGGTTTCTGGAAAGCTCCTATGTGACCGGGCGTGATTACAGCAGTCAATACTATGATCGTTACAGCTACCGGAACGCGCAGTTTGTGATCCGTGTACCGAGGGAGAACTTTTCTTCCCTGCGTAGCGATTTGGATACGTTGGGGAATGTGACCTATTCTTCTGTAGGAGCTCAGAACATCACAAACGAATACAGGGATACGGAGTCCCGGATGAAAGCCTATCGAGTGGAAGAATCCCGGCTTCTGGAGATGCTGGAAAAGGCTGAAAACGTTGACGACATGCTGAACATCGAGGACCGGCTCAGCAATGTTCGTTATCAGATCGAATCCCTCACAACGACACTGAACAACTGGGACAGTAAAATAAACTATTCCACCATGTGTTTATCCGTACAGGAAGTAAAGGAATTGACCATAGAAAAGCCGATCGCCAGAACCTTCGGAGAAGACTTGCGGGACGGGATCCGCTCTTCCTGGGAATGGCTGGGACAGGCGGGAAAGAGCATCGTTCTATTTGTCGTCTCTGCGCTACCTTTGCTGGTTGTTCCGGCAGTCATTGCATTGGTCATAATCCTTCTGATTCATCATTCACGGCGCAAAAAGAAGAAAATTACAGCACTTCATCAGACTAATGATGTGAAAGTTGACAATTGACAAACCGTAAGTGGCCTATGTATACTCATTGAGTCAGAGCATTGGTTTTGCGCTGAGTATGATAAAGGAGAGCTGAGTGAAATGAGATATACCGGGGTCACGTCCAGAGGGATCATTACACCCATTTTTCGTCAGGGAGACGATCTTGTCCGGATGGTTTGCGACAGCATCATGAAGGCCTCTGCTGAGGAAGGTTTTGCTCTGCATGACCGGGATGTTGTCGGAGTCACCGAGGCGGTGGTAGCCAGGACCCAGGGCAACTATGCCACGATTGAGCAAATCGCTGCTGATGTTCGGCAGAAGCTGGGCGGACAGGATATGGGGATCATCTTTCCCATTATGAGCCGTAACCGTTTTGCGATAATCCTTCGCGCGTTTTCCATTGCCTGCAGAAAGCTCTATGTTCAGTTCTCATATCCATCGGATGAGGTAGGCAACGAGCTGATCGGCATGGATGATCTGGATCGCAACGGGATCAATCCCTATACTGACAGCTTCGACGAACGGGGATTCCGGGCAATTTTCGGCAATCGCACGATCCATCGTTTCACCGGCGTTGATTACGTGAATTACTACAAGAGTCTGGGAAACAATATCGAAGTCGTGTTTTCAAACGATCCCAAACACATTCTGCACTACACCAAGAATGTGATCAACTGTGATATCCATACCCGTAAGCGGACGCTTAGGATCTTAAAAGAGAACGGAGCCGAAAGAGCGTACAGCCTCGATCAGATCCTAACTGCTTCTTCCGAAGGAAGCGGGTGGAATGAGACATATGGCCTGCTGGGCGCAAACAAAGCGACAGAGGACAAAGTCAAGCTTTTCCCGAGGGATTGCCAGACCTTTGTGGAGAGCCTGCAGAAAGCGCTGTTTGAGGCAAGCGGGAAACATCTGGAGGTCATGGTTTACGGCGACGGCGGTTTCAAGGATCCTGTGGGCGGGATCTGGGAACTTGCGGATCCTGTTGTATCTCCTGCCTACACGGCAGGTCTGCGGGGCACGCCCAATGAACTGAAGATGAAGTATTTCGCAGATAATGAGTTGAAGGATCTGGAAGGGGAAGCCTTGGCAAATGCAATGCGTGAACGCATCCGGGCAAAGGATTCAGATCTGAAAGGCAACATGAACTCCCAGGGAACGACTCCCCGCCAGCTTACCGACCTGCTGGGCTCTCTTTGCGACCTGACCAGCGGCAGCGGCGACAGGGGAACGCCCGTCGTACTGATTCAGAACTACTTTACAAATTTCGCAACGGAATAACACGAAACTGCAAAAAAAGAGACCGGGAAATTCCCGGTCTCTTTTCTCAATTTATGAGCAGGGTTCAACGGTCCGTTGAAAAACCGTTCAGACTCAGATGTGAGATCTTTCCTTTTTCGCAGTTTTCCAGAAGAAATTTGAAAAACCTGTTTTCCTCCGGATCCTGAAGCTCCGGCTTATCCCCCAGGAACATCATCTTTCGCTGCCCTGCTTGATAAGGAAGCCATTGGGGCATGGGAGTTCCATCAGCGTCCGGACCGTTGGGATCTCCGGTGCGGGCAAAATTCGTCCAGTAATTGCACATTTGCCGTGCAAGATCATAATGCTTTCCGGTGAAAGGACGCCAGCACTTTGCCAGCGTTTCAAAAGCAAACCAGAGATCGGAGGAATGGAAGGCGCCGGGATCATCCCAACCGGGGATTTCCGGGTCGAATCGATAGAAGTACATTTTG
>JAEEGL013008675.1_pt1 | contig 17787 bp, 5 predicted proteins | sample 9134231 | NCBI WGS metagenome assembly JAEEGL01 (sample SAMN16246548, study PRJNA631951) | gut metagenome | biome: gut microbiome; feature: rumen; material: fiber-attached | host: Bos | place: Iran: Karaj | collected 2018-10 | reverse complement strand
TCGTTGTCGTCAACATCGTCGAACTCTCCGGCCTTGAAGCGCTTCATGAGGCCCCAGATACGACCGTAGTTCCTTGCGAGGTTGCCGCGGAAGGCACGGTTGTAGTCCTTGTCCTCCTTGACATCTATGGAGAACAGCGAGTAGGTGGTATCGCGGATGAGGTTTCGCAGGACGAATTTCGGGGAGCGCGTCGTGAAGTTCGCAGCCATCCAGCGGTTCGCCTTGGCCATTTTCGCGAGGAAGTCCTGCCGGTCCGGGTTCGTCAGGCCGTTGATGGCCTGCGCCGCACGCGGGTTGCCGTTCACGACCAGCACCCACTCCTTGCCGCCGCTCTTGACCACGACGAGGTGTTCCTGCTGCTGACGGCCCAGCAGACGGTACGGGATGTTCACCATGCCGCGCTTGGGTTTCTTCTGCGAGGCGAGACCCAGCATCTGCAAGGAGTCCATGCGTTCCTGGAAGTCCTCGAACTCCTGCTGGATTTCCTCCTTCGTCATGCCGGCCTTGATGTTCGGCACGGCATGCGACCACTCATCCGTGGCGGTATCGTAGATATACCACATGGGCCGGACCGTCACAAGGTCGTTGGGGCGGTTGAGGACCATGTTGAGGAACTTCTGCTTGACGAGGTTGTTGTTGCCCTGCTGGACGGTACTCTCCCACATCGTGCCGATGGTCGCAAAGGGATCGTCGGCGATGGAGGTGCGGCCCTTCGCCGTGCGCATGGCGGGCGAGAACGGGCTGGTCTTGGAGTCGAGGTATTCGTAGTGCTGCTCGGCAGTCTCCTCGTCGAAGCCACGCAGGGGAACGTAGAAGGAGAACATGTCACGCACACGCTCATATTCGCTGCGCGTCATGATGCCGGACTGCCAGCTCTTGTACAGGGCCTTCTTCGTCGCGTCCTTGACCTTCGTCCAGAGCTTCACGCACTCGTTGGCCGCAGCGTTCTCCACCTTGTCCACGAATTCCTGCGCACGCTGCTCAGCCTCGTCGAGGTCGATGGCATCCTCTCCGTCCAGCAGCATGAGCGCCGTGAGGCCGGAGTAGTCGCGCCGGGCGATGGCCTTGCCCTCGGCCTTCTCGTCGCGGTCATGGAACACCTCGTTGCGCTCCAGGCCGTGCTTCGCAATGACATACTTGATGATGTCGCCGTAGGAGAGGCCGGAAGCGTCCATAAGGTCGCCCACGGACTTCATCATCGGTTCCCAATATACTCGTAAATAGTATTCCTTCTCTGCGCCGTTGATGCTGGAGAGATGGTTCTCGGCCATGTAAGCATTCTCGAAGGACTCCAGCGGACGGCCCGTCTCCTTGGCAATCTCCTCTTGGAGAATCTTCAAGGCCAGCATGCTGTCCTGATGGGACTCGCGGACCTTGTTCGCCACATCGTCCACACGCGCATCATAGCGTCCGATGAGGTCATCCGGGAGAGGAGCCTTGCGGAAACGGATGTCGCTCTTGCTGGGGTCGAAGCGCTCGGAGAGCGGAATCAACCTGCCCTCATCATCGTAGGTAGGTCCGATCTCGGCAACAACATTGTCGTAGTTCTCCCAAGGGTAGTGCCAGTTCTTCACATTCTCGTACTCGGCACCGGCAGACTTGATTTGCGAGGAGTCGAAGGCGATGATGTCGTCGGCATAGGTCGGGTCGTCGCTGAACATGTTGTCCCGGACCCGCTTGATGATCACGCCGTCGTAGCCGTGTTCCCGGGCATACTTGGCGATGTCGTCGGTGCTGACGGGAGTTGCCGGATAGACGGGCCAGGGAGGGAGCAGGTTGTTCCACAGCCTGCGGTTCGCGTCCATGACCAGCGGGTTTTCGAGGTTGACGAACACCGGCATGACGCGGCCACTCCTGTACGGGCTGACGGAGATCATGCCGCGCCGATGCGTGTACTGCTCGGCATGGTAGTCTTTCGACACCATGTAGATGTCGCCATCGTTGAACGCGTTGAAGGCGCGCTCGGAGACTGTGCCGTGATAGACAATCTTCGGGTTGCCCTTCTTGTCCACGACCTGCGTGTTGGGCATCGCAATCTTCGCGGCCTGACGGATGAGCGCCTCTACCTTCTTGCGGTCGCCCTGCTCCACGGCAGCGGCATATTCCTCGTCAACCTTGCGGAAGCGGGACTGGTATTCCTCCTTCCTGCGCTGGTCCATCTCCCGGAGGACATCATCCTCGGATCGGCCAGTCATGGAGGCTACGGCACGGGCTATTTCTCGGTCGCTGTCTCGTCTGCCGGACTCTTCTCCTCCAGCTTCCGACGATACCAGCCGCAGGTCTCCAGCGGCTCCTTCATCGTCTCCTCGATCAGGTTCCTCAGCGCCTCTCTCGACTCCCCTGTTATTTGCTTCTTTTGCTGTGTCATATCCAATAGCTTTATAGAAATTATCAATCAGTTCCCAAGCCGCATCAGGGATAAACGGCATAACCTGCTCGGTGATCCCGCCGGACATCATATTGGACACGAGCCTCACGAACACCTCCTCGTCGGCATAGCTGGAGCCGTCGTACATCGACCGCACATCATCCTCCCATTCCTTCATCTTATCCGGGAAAGCTGCCCTGAAAGAATCAAGCATTTCCCGAATAGCCGGATTTGTGCCGTCAATCCCGTTTTCCTCCAAGAAGAAATGGTTGTTCTCGTGGAAGAAGGACTTTTCGTATGACTCGTAGTCACGACCGGGCTTTGCAAATATACGAATTAAACCGTCGCCATAATCAGCCTTGGGGTTTTTATCCGAGCCTTCGTGTATCTCCAGATCGTGCGCCAACTGCTTGTAACCCAATTTGCGCATCTCCCTTAGACTTCTGGCCGCAAACTGGACATCCGTCTCTCCCTCCTCCTTGGTGATTCGGAACATCGTCTGCCCGGCCATGACGGACTGCTTCATCTCCTCGTTGACGGGGACCGCATGGGCCGTGATGCCGCTTTCCAGCGACGGGAAGTCCATGTCCTCCACCTTCACGCCCCACTGCTTGCCGTACTTGTTCATGAAACGCGGCAGAATCTCGTCGTAGAAGCCACGCATGCCGTCTCCGCCGACGCGGAGTCCTTCGCCCTCGATCCTATCACCCTCCTTCATCTGCAACATCCTTGCGGCAAGTTCCTTTCCGACGATGTCGGAGATGTTCTTATCGCGGAAGTCATCGACGATGGAGACGAGGACCTTGCCGTCATTGTCGGTGGTGATATACTGCGTGCCGCTGTCGTTCAAACTGAGCGCAAAACGCTTCTCGCCGATGTCCCAATGCTCATCCCTCCTCACGGAGTTGAGGACACCGCCGATATGGTATCGCTCGGCCTGCTGGTCGCCGCTCGTCCAAGCCACATAGTCGTAGCCGTTCTCGGCAGCATACCGCAGCATGCGCTTCATGGCCAGCTCGTGCCAGTTCTTCTCAAACGGGGCGGCAGGCACCTTGTCGCGATTCTGCTTCTCGAATTCCCGTTCAAGGCCGAGTCGCTTGGACTCCATCTGGGCACGCGCATAACTTTCACGCGCCTCGTAATCATAGACATCTCCTTTCAAGTCGGCCTTCTCCTGCTGAGCCTTCTCAAGCTCCTCCTTCGAGAGTTTGCCACTGTAGATGAGATTGTTCAGTTCCAACATGCGCGGCTGGCGCTTCGCACGCTCGGCAATAAGAATGTCGTTGAGCGTCTCCCACTCCTGGACGAGCTGTCGGTATTCGGCATTCTCCATGGGGTCGAAGCCTCCATCCCGTACTACTGTCCCCAGCCTCGACTGCTCAGCATACAGGCGAGACAACTCCTTGCGCTCCTCGTCGGACATGCGCGCATTGAAGTCGCTGTAACCGTACTTCTGGATCATCTGCTGGTAATAGTCGTCGTACTCCTGGAGTGCCCGCTTGTGGCGGCTTACGGCCTCTTTGAGGAGAGTATCATCTGCATAGCCGCGTTCACGCCCTACTTGATGGCGATTGCTTTGGATCTCGTCGATGAAGAGAACGCGCTGGCCATCTTTCGATTCAGGCGATTCCTCTAAACTCAGGAGATCGGAGGCTATCTTCTCCCTGGCCTTCCTCTCCTCCTCGGTCATATCAACCCACATACTAAGGCCGTATTTCTTGCTCATCTCATTCTCGAATTCCGTCAACTGCTTTCGCAATTCGGATAATCGAGAAGAGTGCCCCGAGGAACTGATTACTGTCTCCCCGAAACGAATCCAGCCGATGGAACGACCGTCGCCAGCATCTCCGAAGTGAATCTGGTCGGTTTCCTGCCACGGCTTGATAGTAGGGACGGTGAGCGCAATCTCGCGCTTGTTTTCCAGCCCTTCGGTTGTGTAGCCAAGACGGGTCGAATTGATTGCCGCATCGCCGCCCAGCTCTCCGCTCTCTATCTTGCGAAGAAGTTCCTCGCCGTAGTCTTTCAGCTTGTCGTAGTCCGCATCGGAAATATCGGTTGGATCCTCCGGCTCTTCAATCTGATCCTCGTGGTTCTTATTATACAGTTCGATTGCGCGGGGGATGTCAAACGTATCAATGAACGGCTCGTCCGTCATTCCGTTGACATCTATTGCGTAGGCCCTGCTGAACTCCTGCGCCAGTTCGTTCTCGGGGAGCTGATTGATGTCGTCCCTGTCTCGATACCTCTTCTCCTCGATTTGAATCTGGTTCTCGTCGATGAATTCCGCAACCTCGTCCTTCGTGAGGCTCTTCTTGCGGGAATCGCGCAGCCAATGCGAGAGGCCCAGCCACTTGTCCTCAGCGGCCTTCAAGCCGCCGCTCTTCTCCAGCATCTTGAGCCACTGTTCCGGGGTCGCCTTCTCCTGCTTGATGCCGTCCAGCGCCTTGCGTGCGTTGGAAATGAACATCTGCTGGTTCTCGTTGGCAATGCGGAAGCGTGTAGTGCCGGAAGGCTTGTCGGAGACAGTCACACCCTGCTTCTCCAGTTCTGCCCGAAGAGAAGGAGTAACGACATTGTACGGGACCGTGATGTCCTCGCCCTTGAGCATGTCGGCGACCTTCTCGGCCACCTCGCTGTCTGGAACAATGCGCACGGGCCTCGCCCAGCGCGTGAGAATCACCTTACGCTTCTTGCCGTCCGGCAACTTGCTGCTGACCGGGCCGCTGTGCCAATCCATCTCGCCGACGGCATCCTTGGCCTTGTCAGCCTTGTAGCCGCTGGTCAGTTCGGACTCCGGCACCTCGACCTCAACGACCACGAGGTTCGGACGGTTGTACGCCTCGGTGAACTGGTCGTTCAGCGGAGAGCGTGAGACATGGATATACGGGTTATATCGTGCCTTCAAAGACTTCTTGTTGCCTTTGTCGAGCTTGTAGCGGCCCTTGTCGTCAACATTCGTCGGGTCCTCGACGGCCTCTTCCCACTCGCCCAGCTCAGTAGGTTCGCGGAGCTGCCCGTCAACCTTGGCGGACATCGGCGGGTAGAGGTTCCCGTCGATCACCTGCATGGCCCGGTACGTCTTGAACGTAGGCTCGGAGTTGAGGCGATCCAGCGTCTCGGGGTCGGTGACTTTGCGGAACAGCACGCTCCGGCCATTCTCCTCGCGCTCACGTATGGAAGAGAAGAGTTTGTCGAAAGCCTTGCTGACAGCCACCAGCTCATCTCCGGCAGGGTAAGGGTTGTGTTCCCAGTTCGCCTGATAGATGGAGCCTTTCTCGTACACGAGATAGTCGGAACTCTGCTCCTGCTGCTCCATCCGCCTGTTGACAAACGCCTCGAAAGCCCTGGCGAACATCTCCACTTCCTTGCTGAAATACTCGCCAGCGCGGTCACGGTCGAACCACAAGCTATCCTCCTTCACCTTCGTCTCCACTACCACAGTCTCCGACTCGCCCTTCTTGGCCTTTTCCAGGCGCTCCAACTGCGGATGCAGGCGCGCAGTATAGTAGAAGAGGTCGTTCAGCGGTCCGTAGTTCTCAACCTTGCGGTCCGGCATGACATCCTTGACCAGATCGTAGAGCTTCGTCGCCACATCGCCCTGCGCCCGGAATCCCTGCGCCCGGAACGGGTCGAACTTCCACTCGAAGGTGGGGTCGGTCTCCAGCTGGCGGGCCAGCTTCTCGAACTGCTCAATCTGCTCCGGGGTCAGTGCGAATCGGACCTCCTCGCGCTTCTTGGTCTTGCGGTTGTACTTGTATGTCGTGCGGCCACCTCTCAAGCGCGTCTTGTAGTTGTCAATCTCGCGCTCGACGGTCTTGCGCACGCTGTCAACACGCTTCTGCGAATCCTCCAACTCGATCTTGCGCGTTACGGTCTTGCGCTGGAGAGCGGTCATTACATCGCGGAATGCCTGCCGCATCTCCTCGCGCGCGCCCTTCTTCCAGTTCGGTCCTTCGGACATGTAGCTGTGGCTGGCATCTGCCTTCGACTCGCGGTCACGCTGCTGCTTGGCATCCATGAGTCCGAAGTAGTTGTCCAGCGCATGCGCCCACTCATGGGCGAGGGAGCCGGCTCCCTTCATCTTCGTGAGGTTGATAACGGCCCTCTGCGGCTCGTAGTGCGCCACAGCGCCCTGCCTGCCTCGTGCGCCGAAGGCAATCGACAATTCCCCGTTGAGGGACAATGCCGACGGCTGGATGCCCAAGATATGAGCAAGGTCCATCAAGGCATCGTAGGCGTAGTTGAGGAACTGCTGGCGCTCTTCGGCGTTCAGCCAGTTGCCGAACTCGCCGCCACGGAACATGAAGGTATTTTGAATGTCGTCCGGGGTGATATTTCGCCCGCCACGATAGTCCGGCATGTTGTTCCTCGTGAGTCTCTCCAGCGCCGGAAGTTCGTAGTTCTCGCGCTTGCGGTTGAGCAGGGAGGTAGCGCCCTCTGGAGAGGTGAGGTAGGCCACGGCCTCCTCTTCGCTGCCGAACTCCGCATACTCGACCATCTTGCCGTTGGACGCAGGACGGGCAATCTTATACTTGTCCCCGACCTTCCGCACGCGGAATCCTTGATCCTTCGCCTCGAACACCGGGACGGTAGCCTCGAACTGCTCCTGCGAAGTGAAGATGATGGGCCTGCGGTCCTGCCCGGTGATGTAGTGCTTGATATAGCGCTTGCCGAAGTATGCTTTCTTCTCCTCCTCGTAGAATCCGACGAAAGGCTGCGTGTAGTCCGTACCTTTGCCCAGCTCCAGCGGCAGCTCCACGAAGTTCCGGGTTGACATCCCAAACTGGTCGCGGCTCTGCATCTCCTCGTCGGTCAGCATCCGCACGTTGGCGGAGCGGTATTTCTTCCTCCATGCAGGACGGCTATCTTCTCCCGTCTTGCGCTTGAAGCCGCTGGTCGCGACATCCTTGCGCGCCATGCCGATTTTCTCGCCGAAATCCTCGTATTTCTCCTGATTCGATGCAATGGAGACCTGAGGGTTCTTCTTCGCCTCGGCGGTCGCCTCATCCTCCTTGCGAATCTCTTCCGCAACAGGCTCCTCCTGCTCCTCTTCCTCAGCCTCGGGTTGCGCCTCCGGCTCCTGCTCTTCGGCCTCCGGCGTAGGCTTGGTCTCCTGTCCGTCCTCCGGCCAGTACGAGAAGGCTCCGTAGGCTTGGTATTCGTCCTCGGCCTGCTCATCGACCGTGCGGTCATTCGCCGCACGCGGCATGACAGTCATCATGACGGCCCGTCCATCCTTGGTCTCAACGCCCAGCATGCCGTTGTCGCTCATGAATATCTTGTCGGCCTTGCCTGCGGCAGCATAGTCAGCGAAGCGCGTCAGGTATCCCAGCTTCACCAGCTTGCCCTCGTCGCCAACGCGGATATACACAATGGTGTTCTCCAGTGCGTCTTTCTTCGAGCCAGCCTTGGAGCCGTTCTTCGCCTTGTTATCGGCCCATTTCTTCTCCACGAAGTCCTTCACGGATGCGATAAAGTCGCGCAGGCCGTTGAAGTCCATCGGAGCGGATGCCCAGTTCTCAATGTCGGTGACGGAGCGCCAGTCGGGATATTTCTGGTTCCCCTGCTGAATCTCGCCTCCGTCCTTGGCAATGACCTTGCCTTCGTTCTTCGGATCATAGGAAGGCTTGTCGGCCACGATGATGAAGGCGTTGTTCGCGACGGCATATCCCTTGTCGTGGAACACGCCCGACAGGATAGGACGGTTCTTGTCGGTTCCTACCCAGTCGTAGAGCTTGAGTTTCCCGGCAGGCGTGGCCTTAACAGCAGGCAGGACCTGCACGGCGGCAATAGCCTTGGACACCTGCGTGGCACGCTCCTGCTCAGTCCGGCGGTTAATCTCATTGTTCGCCTTCTCCCGGGCCTCGGCGCTCTTCGCTCTCGTGGCGATGAGGTCCAGGTCCTCCTTGCTCAAGTCGCGCATGGCAGTGGCCATCCTGCGGCTGAGCGCCATCTGCTGCTCGAAGTTCTCGCGGTTTACGGAATCACTCTTGTCCTGGAGCCACTCGCGCCACAGCGCGTCATGCTCCTCGGCAATCTTCATGACCTCATGCCCGGCAGGAGAGAGTTTCTCGTTGAACTCAGCCGTGCGTCCTTCCGCGAGACGCTTGTAGGACTGGCGCAGCAGTTCGGAGATTTCATCGTTGGTGATCTCCAACTGCACGCCCTTGCCCTCGATGATGCCTCGGATGAAGTTGACGAAACGCTTCCAGATAGACGGGGCCTTCTCGAAGTCGGTCTGCGTCATGCGCTCGGCCATGGATGCGATATACTCGTCCACGGCTGCTACCATCTTGCGGGTAGTGAATTCCGTGCTATCCTCGCCGGGCATCTGCTTCAAGTGCGAGACGGCCCTCTCTGCGCGCAGCAGTTCGCTCGACGGAAGGCGAAGGGCGATGTTTCGGCACAAGTCCGCATATTCCTTCTCTCCCAGCAGTTCGCGCATGCCACGGTGTCCGACAAGCTCGTGGAACACGGTCTGCTCGACATCCCGCAGGGAGGTGGCGTTGGGTGCATAGATATGGACGGAGCCGTCGGCCTCGAACCAGCCCTTGACTCCCTCTCCAGCCATGATAGCCTTCATAGCGTCAGCATCGGTGACGGTGGTCACATCGTCGTGGACCACGAAGGGTGTGTTGAGCGCCTTGGCCAACGCCTCAACCTTCTTGTGGACCTGACCGAATGCCGGGCGCTCGGTCTGCACCTGCGGCTTCTCTTCCGCAGGTTGTGCCGCAGGTTGCCGCAGGTCTGCCGCAGGTTCTTCCGTAACCTCTTGATTCTCAGTCGCCTCAGTTGCGGCAGGTTGCGGCGTTTCGTCCGCAACTTGCCGGGTATCAGCGCCCTCAGTTGCCGCAGGTACTCCAGCAGCCTTGGCGAAGGCATTCGCAGCCTCGGCCTGCGGTCCGACTGTCTCCCCGGATTGTGCGATTTCGGGGCTTTCCTGTGCGATTTCCGCATCATTTTGTGCGATTTCGGGGCTGTTTTGTCCCAGCAGCACATCGCCCTCCGGCTTGACAGTCTTATACTCGGAGAATGGTTTCGTCTTGCGGCGCGATGAGTCAACCCATTTGCGGAACTCGTCCTTCGTCACCTCGGTGATGGCCCCAAGGCCGGTCCAGCCTTCCTCGTAGTTGGAGAGATACGCCTGCCGTGCTGCCTCCGCATCCGGGAAGCCGTACATGACCTTATGCTCGTCGAAGGAGCCGTCCGGCTTGACCTGATCCACGACGAACACGTTGCCCTCCTCCGGGTTGTCGGAGAGGAACACGTCGATATGGTCGCCGTCCACGCCTTCAGTGCCACGGATATAGCCGTAGGTATTGTTTATAACCTGCGACCACTCGCGGCCCTGAGCATCCACGCCGCTGCGGACGCTGCCCTTTGGCTGCTCTATGGTAATGTCGTATCCGTCGAGCTTGATATGTCCTTTCTTGTAGTTGCCCGCTTCCTTCTGCGCCTCGGTCGGTTCGGTATCCACTTCGGCCTCGGCAGCGGCAATTTCTTGCTGCTTTTCGGAAAGTTCTGCGGGTGTTTCGGAAATTTCTTGAGCATTTTGCGCAATTTGAGCGGCCTCGATTGCTTCCTGCTCCCGACGGGCCAGCTCCTCCGCCATAGCAGCGCGGTTGTTTTTGATAAAGTTCTTTACATCGCCCCACGACTTGACCTGCGAAAGCACGTTGAGGATGGAATCGCGGATGTCCATGTCGTCGAGTTGGGCCGTGAGGCCGGTATCGTCGCTCTCCTTGACAATCTCGGCGAGGCGTGACACCGACAGTCCCCCGTCCTTGACGAAGCCTCCGACAAACCCCTGCAGGTCGGAATCTGAATAGCCCGTCTCGCGAAGGAAATCCTCCTTGTCAAGCTGGCCCTTGTAGGCGTTGAGGTACTGCGACACGAGTTCATCGACAGACTGCGGCTCCATTTCCCTGGACTCGCGCAGCCTCTGACGGGCCTCAACGCTTTCAGCGGCCTTGTTGATGGATTCGATGCGCTTCTGCACGGTCTTGATCTGGTCGCTGAGTTCATCGCGCTTGTCGAAGTCCGGCTCCGCATCGTATTTCTTCTGCAGGGCATCGAGTTGTCTCTGCTGGCGGGCAATCTCGCCCTTCAGATATCCCTGCGCGCTCTTGCCGCCGTCGTTGCGGCGCTTGGTCTCCCACTCGGCCCAAGATTCGGGGTCGCTCTCAAAGAGTTTCGACTGGTCAACCCTTCCGTCATCCTTCATCGGCATGGGACGGCCACGGAAATCGTACTCCGTAGCTTGTTGCGCGGCTTGTGGCTGCGTTTCTGCCTCCGGCTGGACTTCCTGCTGCCCGGCTGCTTGCGGCTGCTCTACGGGCGTTTCCTGCCCTTCCTGCTGCTGCGGCTCGACGGCCTGCGAAGGCTGGACGGTTCCGGCGCGTAGGCTGACGAAATCGGCAATGGGAATCTGATGCACACGACCGATGGTGTTGCCCAGTTGCACATTGTCGTCGAAGCGGACGACCACATTGCCGTCGGGGGTCACGTCGGTTGCGGTCCCCATAACGGTTGCGCCTCCGATGTTGAACGGCTCCTCCTCGCCCGGGCGCGAATCGGCGATCTCCTGCTTCGTCGGGGTCTCGATTTCGCGGGCGAGCTGCCGCTGGTATGCGTCCTCGATCTGACGCTTGGCCGTATTGAACAGTTCTCCGGCAGGCGCAGAAGTGAAGGACTGAACCTCGCGAGGGGAAATCATCCTTACTTTGCCGTCCGGCATGGTGACATAGAGTTTGTCGCTGGAGTTGCGGCGGTCCACGGAGCCGTCCTCGGTCTTGGCGAGCCGTCCGGCCTTCATCCCGACCTTCGTGCCGTCCTTCAGCGTGATGTCGTAGTAGATGCCGTCTGCGGTCTTGCTGCGGATGTCCTGCTCGGCCCGGTCGATGTCGGCCTGCATCTCCTCGTTGATACTGTCGTTCACGCCGACGATGGCGGCACGCGCCTGCGTATAGCGGTCGAGTATGGGCTTCAACTCCGGCTGCATCGCCTCAATCGTTCCGGCATAAGCGGAATCCTCGTCGATGGCATGAATCTCGTCATCGGAGATACCGGCACGGGCAATCTCGGCCAGCGCCGTGTCATATTCGACCTTCGCGGCACGCTTGGCCTCCGGGTCCGTCAGGGATACGGAAACCTCGTAGATGTCGTCCAGGTTCGCCTGCTCCGGCTCGTCGGCCTCCTTCTTTGCGCGGGCCTTGTCTGCGCCCAGCCGTTCCTCACGGGCAAATGCGTAGGCAAGGATTGCCTCCTCCTGCTCGGGAGTGTAGTAGCCGCTGGAGTTGAACTTGCCGAGGAAGTCACGCAGCTCGTCCTCGTCGCAGTGGTCAACCATAGAAGTGACCTCTGCCCAGTCCTCCTGATCGTCGAAGGTCTCGGAACCTTTCTTGAACACGCGCTTGCGTTTGTCCTCCATCTGCTGCTTGGGTGTGCGGTAGCCCACGGTCTTGATAGCGGACACGAAGCCGCCGAAGGCTCCCACGCCGAGGAAGGTATCAATGAGGTTATCCTTGCTGAACACCTCGCCGAGAGACTGGTCGCCCACGGTAAGGGCGTTCATGACACCGCCGACGAGTTCTTCCCCGAACTCACCTACAACGCCGTTCCAATGCGTCTTGTTGAGGAAGTGGTTCACGGTCTCCATCCATTCAGCCGTGCCGATGTTGTCGATGAAGTCGTTTACCCGCTGCAGGCCCATCCGTTCAAGCCGCTTGCTCGTCCAGCCACCGACGGCGCTGCCGATAGGCTTGAAATACTCCCCGAACATCTCGGAGAAGTTCTCGATGGTCCTGGCTCCGTATGCCTGAGCGAAAGCGCCGAAGAAAGTGTCAGTACCGCCGTCCACGCCGTCGAACTTGATTCCGTCATCCGTCTCGCTGAACTTGATGTCGCCGACCCTGCGCTGCATCGCATCCGCAGTCGTGGAAAGCGCTCCCGTCGTGCCGGTCATGGCCGCAGCAGAGGCGATGTCGCCAACGACACGCCCAGCAACCGAGGCGGCCTTCGCCACGCCTTCCTTCGTGATCTTCTCGCCGAGTTTCTTCGCGAGGGCCTTGCCGATGATGCTGCCGCCGCCCTCGGCGCTGCCGGAGACGGGGTTCATCATGAACTCCAGCATGAAGGGGAGGGACTGTCCCGTAGTGAGACCGGCCTTGTAGCCGCGACCGAGGAAATCCCCGTAGTACATGTCGCTGGCCATCTTGTGGGCTGCTGCATCCAGCAGGATATTCTCGGCCTCCGTCAGTTCCTGACCCTCGTCGAGTTTCTTCGCGGCGGTCATCAGGGCCGCGTTCTTTTGAAAGTCGGAGATACCGAAGTCCCAATTGGCCTCCGTGAAGGAGTCCGCGAGGCCCTTTCCGAATCCGCGGCCACCTTCCGCAGCCTTGCGCGTCTTCTCTGCCTCAACGTACATGCGCTTGGCCTGCTTCAACACCGCAGCGTCATAGTCCACATCTTCCGGCATGTCGTAGGTCGGAATGCCGTAGGGGTCGGCGATGTTCTGATGGGAACGGAGCTGCCCGGCATCCTTCAACTCCTTCTCACGGGCACCGTACAGTTCTTCTATCCTCGCCACCGCGTCGCTTTCGTCCTGCTGGAAGTATTCGCCGCGCTCTGCGTCCGGCGCTTCCTTCGCAGCGTTCCTCTCCGCGGCCCTGCGCACCATGTTGGGTGCATGGACCTGCGGAATCTTGTGCCCGTCGATACTGTCCGGGGCAGACGGCGGCGCGGCTTGAGCCTGCGGCTGCTGCTCCGCTCCACCTTGCTGCGGAACGGGAGAGGCCGGCTGCTGGGGTTGGCCCTGCTGCGGCTCCGCAGGCTGCTGCGGCACGCCAAAAAGATTGTTGAAGGAATCGTAGTCACCAACATTAAGGCCCATGCCCTGGGCCTTGGAGTGATACCATCTGCGGTCTTCCTCGTTATTCAGAGAGTTCTCGAAGTCCTCGTAGGAACCGATGTTAAGGCCCTGCTTGGAGAACTTGTCGTAGAGCCACTTTTTATCGTCGTTATTCGTCATGGATTATTTGCGCATTGAAGGAGGGGTATTGTCATCGTCTTTGTCCTGCTTGCCCTTACGCTTCGACGGCGGGGTGTTCTCGTCGTCCTGATCGTCGTCGGCAGCATCTGCGATACCATAAGCCGCGTTGCGCTCCCTCTCGTAGTTATGCGACATACGCTTGAGGGATTCCTTCGCAGCCGTGGAGTAGTTGAGGTAGGTCGAGGCGAAGACCTCGCGGTTGTTGGCGTTCTTCGCGTTCTCCCACTCACGATCAATGTTGTCCAGCCGCAACTTAATTGCAGACTTCTCCTCGGCAAGCGCAAGAGCTTCATCTGCGGTAATGCCGGAACCCTTGGCCGGACGGCCCTTCTTGTCGATCAGCTTGTCAATCTCGGCAACACGGGACTGCATCCCGGCCTTCGCGTCGCGGTACACCGTCTCGGAGATGGAGACGAACTGCTTCTGCAGGGGCTTGTAGCCAAAGTTGAACAGTTGGCCGTCGATGTCGAGGGACACATCCTCCCCGTTGCGGCTGGTGAAGGCGCGAATCTTTGATTCCTCCTTCCGCTGGTTGAGCGCATCCTGACGGTAGGCGTATTGCAGGCCCATCTGCTGCATGCGCAGCTGGCGGTCCTCCGCATCCTTCTGCTTGCGGTACTCGAAATCGCGCTGGTCCTTTGCGAGCGCGTCCTGCCGGGCCTGCTCCTTGTCGGCGCGACCCTGCTCGTAGCGGGCCTGCTCCTGCTGGACCTGCTGGTTCTTCGTGATGTCCTGCTGCTTGGCGATGGCTGCATTGGCTTTCGCCTGACCGAGTGCCGCGTCTCCCTTCGCCTCCGCTACCGCCTTCTGCTGGCGGAGCTGCGCGAGGCTCAACTGTCCCTGCTGGAGCCGCTGGTTGAGTTGCATCTGCAACCCTTCGCGGCGCTGGCGGGCCTTCTCGTAGATTTCGCGGTACTTGTCGAGGCCGGAATAGAGCTGGATGTTCGGAGCGCCCTTCGTGGTGTAGTAGAGGTTGGCGAGCGATGCCACGCCGTCGGCGATGCCGGAGATGAGCATGGAAACGCGGGCATTCTTCTCCGCCGCCTTCTGCTGGGCCGCGAGATCGTCGCGTTCCTTCTGCCAGCCCTGCACCATCGCGTTGTACTGGTCGATGCCGGATTGCAGAGCCGTCTGCTCCTTGGCGTTTGCGGCCTCCTGGTTGGCGATTGCTTCCTGCCGGGCCTTGTCACTGGCCTCAACATCAATCTGCGGAACCTGCGGCTGCTGGGGCGCGGGCTGGGCAGGCTTGGCGGGCTGGTCGGCGGCTGGCTGACTACCCTGCGTGGCCGCGTTTGTCTGCTGGCCGGTCGTGTTGTCGTGGACGGCAGGAGCCGCGCCTTGCTGCCCCTGCCGCTGGATGCTCATCGGATCATTGATGGCCTGCTGGAGAATCTGATCGGACTTCTTCTGAAGCTCGGCTGCAGCATCCTGCACCTCATACTGCCCCGTTACGGGGTTGAACTTAACTCGTGCCATAGCGTTACAGGATTCGTTTGCCGTTTTCGTCCACCAGGCTCTTCAATGGAGTCACCGACTCCCCGATCGGACTCGGAGCATTGACTTGCGCGCTGGGTTCGCTGATTCTACCGGCGGCAGGATTGGCCAGCGGCTTCGACACGTCGGTCGCTCCCTGCCTCGTCCCCCCGAGACCTCCATCAGCATCGACTGCCGCGATGGAGGCTCCAGCCTTTGCGACCTGCGAGGCTGCGCCGGCGATTGCATTGGCCTTAGCAATCTCAGTCTGCCGCTGCTGCTCCGCGAGCTGCGCGTCGCGGTTCATGTAGGCTTCCTCCACAGCGTCCTTCCGGGCAGCACCCTGAGCGGCGATATTGCTCATCGTGTCGGAGATGACCTTGTTCGCGTCTTCCTTCTGCCGGGCAGCGGCCTCGTCGGAAGCGCCGGACACCGCAGCCGTGGCGGAGGCCCGCTTGTTTCGCTCCATGAAGATTTCCCTCGCCTTCTGGATCGAGGCGAGAGCGTCTGCCCTCTGCGTGTAGGGCGTGTTCATGTTGTATTCGTACCAGGCGCGGTTCTTTGCCTGCTGCTGGCGAGTGATGTTCGAGGCCCTCTTGGCCGCATTGGAACCAGCAATACCCCCGGCGACTGCACCGCCTATCGAGAGCACACCGCCGATAATCGATCCTACCATAGCGTGAATAATTTTCAGCAAGGTAGCAAGCCACGACCGCGCGCTTTGTCTATCCGTTCCCATGAAGCCCGAACCAGCGCGCCCCATAGTGTTCTCTATACACTATTATACCTATTCTTACCGCGCATGTACGCGAGGCAAAACGACTGAGAATCAGTCTATTGAATTGAGTAGCAGCAGAAAACGAAAAGGCCGCATGATGCACTTACGCACCGATGCGACCTTTTAACCAATACCCGCAAACTGCGGGCCAAACGTCACGAAGTCAAGTTGAGGTCAAGTTCAAGTCAAGGAGTTATTATTCAAAACCTTTTTCATTTTCATCCTCGTTTTTAAATAGTTCTTTCATGCGGCGAACGAGGTCTGCGTATTGCTCCTCTGTCCTGAGACTAGTTGGATTATCCTTAATGTCTTTCTTCTTCTCTTGAAGTCGTGAAATGGATTCGGAAATAATCTTTTGTACATCAAGACCTTTATGTTTAACAAAATCAACAACAAGGTATAAATGAGGTCTGTCATTTATCAATACTCCGCTTCCGTTACTTGCGCTTAGAGAAAGAGTGTCCCAACGAATTGAAAAATAGTCAGTCCTTTTTGATTTTGATGAAGGTACGCCGAGTAATGGTATAATTTGATTGATAGTTTCATAAAAGACTCCAAAAGGTTCTTTAGTCTTAAACCGAATTTGAATACTTGTCAGCCTTTCTTCCTTGAACCAAAACAATATGCTCTCCGTATCATTGAAGCACTTAGGGAATACGCAAATCGCTGATTTGGACTTTTTATAATCTTCCCATAAACGAAATGCCTCAGATTCGTTAATTATTCCAAGCCAAATCAATCGGGAAAGGACAAAAGCGGGTTCGTCTGTTTTTTCCAGCCCACCCCAGGTTGGGGATTCCCCGTGAATGCCACGAGAGACTAAATATAAGACACTTCCTTTAGTCGGCTTTTCAATTTTACCCAATATGGCCAAAGTAGCCTGTGGGGACAATAGTATTCTTTCGGCCTCCTTCATCGCTGAGGATTCCTCATCCTTCCCATTATATTGAACAAACATTCGATTTCCTAATCCATCAATTATCTTCCATACCTCATTTTTTGAGCGGGGTATTTGAGTTTCTTCACAAGAAATCGACCAGCCATCATTCCTTACAAAATACGAAATAGCCTCGTTCCAATGTTTGCTCGCTGCTTTTTGGAGGCGAGCAAAGGGACTTAGTGCGCCCTTATAAATAGAGACAGTTATAGCAACAAAAACAAGTATTACAACTATCCAAATCATTTTAGCACAATTCTAAAGGTTGGTTTCATGCAATACGGGCAGCATTTGTGTCCGCCCCTTTTCCTTCGACCAGACGTTCAATGGTTGCTGTCAGCCTCTCAATCGTTTTCTGCTGGCTGGAGATAATCTGAACGAGCGAAACTTCATCTTGCTTTGTGTCTTGAAATAATTCAAGAGGACTTAAATTGAATGTCTCTGCGAATTGGTCGATAAACTTGTCGCTTAATCCCCTTACCCCTGATTCTATGTTGTTAAGGGTTTGTGGAAGAATGTCTAACGCTTTGGCTATATCCGTTTTTGTCATTCTCTTGTCCCTTGTCAGTATGCGCATTTGCTCATTGTACCACTTGCGCTTTTGCTCCTCGATTTTCATATAATTCAAAAAAACTTAAAAAATATTTGTTTGTTTAATTCATTTTGACTTACTTTGCAGTTGAAAGTTAGTAATAAGTTTTGAAAATGGCAAAGGAGAAATCAATTCGTGAGGAGCTTTGGGAGCTGAAAATTGGCCTCTGTGCCGTGTTTCAGATCGACCGGCTCACTTCCGTCAAGACTGCCTGCTCTACCTACGGACTGATGTGGGGACGGAGATTCAGGACGGCAACGGACAGGAACTCGAGAACCGTCACGGTAACAAGGACCGCATAACTCAACCGGGAGGGGTAAGGGACATCTCACTCTTTTCATAGGCTATACACATCCGAGCCTCTCCCGGTCTTTAATACTCAAAACCATGGAAGAATTACTGCTGAAACTGTCGGGCCAGCTCTCACGCGCCCTCGAAGAAATCAAAGAACTGAAAGAGCGCGTCCGCGACCTTGAAGGCCGCGTGCCGAAGCGCGAATCCTACACGCAGACCGAGGTCGCGGAACTGACGGGCTGGTCCACATCGGCAGTCAACAACTGGGTCAAGGACCGAACCATCGTCACGATCT
>JAEEGL011571563.1_pt1 | contig 17788 bp, 13 predicted proteins | sample 9134231 | NCBI WGS metagenome assembly JAEEGL01 (sample SAMN16246548, study PRJNA631951) | gut metagenome | biome: gut microbiome; feature: rumen; material: fiber-attached | host: Bos | place: Iran: Karaj | collected 2018-10 | reverse complement strand
GCTTCGAAGCGACGCTGGCCACCGGCATGAAGGAATTCACCAAGTGCATCACCGGCATCCGCCGCAAGAACGAGTTTATGGCCCAGAAGGATCCGTCCTACAAGCCCGAAACCGAAATCAGCGGCAAGCAGGCCTTCCGCCTCTATGATACCTACGGTTTCCCGCTCGAGCTGACGGAGGAGCTGGCTGCCGAGGAAGGGCTGACCGTCGATGCCGAAGGTTTCGCCGAAGCCTTCAAGGAGCATCAGGCCATTAGCAAACAGGAAGGCACCTTCAAGGGCGGCCTTGCAGAACAGAATGAAGTCACCGCCCGCCTGCATACCGCCACCCACCTGCTCCAGGCCGCGCTGCGCAAGGTCCTGGGCGACGAAGTGGCCCAGAAGGGCTCCAACATCACCACCGAGCGTCTCCGGTTCGACTTCAGCTTCAGCCGGAAGATGACCCCCGAAGAAATCCAGGAGGTCGAACGCCTGGTCAATGTCGCCATCGACGCCAACGTCCCGGTCGTCTGCGAGGAAATGACTGTCCAGGAAGCCAAGGACAAGGGCGCCATCGGCCTGTTTGAAAGCAAATACGGCGAACGGGTCCGCACCTACAAGATGGGCGATTATTCCTTCGAAATCTGCGGCGGTCCCCATGCGGCCAACACCGGTGAACTGGGTTCCTTCAAGATTAAAAAGGAAGAATCCTCCTCCGCCGGCGTCCGCCGGATCAAGGCCACCATCCAGCCGAGGGCATAAGGAGCAAGGAGAGTCACCATGCAGTTTGATCTGGAAAAGGAAAACAGCCGCCTGCGGGAAGTCCGTACCGGCTCGGAGGAAATCTTCAACGGTGTCATCCTGCATGTGCAGCGGGATACCGTTCGCCTGCCCAACAACAATGAAACCATCCGGGAAGTCATCCGCCATATCGGCGCCGTTTGCGTAATTCCGGTCCTGGATAACGGGGACGTCATCGTGGAGCGGCAGTACCGCTATCCGCTGGACCGGGTGATCCTGGAAATCCCCGCCGGCAAGCTGGACGCCCCGGATGAAAACCGGCTTTCCGCCATTCAGCGGGAACTCCGGGAGGAGACGGGCTACACCGCGGAAGTATGGAAGGAACTCGGTGATTTCCATCCCGCCCCCGCCTACAGCGACGAATTTATCACCATGTACCTGGCCCGCGGGCTCCACAAGGGCGACCGGCATCTGGACGAGGATGAGTTCCTGGATGTTTATACCGTCCCGCTGAAGGACCTGGTGGCGGACTGCATGGCCGGCCGCATCTCCGATGCCAAGACGCAGGTCTGCATCCTGAAGGCTGCGCGGATCCTTGGAATCTGATAAAACAGGGCTGTCCCTTTGGGGGACTGCCCTTTTTTCTTGTGCATGTTTTATCAGCAGAAGGAGTGACGAAAATGAATGCTGTCACACGCGAAATGACATCCAGAATTTCACCGACGCGTCCTATATGTACCTGAAGCACGGAAGCTTCGCCATGCTGGACTTCCTGCCGGATTCCCTCTGGGTGATGTACCTGATCATGTTCTCCGCCGTGCTGATTCTGTTCGCCATTACCTGGCTGATCTATCGTTTGGTGCAGAAGCACGCCGCAAAACCAGCGGAAACTGATGCCTGATGCCTCCGGCCTCTCAGTCCGGCAGCAGCGAAATGCGGACCGGAGTCCCGTGGGTGGAGACGTAAACCGTGCGGCCGTCGCTCAGGGGGATCTTCGCTTCCGTGATTCCCTCCTCGCTTTCCTCGGCCCCGAATCTCTCCGTCAGCCATAACCCCAATCCTTCCCACTGGTTCGATCCGCTCATTTCTCCATTCTCGATCAGGTCGTCCCGTTCATCCACGGTATATCCGTCCGTACTCCAGATGGCGTCAGGATCGTCCAGCCATCCGATGCTGTAGATCCCGTCAAATCCGCAGTAATCAATATATGTTTCAGCCCAGAACGCATTGACCGTCAGGATCGGCTCATCCAGCCTTCCGTGTTCGGTCCGGATATAAATCCAGCTTTCTCCTTCATCACAGCTGAAGCTGATGGTCCCGTCTTCTTCCATTACATAGTCGCACGCTCCGGTGTCGATCAGGTCCTGCGGTGTGCTTTCCCCGAGGGTAAAGGCATAACCGTCGATCTTCACCGTAAGCCGGTAATGGTCTGTCATTTCCGCCAGCGCTGCCCACAGCGCTTCGTCGTTCTGCAGCGTGTAATATTCCCCCTCCGCCGTCTTCAGGGTCCGCCCTGCAAAGAAAAGATCTGCAGAGGACTGATCCTTGAACCAGAAGCCCAGCTTAGCATTTATCCCGTCCGCCGGAGCTTTCGTTTTTTCGCCGATGGCAAGTGCTTTGACCGCGTCCCACAGGGCAAGTGTGGTTTCCCGGTCGTTGATGTCAATCCAGTCGCCTTCCGTATATGCTGCACCGCCGGGTTCTGCAGTGATTGCCGATATTTCCGCGATTCCGTCCGCCGCCGCGGCGCTGCAGGCCGCCAGCATCACCAGTGCCAGAATCATCGCTATCCGCTTTTTCATGTTCGTTCCCTCCCTTTCATCAGGGTAGACGCATTCCCCGGGCAGAAAGTTCCGGCAATTCCTCCGTTGATTCGGAGACGCCTGTCAGTTATAATAGTATCAGAAAAAAGGCAAATGGAACACCCGGTCCCTTCTGTTCCCCCGGCAAACTGAACAAGAAACCCATCCCGACCCGATTGTTTAATTGAAAAAGGAGAATTACCATGAAGCGCTTATTCACCCTGTTCCTAGTTCTCTCCCTGGTCCTGCTGTCCGCCGGCTTCGCCTCGGCGGAAGAGGACGTAGTCCTGCCCTTCCCCACCGAAACGGAAGTGAATACTTCCTGGGGCGTTTATTCGGTGAATATTCCGGATCCCTCCACCATCCTCAGCGGCGGTTCCGTCCGGGCATCCCTCTACGCCCAGGATCAGTACCGGTCGGAGGATATTGACGGGCTGCACATCGGCAGTTCCGTCCAGGTGGCCGGGGAGGTATACCGGGTTGCCGAACTCGACATGCGCCAGGACGGCTGCGTGGCCATCGACGGCGGCGCAGGCTCGGTGCCCGTCGTTTTCCGGCCCCATGGAGAGCTGTACGTCGCAACCCGGAACGACTTCGCGGTGGGCAGCTATGTGGGCGATTACACGCTGATGCTTCCCCTGCCGGATCAATTCTGTTTCTACTGGATGCACAGTGACGGAACCATCGGATATTATGACGGCAATGGCTTTGCGGACCTGCTGGCCGGTGGCAGCCTTTCGATGCTGGACCGTTCCTGCGCGGTCCTCTCCTTCTCCGGCGGCCAGCCGTCGGCCGTGGTCTTTGCGGATTATATGGTAACCAATCCGGAGGAAATCCTCCATACGGCAGCCGCCTCCAAAGCCTCTCCCGGCGGTATTCCCAACACGCCTCCCCATACCGGAGGCGGAGCCGGTTCCTTCACCCTTGAGACAATCATGTGGAATGGCGCCGGCCTCGGCAAATGCGCTGTGCCGGCGGGATACACCCTGTCTTCGGAAGTGCACCTCGATGATGAAACCACCTGCCTGGGCGCGCCGCTCCGTCTCAGCGTTCAGGTCTATTCACCCTCCGCTTCCTCCACCCTGGGTTACTACAGCAATGAAGTCTATATTGAGCGGGTCAAAGGGCCCTTCCGCCACAAGGAAGGCGAGCTGGACGGGCAGCTGAACGTCTTCATGATGCACTACATGAACGCATCTGAGTTCTGTGACTGGCTTGCTTCCAGGATGGCTTCCGGAATTACCTTCTGGAAAAATGAGGATACCTCCTTCCTTGACAGAACGATCGATTCCCAGCTGGCACAATACAGAGAAATCGCCGAACCTGAGCTGGCGAAGATGAGAGTCAAAACGAACTGGTACGATGTCACCACAGCCCACCGGGTTTATACCTATGAATACGGCGGCGCCACTTACGCCCTGTGCATCCTGGCGAAAGTACGGGCCTATCAGATGAAGGCCTCATCCGCTGTCGTCACCTGCTGGGATGTGCCGGAGTACTACTATCTCAACTGTCTCCTTTCCGATTATGAACAGATCCATGCAACGGATTTCCAGGTCTTCACTGCAAACACCACCATCAGCGACACCTTTGTCCATCTGCAGGAGGATCTTACCGAACAGATCAAGTCAGATATCATGGCCGGCTGGGCCAGGGCCATCGCGGCCAGCAATGCCTACACAGCCGCTATGAATGCCCTGGTTTCCCAGTCTGTGGAAAGCTACCTGAATTCCTCGAATTACAGTTACTCGGACCGGTTCTCGGACTACATCTTTGACCGGAACGAATACACCACCAGCGACGGATATACCTGTGACATTTCCACCTCCTACGACTACGTCTGGGAGGGAAGCGGCGGAACCGTGTACTACAGCAACAACGCCCTGGATATGCCCAGCGGCGCCACCCGGTTGTCCCCGCGGTAACCTTGCATCTTTTTGATTGACAAATCCCCCGTGAGGGGAGAAAATAGACCCATAAAAAAGGAAAATACAGGAAGGGGCGTGATTTCCTTGGCTTCCGGCAAGCCCAAGCTTTTCACGAAAACCGAATGGTCATGGATTTTCTATGACTGGGCCAACTCCATTTATGCCACCAATATCATGGCGGCGATTTTCCCGACGATCTTTGTTTCCATTGCCGGTGAAGCGGGCGATATCTGGTGGGGCTACGGCACATCCATCGCCACCTTCTTCGTTGCACTGCTGGCGCCGATCCTCGGTGCCATCGCGGACTACAAGGGTATGAAGAAAAAGCTCTTCACCGTGTTCATGCTGATCGGCGTTGTCTTTACCTTCGCCATTGCCCTGGTCATGAACAACTGGAAGCTGATGCTCGTGGGATATATCCTCAGCCGGATCGGCTTCTCCGGGTCCTGCCTCTTCTATGATTCCTTCCTGACGGATGTCACCACGGATGAGCGGATGGACAAGGTATCCTCCTGGGGCTATGCCATGGGCTACATCGGCGGCAGCACGATTCCCTTCGTGATCTCCATCGTCGTCCTGCTGGTGATGGGCTACAGCAATCCCTTCGCCCAGAAGTTCTCCATCATCATTACCAGTATCTGGTGGCTGGTGTTCTCCATTCCCTTCCTGAAGAATGTGACCCAGACCCATTATATCGAGCGCACGGGGCATACTTCCGTGGGCCAGATTTTCCGGAATATCGGCCATACCGCCGTGGATATTTTCCGGCGCAGGGGCCTGTTCCTCTTTGTGCTGGCTTACTTCTTCTATATCGACGGCGTCGGCACGATCATTTCCATCTCCACCGCCTACGGCACCACCCTGGGCCTGGGCTCTGTCGGAATGATCCTGGCCCTCCTGGTTACGCAGATCGTGGCCATGCCCTGCTCCATCATCTTTGCGAACCTGGCGGATAAGTTCACCGCCCGTAAAGCGCTGATCGGCGCCATCATCATCTATACCCTGATCTGTGTGGTCGGCTTCTACATGGGCTTCTCCCTGGAGCCCCACCAGGACAAGTATGAAGCCGCGCTGAAGGCGGATTACACCGAACAGCTGAAGGACCTGACGGATGAGAATGCCATTGCCCTGCGCGACGACCTGAAGAACTACTTCACGGATAAGGAAGCGCAGAAAAAGGCTGACGAAGCCTTCATCAAAATCATCGGGGAAAAGGAAACCGCCTCTCCCGAGGTGGAGCGTGTTACCGTCACCTTCGCGAACTTCATCGCCAACCGGTATGAGGAAATTGACGGATTCAAAAAAGCCATCTCCTTCTCCACCATCCTCTTCTGGGCCATGGCCGTGCTGGTCGGTACGGTCCAGGGCGGTATCCAGGCCGTCAGCCGCAGCTACTTCGGCAAGCTGATTCCGAAGAAGCGCAGCAATGAATTCTTCGGTTTCTTCGATATCTTCGGCAAGTTCGCCTCCGTGCTCGGGCCCTTCCTCTATGCCCTCATCAGCGGCTGGACCGGGCGGAGCAGCTTCGGTGTCCTTGCGCTGATTCTCCTGTTCCTGATCGGCCTGGTCATCATGGTCGCCGGAAAGAAGCACTTCGAAGCCCTGGATACACAGACCGAAGAGTAATCTCCCCGGAAAATAACTGAACCGCCTTCCGATGAAGGCGGTTTATTTTTTCAGGATATTGCGGAATGCTTTTTTCATCTTTCCGTGGAGCGTTTCCGCTTCCCGCTGCGCGATGACAGCAGCCAGCGCTCCGCTGCGGTATACGTTGTTTTCCGGGCTTCTGCGTACCGCTTCCCGGAAGGACTGATGGGCGCTCTCGTACTGTTCCATCGCCATCAGCACCTTGCCCTGCATGTAATACCAGTCTCCGTCCCGCTTGTCGCACAGCAGCAGCTGCCGCAGCGCTCCCTGCGGATTGTCCCGGGACAGCGTGCGTTCCGCCATCAGGATGGCTTCCGCAACGGACGGTGACGGCCCGATCTTGGATTGCGGCTTGGGGGAAGCCAGCCGGAGCGCTTCCTCATAGGCCAGGTTCAGCCGGACCATGCGCGTCTGCGCTTCCTCTTTCAACTGAGGATCCTGGATCATGTCCGGATGGCACTGTTTCACCAGTGTCCGGTAGGCGGTCCGGATCTCATCCTGGTCCGCCCATCCCTTCAGGCCCAGTACCTCGAACGGATTATTCATGAACGTCTCCCTTCCGGTCAGAGAACCGGCTCCCGCCGGATTTCCGCGCCAAGAGAACGAAGCTTGTCTTCGATATGTTCATATCCGCGGTCTATATATCCGGGTTCATAGATTTCGGAAGTTCCGCGGGCCATCAGGCTCGCAATGATCAGCGCGGCGCCGGCCCGCAGGTCCGTCGCGGTCATCGGAGCGCTGTACAGTTCCGGAACGCCCTCGATAATGGCGGAGCGCCCCATCACGCGGACATGCGCTCCCATCCGGCGGATTTCATCCAGGTGGCGGAACCGCTGTTCGAAAATCGTCTCGGTTACGATGCTGGTTCCCTTGGCGGTCGTCAGCAGCGCGCTCATGGGCTGCTGCAGGTCCGTGGGGAATCCGGGATATACCTGTGTCTTGATGTTGATGGCGCGGCGCGGGCCCACTACGTGCACCCGGATGGCGTCATCCTGGTCCGTCACCTTGACACCCATCTCCAGGAGCTTCGCGCTCAGCGCGTCCATATGCGTCGGAATGCATCCGCTGATAATCACGTCTCCGCCGGTGGCGGCCGCCGCGATCATCAGGGTTCCCGTTTCAATCTGGTCCGGAATGACGGCGTAGGTGCTTCCGTGCATATACTGCACGCCCCGGATCCGGATCGTATCCGTTCCGGCGCCGCGGATACGCGCGCCCATACTGTTCAGGAAGTTGGCAAGGTCAACGATGTGCGGTTCCTTGGCCGCGTTGTAGATCACTGTATTTCCCTTGGCCTTGGAGGCGGCCAGCATCACGTTGACCGTGGCGCCCACCGTCACCATGTCGAAGAAAACATCCCCGCCGGTCAGGTCGTCGCACTCTGCAGTCAGCATGCCGCCGATTTCACCGGCTTCCGCGCCGATGGACTGGAAGCCCTTCAGGTGCTGGTCCACCGGACGGGTGCCGATTTCGCATCCGCCGGGGGTCGGGATCTTCGCCCGGCCGCAGCGGCCCAGCAGCGCGCCCAGCAGGTAGTAGCTGGCGCGAAGGCGCTGCGCGTTATGATAGGAGATGGTAGTTCCCTCCGCAGGGCGGGGGTCTACCCGCATCACTTTTCCGGGTTCGTAGTCCACTTTGGCGCCCAGCTCCTGCAGGATATCCGCCAGCGCGTGAACGTCCTCGATATCGGGCAGGTTTTCAATGGTGCAGGGTTCATCGCAAAGAAGCGTAGCCGGAATCACCGCGACAGCCGTATTTTTGCCGCCGCTGACCCGGACCTGGCCCTCCAGGGAGTGACCGCCGGTGACAAGCATCCGCTCCTTACCCAATGAATCCACCTCCTGCCGGAATTATCCATTGTTCCCCTTATTATACACTTTTCAGGGAAGGCTGACAAGCTGAACCGAAACAGGCGCCTGCATTGACGCCGCCCCCGCAAACAGGTACAATGAACCGGAAACATTGTCTTTAAGCAGAGGAGGATATCATGAGCAGAAAGCTGATCCTGCCGGGCGGCATTCTCTGGCTTTCCGGGCTGCTGGTGAGCATTATCGGCATGAATATTAAGAATGAGCACGGTTCCCTGATTGCCGTCATCGGCAACGTCATGTTCTTCGTCGGCCTCGCCATCGTGGCCGCTGCCTGGCTGATCGCCCGGAGGAATGAAGAAAACAAGCCGGACGAAGAAAAGCGGGAGGAATGACCTGTGATCCGGCGTCTTGCCTGTTTCCTGCTGGCGCTGCTGTGCCTGTGCGGCACGGCAGGCGCGGAATCCGCCTCCCCTGAAGAGGAAACGGTTTTCCCGCCGGAGGAATATGCGTATACCGGGAAGCTGCGGTCCCGCTATGAGTCGGATACCCTGATCTTTACGGTGGAAAGCTGCACCGCCGGTAACGTCTTCTTCGTCCTCACAAAGATCTGGGTGCAGGACCCGGAACGCCAGATCCGGAAGGTGTGCGGTTCCTGGGGCAAATCCCTGGCGGATCCCATGCGCCTCATGAAGCAGCTGCCGGAGGCGGTCCTGGCCACAAATGCCAGCGGCTACATCAGCAAAACGTATCCGGATCTGCCGGAAGGATATCCCGGCGTCCCCGAGGATTATTATTTCACCACCCTTGGCTCCGTCGTCGTGACTGACGGCGAAGTCCTCCGGAACCTGGAAGGCGTTCCCTTCTGGGGCCTGGCGCTGACCTCCGCCGGCATCACCCTGTACCGCGGCGCGGACAACGCGGATGTCCTGGCCGATAATCCCAGCCAGACCTGGGCTTTCTTTGAGAACTGCGCCATGCAGGTAAACGGGGAAAACACCCTCCCGGAAGAGGGCACCTGGCCCATGGCCCGGGAAAAGCATCCCCGCACCGTTCTCGCCCGCATCAACCGCAACAACTACGTGCTGCTGCATGTGATGAAATACGGGAATTCAAACGGAGCCAGCCTGTACTGGATCAATGATTTCTTCTCCCATCACTTCCGGGCGGAATGGGTTTACAACCTGGACGGCGGATCTTCTTCCTCCCTGATTTACCGCACACAGGAAAAAAAGCCCCGCCTGAAGCGGCATGTGCTGAACAGGCAGGGCATTATGGATATCCTCTGTTTTACGGAATAAACCGGAATCCCGGCGGCGGTTACTGGGCGTCCGCCGTCAGTTCATCCATGGTCACAAATTCCTTCAGGATGAATACGTGGTATCCGTTCACGTCCACTTCGCACCATTTTTTGTTCTGGGCGTAGATCGTCAGCGTATCGCCCGGATAAACGTTCTCCACTTTCTGGTATTTGCTGCTGTCCCCTGAGCGGACCCCGATGGGTTCCTTGCTCTTCGTCTTCCCGTTGATGGTCACCTTCGCGGTGCTGTATTCCCGGGGAATGTTGGACCAGAAATCCAGGCACGTATTGGGAACGAACACCCGGGGAACCCCTGCCTCCTGCAGGTCAATCAGCGACCATTCGTTGCCGACCCGGACCACCTGGACCACCTTGCCTACCGTCGCCCGGCCCAGGATTGTGGATTTGTCGCTCTTGTCAGCATGGTAGCCGACTTCCTTGGACATCCGCGGGGACTTGACCACCGCGAGCACTTTCTCCTCGGGAGCTTCCGTTTCCCAGGACAGGTGCCAGGTCTCCACCATCTGCTGTTCCCCGTTGATCTCGATCAGGGAGCGGATCACGCCCAGGTGGATCACCTTGATCTCGGTTTCGTTTCCCGCCTCGTCCCGGTATACGGTTTTCGTTTCCGAGCCGTTGTTGACAAATGCCCAGTTCAGGGCTTTCCAGTATTTCGCATCCCCGGCGGCGTTTCCGTTCTGTTCAACGTCTGCCGGGTCTTCATCGCCGATATCGTGCTGCTCGCCGTTTTCATCGGTATAGGTGCTGTCCAGCGTCTCGCCGTATTCCATATCCAGCCAGAGGTTCAGCGCCTGCCTGCTCCGCAGCAGTGCTTCCCCGACGGTGGCCTTGGTCCCGCTGGGCAGGACAATCGTATGGCCTACGTAGGAAATGACGGATCCGTCGATATAGCCGTAATAGGGATCGGCGTTGTTGGCGCTGTAGGATATGCCGGTTTTCCCGTCCACCGTTTCACCGGTTTTGCGGATATAGGTGCCGGCGCCGAGCGTGCTGCTCGCCCTCAGCTCCCCGTCAATCATCACATACAGCTGGGTGGACGCGTTGGTTTTATAGAGACAGGTCTGGTTCCAGGTCAGTGAGATGGCAAAGGCGGACGTGCAAAGGCACACCACCGCAGCCAGCATGCACAGGAGAAAGACCCACCGCTTCATAAATCAACCTCCCCATCCGGATCGGACAGATGTTCTTCTCATTTTCCCATATTCGGTTCAGAATGTCAAACTTCACGAAAGGACGCCCGCTTTATGAAAATACCGAAAAAAGATGCCCTGAACTGGTTCCGCTTCTTTGCCTCCCTGCCCGAGGAAGAGTCCCTCGGCTGCCGCCAGCAGGAACTCGCCCTTGCCGCCTTCGCGCAGATCGAGACGGCCGTGGAAGCCCGCCGGGCGGAAATGCTCCGCGCCATTCCGGGGCTGAAAGCGGTTCTTCCGGGGCATCCGGAGGGGGTCCCCTGGTCTCCGGATCTGCCGGCCTGCACGCTCTACGTCGGCCCGGCGGAGCATTTCCCTGCCGGCTGTAAAAGCTGCCTGCTGGGCAGCGGCCTGTCCGCCGTCCGGAAAACCAACCGCTGCAACGCGGCCTGCGCCTTCTGCTACGATTACGGCCTCCTGGACTGTATCCCGCCCATTGGGGAGGGCATGTGGGAAATCGGCGGCACCCGTTACCGGGAGGAGGATCTGCCCCTGCTCTTCTCCCTCCAGCGGAAGCCTACCGGCATTGCCTATGTCTACCTGGAGCCCTTTACGGAGATTGAGAAATACTATGGCATCGTCCGCCGCTTCCATGAGGCGGGGATCCATCAGCATATGTATACCAACGGCATTGGTGCCACGGAAGAGCAGCTGAAGACGCTGGCGGAATCCGGCCTGGATGAACTGCGCTTCAACCTGGGAGCCACTTCCTGTTCGGACGTGGTCATTCATGCCATGGAAACCGCCCGGAAGTATTTCCCGCAGGTCGGTATCGAAACCCCCATGACCCGGGAATTCGACCGGATCTTCCGCCAGAAAAAAGAGCAGATCCTTTCCACCGGCATCGATTTTATCAACTGCGCTGAACTCCATCTGAACAGCAATAACCTTCCCAACTACCTCGGGGAAAATATGTACTTCTGCCGCCTGGGCTACCTGAGTCCCATCATCAGCCGGGACCTGACCCTTGCCTTCCTGCGCACCGCCGCGGAAGAGGGCTGGCCGGTGGCCGTCCACGACTGCTCCAACCATACCAAGTTTGCCCGGGACCTGAACCTGGCGGCAAAGGAAGGGGGATGGTTCGGCCGGAGCAGCTATGGCTCCGAGTTCGAACGCATCCCCTATGAGGCTTTCCTTCCGGTGCTGGAGGATCCGGCCTTCTCCTTTGTGGAGGAGGAACCGCTTCCCCCGGGTTACCGTCCGGGTGATATCGTGTTGTAAGATTCCCGATGGATTATCTCTTTGTCAGTTCCGCGCCGGCGGGATCGATGTCCAGCGTCGCGAAATAGTCCGCCGCGGTCTCGGCCCGCCGGATCATCCGGAAGCCGTCCGCTTCCGTGTGCAGGATTTCCGCGCTCCGGGTCCGGCCATTGTAGTTGTAGCCCATGGAGTATCCGTGGGCGCCGGTATCGTGGATCACCAGCAGGTCGCCGATGTTGATTTCCGGCAGTTCCCGCTGGATCGCGAATTTGTCGTTGTTTTCGCACAGGCTGCCGGTCACGTCGTATACATGGTCCGCCGGCAGGTCCCGCTTTCCGCAGACCGTAATATGGTGATATGCGCCGTACATTGCCGGGCGCATCAGGTTTACCGCCGAGGCATCCGTGCCGATATAGTCGCGGTAAATCTTTTTTTCATGCACCGCATGGGTCACCAGCCATCCCACCGGCCCGGTCATCCACCGGCCCAGTTCCGTCTTGATGGCAACGCTTCCGTCCGGGATGATTTCTTCATAAATCTTCCGCACGCCTTCGCCCACAGCCTGCACGTCCGTCTCCGGCTGCTCCGGCCGGTAGGGAATGCCGATGCCGCCGCTCAGGTCCACAAACGCGAACCGGATCCCCTGCTCCGCTTCCAGCTCCTTGCCCAGGGTCAGCAGGGCCTTGGCCAGGCTGGGATAGTAGTTGTTGTCCGTCGTGTTGGAGGACAGGAAGGCATGCAGTCCGAAGGATTTCGCGCCCAGCGCCTTCAGCTGCTTCAGGCCTTCCTTCAGCTGGGAGGGCATAAAGCCGTACTTCGCTTCGCCGGGGTTCCCCATGATCGTGTTCCCGATGGAGAACTGTCCGCCGGGATTGTAGCGCAGGCATACGCATTCCGGAATGCCGCCGTGGGTCCGCAGCAGTTCAATGTCCGAAATGTCGTCCAGGTTGATGAACGCGTTCAGCGCCCGGGCCTGGGCAAATTCTTCCGGCGGCATGGCGTTGGCGCTCAGGATAATTTCCTCTCCGGAAAAACCGCAGACCTTTGCCAGCGTCAGTTCCGTTGCCGACGAGCAGTCCAGCCCGCAGCCTTCCTCCTTCAGGATCCGCAGGATCGCGGGATTCGGCAGCGCTTTCACCGCAAAATACTCTTTGAAATCCCTGCACCAGGAGAAGGCGCTGTTCAGCTTCCGGGCACGCTCCCGGATCCCCGCTTCATCGTACAGATGGAAGGGCGTCGGAAACTGTTCCGCCGCCCGGAAAAAAACATCGTCATTCAGTGCAAAATTCGGCATGGGTGCTGCCTCCTTTTTATTTTGTCAGTGTGAAGCTGAAGCTGGCTGCCAGCTTGCCGTTGATATACATGCTCACATCGTAGGTTCCGGCCGGAATCTCTTCATCCATCATATCCAGCAGCCCGGAATCCTTCATCGTCACGTACCATTCGTCCTTCTCGTTGTATTCCGGCAGGTAATACCAGGAGCTTTCATAGCGGTAGTTGTTCCCGTCCGGAGCCGTCATGGCAATCAGCAGCGATAAGCCGGAAATCTCCTTCTCCACCTCGTAGGAGGACACGGAGTAGATGCAGCAGCGGTCGCTGCGGAGCAGCTCCTCCGTCACATCGGTCACCACGGTCGGCATTGTGTCGGAGGTGGCGCCCTTCGGCAGTTCGCCGAGGGCAAAGGTCAGCTGGCGGAAGGAATGGTCCGTCATCGGTTCCGCTTCCGGCAGGGTGATGACCGCATACTGGTCCGGCAGGCTGTCCGGCTGATTTGCAAACACAGCCAGTCCGGCCACATACGTCCTTCCGGGCGTCAGCACCATTCTCAGTGTTTTCTGGTTGTGCTCGATTTCCATAAAGGTCAGGTAGCTGGATGCCATGTCCGCTACGATGTGGTACAGCTTCTCGCCTTCCCCGACCTCCGGCAGCTGCACTTCCGACCAGTCAAACACGACCACATTCCCGTTGACGGTTGTCTTGTATCCTTCCGGTGCCGTTCCCGTCTCCGGCCCGTTCAGCAGCGCGTCCGCTTCCTGCAGGCAGGCATTGATGGACGGAATTGTCAGCGCGAGATAGCGGTTCTGGCCTTCCGCGTATTCCGAAATGATCACGCCCGCCAGTTTTCCGTCCCAGGTGATCACGGGGGAGCCCGGCGCCGTGTCCCCGCTCAGGGTCAGCAGCATGGCTTCCCGGTTCTTCCACTTCGTCACGGACAGGTCATATACCGCCCGGTTGATGCGGGACTGCATCCAGTCTCCGGACCGGACCAGCAGGTCATCCGCCTGCACCGACCGGGCTGCTTCCAGGAAGGGGAACGCGGGAATCCCCTGCGCCTTCTCCTCCGTCTCATGCAGCAGCACCGCCACCGTTCCCTGGCCCGTCTTCATCATGACGGCAACTTCCCGGAGGGTGTTCCCGTCCCAGATCTCCAGCTTGTCCGGATTGTCCGGGAGTCCGGCGGCCGAAGTGATCGTCACCCCGTCTGCCACCGGAATCGCGGAGCAGACCCAGTTCTTTCCGCTTTCTGTCACTTCGTATACATCGTACAGGTCCGGGATCCCCTCAGTGGATTCCGCCCAGGCTCCGGCCGCTGCGCACAGCAGCACCAGCGCGGTCAGAAGCGCGGTCCATTTCTTCATCATTGTTATTCCTCCTGTATCGTCAGGCCGGCAGCCTTATTCGTGATAATCCTGCAGGGATACGGAGACCATCCGGCTCACGCCCTGCTCCTCCATTGCGACGCCGTACAGTCCGTTGGCCCGCTCCATGGTTCCCTTCCGGTGGGTAATGACCACGAACTGGGTGGACTTGGAATACTCCGCCAGGTAATCCGCAAAATAGCCGATGTTCGCATCGTCCAGCGCCGCTTCGATTTCGTCCAGGATACAGAAGGGCGTGGGCTTCAGCTTCAGCGTGGCAAACAGGATCGCGATGGCGGTCAGCGCCTTCTCGCCGCCGGACAGCAGCGACAGCAGCTGGAGTTTCTTTCCCGGCGGCTGCGCGTTGATCTCGATGCCGCAGTTCAGCGGGTCATTCGGGTCCGTCAGCTGCAGCTCCGCGTGTCCGCCGCCAAACAGCCGCTCAAAGGTTTCGGTAAAGAATCCCTGCAGCAGTGAGAAGCGCTCCACAAAGGTTTCCTTCATCTGTTCCAGCAGCCGGGCGATCAGGTCCCGCAGGTCCTTCTCGGCCTTTTCCAGGTCCTCCCGCTGCACATACATCTCGTCGTACCGCGCCTTGGTGGATGCGTATTCCTCCACCGCGTGCACGTTCACCGGGCCCAGGGCCCGGATCTCCGCGGACAGCTGCGCGGCCTGCCGGTCCGCCTCCGTCACGTTGATTCCCTCCGGCCGGCGGAATTCCTCCGCTCCCGCGTAGGTCACCTCGTACATGTTCCAGATCCGGTCCTGCATTGCTTTCAGGTCGCCTTCCGTCCGCGACCGGGCCAGTTCCAGCCGGTGGGCCCTGTCGCTGTCGCGGCTGAAGGACTGGTGCAGTCCCTCCATCTCCGTCAGCAGCTCCCGCAACAGGTTCTGCCGGCCCGTGCGCGTTTCTTCCAGTTCCGCGGTGATCCGTTCGCGCCCGGCCTGCTCCCCGGTGGCTTCATCCACGGCTTTGCGCAGTTCCGCTTCTTTTTCGCTTTCCGCCTCATCCTGCGCGCTGAGCGCTGCCAGGGCAGCCTTCCGCTGCTCCTGTTCCCGGGTGATCCGCTCCTGCTCCTGCTCCAGGCGGGCCTTGTCCCGCTGCAGGATTTCCAGCTCATGCTGCAGGTCGTTCACCGCCAGCGTCAGGCGCATGGTTTCCGCCGCCAGCTCCTCGGCGTTCTGCCGGGCTTCCGCGGCGGACTGCTGGAGCGCGGCCGCTTCCTTTTCCATCTCGCCGCGGGTCTCCTCGGTCTTTTCCGTCTGGTCGTCCGCCATGGACAGCTGTTCCCGGATCTGCAGGATGGATTCCATCAGCTGCTCCCGGGCCGCTTCCGTCTCGCCGACCCGCAGCTGGTGCGTCCGCTGTTCGTCCTCGGCGCTCTGCAGGCGCTCGGTTTCCCGCGCCACGGCAATTTCCTGCTGGTGCAGCTCTTCCAGTGCTTCCGCGGACCGGTTCTTCAGGCTGTCCTTTTCCGCCTGCCCGTCCCGCATGCATTTCAGCAGCCGTTCCAGCTCGTCCTGTCCCTTGTTCAGGGCTTCCGTCAGTTCCTTCAGTTCCCGCTCCCGGGAGAACAGGTTCATGCTCCGGGAGGATACGGATCCGCCCGTCATCGATCCGCCGGAATGGATCACGTCGCCCTGCAGCGTCACCAGGCGGAATTCATGTCCGCCCTTCCGCATGATCGCGATGCCGTGGGCCAGGTTGTCCGCCACAACGGTGCGCCCCAGCAGGTTCTCCACAACGCCGCGGTAGTGCGCGTCGCAGGATACCAGCTCCGAGGCCACGCCCAGGGCGCCGGGCATGGTCAGCACTTCCCGCTCCCTGTCCGTCAGCACCCGGGGGCGTACGGTCGTCACCGGCAGGAACGTAGCCCGGCCCAGCCGGTTGGTCCGCAGGAATTCGATCAGCGTCTTGGCGGTTTCCTCGTCCTCTGTCACCACGTTCTGCTGCGCGTTGCCCAGCACCATGTCCATGGCGGTTTCATATTCCCGGGGCACGTCCAGCAGCCGGTTCAGGGGGCCGTAGACCTTGTCCATGCCCTCTTCCTGGGCATAGCGAACTACGGACCGCACCGAGTTTGCGTATCCTTCCATTTCCCGGGACATTTCATCCAGCAGTTTCTGCCGGGATTCCATATCCCGCATCTCCGCCAGTTTTTCGTCATAATCCTTCCGGGCCCGGATCACGGAGGCGTCCGCTTCTTCCAGCTGGGCGCGCACATCCTGCACGTCCTTTGCCAGGCGGTTCTGCTTCTCCTGTTCCGCCTGCAGGCGCTCCCGCGCTTCCTTCACCGTGTCGTCCAGGTCCAGCCCGGCGCACTTCATGGCCTCGCAGGTTTCCGTAACCTCCTGCAGCCGTTCCTCCATGGTGGTCAGCATGGTTTTCAGGCGGGTCTGGTCGTTCAGGGCGGCCGTACGCCGGTTGATGGCGTCCATCATGGCCGTCTTCTGTGCTTCCAGCTTTTCTTCCCGTTCGTCCTGCGTCCTGCGAGCCTCTTCCTCCGCCTGTTTCGCCTTTTTCAGGGCCTCGGTCTGCTGCTGCAGCACGCCGGAGCGCGTCTCCGTTCCGCTGCCGCTTTCCTCGGCCATCCGGCCCAGCTCCTCCAGGCGCTCGCCGTTCAGGCGCATTTCTTCCTCAATGCGTTCCCGGTTTTCCTGCCGGCTGCGCTTCCGCTCCTCCGCGGCATGCAGCGCATCGCCCGCCGCATGGACCGCTTCCATGCCGGCCAGCATTGCCGCGTGCGCTTCGGAGATTTTCCCGTCCAGTTCAGTGATCTCCGCCTGCTTCCGGTCGCGCTCCTGCGCCTTTTCCTGCAGCGTGATCTCCGTTTGCTCCAGCACAGCCTTCAGGCCCTGCAAGTCCTGGTCGTAATCCCGGAGCTTTGCTTCCATCTTGTCCGACCGGACCAGGAACAGGTTCAGGTCCAGTTCCTTCAGTTCCTCCGCCAGGGTCATGTATTCCCGCGCGTTTTTCGACTGTTCCTCCAGCGGGCCCAGCTGGCGCTTCAATTCGTCCAGGATATCGTCAATCCGGGTGATGTTCTCCAGCGTCCGGGTCAGCTTCCGGTCCGCTTCTTCCTTCCGGGCCTTGAATTTGACAATGCCCGCCGCTTCCTCGAACACCAGGCGCCGGTCCTCGCCCTTGCGGGAAAGGATCTCGTCAATCCGGCCCTGCCCGATGATGGAATAGCCTTCCCGGCCGATACCGGTGTCCCGGAACAGGTCCACCACGTCCTTCAGGCGGCAGGAGGAGCGGTTCAGGAAATATTCGCTGTCCCCGCTGCGGTATACCCGGCGGGTGACCATGATTTCGGAGTATTCCAGTGGCAGGGAATGATCCTCGTTATCGAAAACCAGGGAAACTTCGCAGTAGCTCAGCGGCTTGCGCGTCTGCGTTCCGCTGAAAATCACGTCCTGCATGCTGGCGCCGCGCAGGGTCTTGGCACTTTGCTCGCCCAGGACCCAGCGCACCGCGTCGCCGATATTGCTTTTTCCGGAGCCATTGGGACCGACGATCGCCGTGATGCCTTC
>JAEEGL014881235.1_pt1 | contig 17789 bp, 18 predicted proteins | sample 9134231 | NCBI WGS metagenome assembly JAEEGL01 (sample SAMN16246548, study PRJNA631951) | gut metagenome | biome: gut microbiome; feature: rumen; material: fiber-attached | host: Bos | place: Iran: Karaj | collected 2018-10 | reverse complement strand
CACTAGCACCTGAAGCTAGCGCGTCTGCCAATTCCGCCACGCGGGCATGGAACTATTTTATCATAAAAAAACCGCGTTCGCCCCAAGAAGGGGAAGAGCGCGGTGGGGGTGGGGTTCACTTTTTGGGTACTGACACCCAATCTTTGGGCGAAATCATCAGAATTCTCCCGTAGATATCGCGCATCAGCATGATTTCCGCCGACTTCTTGTATTCCGTATAATTTACGTGCGGATACTGGCCGAGCGCCAGGCTCATCGAATCGCCTTTTCCGTTATAAACGGCCAAGGTATTGTTCTTGAAGCTGGAAACTTGCCATTTTTCGAGCCTCGGCGGAACCAGGTTCGGCAGCACGAGGGCAGTTGCGGCGATGATCAAGGCCAGCACGAAGCAGGCAATCGCGACGCCGGACTTATACTTTCTCACGCCGTACGCGAATCCGATCAGCAGCAGCAGCAGAACAACAAAAGCACCCCAGTAAAGAACGTTCATGATATCCCTCCTTGAAATTATTGTCGTTGAAATGGGGAACCAGGCTGAACACTTATAATTATAGCACACTTAGCCAAAAAAGTCAAGAGGCTACCCCTCAAACAGGGAAGAATGGTACAATAATTGTATGAAGTATTATTACACGGATGGCAGTGCAAGCCCAAATCCTGGGCCTGGTGGGTATGCCGTGATTGTTGATGGCGCACCAGTTGCACTTGGTTGTGAAAAAGATTCTACGAATATTCGCATGGAAGCACAGGCGCTAATTGCCGCCTATAAGTTGGCAGAATCAGGTGATGTCATCTATACTGATAGTGAGTTTTGGGTTAATGTGGTCACGAAATGGGCTGCAGGCTGGAAAGCCGCAGGTTGGAAGAAGAAAACTGGCCCAATAAAGAACCTCGAACTCGTTCAAGAGCTCTATCAGCTCTATCTCGATCATCCGGATGTCGTCCTCGAATGGACTCGTGGCCATGTTGGCACATCTGGTAATGAAGCAGCCGATGAGTGGGCAAATAAAGCGCGCGAAGGCGCAACACTATAAGGAGGAGCCAATGAAAAAATCCATTGTCAAAATGAAGCTCGCAAGTCGCGCAGACTTTGTTTCCACGCTCGAAGAGATTAATTTTAAGTTCTCGGAACCTTATTGGCAGCATGATCGTATTTTCGTCCCTCGTGGATACGACCGCGATCAATCTTTGCCGCGCCTCTGCCTTCGCACAATCGTGAAGAACCCAAATAAAGATGCCACCTATGCGCTGGTTCTGCGTCGCCACTATGCAGACAAGAAAATCGACGTCGTTAATGCTATTACTTTCAAAGATTACACTGAGGCCGCTCATATTCTTTACCAGCTAGGCTATTCTCTAAAAGCCGAGGTTAGCCGACGCCGCGAAGAGCTCGATATGGGCAACACTATCAAGATTTTTATCGATAAAATTGACAATATCCCAGGGTATTTCGCCAAAATCGAGTCCGACCTGGCCGATGGCGATGACCCAATCGCCGCCCGCGAAGATCTCATCGAAACCTTCCGCGTCCTAAACGTCAAAAAGGGCGATCCGCTAGATAAGACTTACGGCGAAATCGTCAACTCGTCGTTACATACAACCGTAGCTGGATAACAAAAAATCTCCCTGTAAAGGGAGATTTTAAATTCAAGATTATTTATTTCTCAGCTTTTTTAGCTGCAGTTTTCTTGGCTGGAGCTTTCTTTGCTGCTGGTTTCTTGGTTGCAGTGGCTTTCTTAGCTGGAGCCTTCTTCTCAGCGGCTGGCTTAACAGCGGCTTTTGGAGCAGCTTTCTTAGCGGCAGCGACCTTTACGTTGTTAGCTTTGGCAAAAGCAGCAAGTTTGGCTTTGCGGCGGCTAGCAGTAGCTTTCTTCATGAGACCTTTTTTGACAGCTTTGTCGTATTCGGACTGAACCTTAGCCATCTTTTCGCTAGTTGGCTTATTCTTGAAGTCTTTCAAAGCGGTGCGAATGGTCTTCTTGGTCGCTTCGTTGTTGCTACGGCGCTTGGTTGCTTGGCGCGCAGCTTTCTTTGCGGATTTAATAATCGGCATTTAAAAATCTTTCCTTAACTTATTATTTTCGATTAATCCATATTATATTCTAAAACTCCTTAAATGTAAAGGGTTGATAGGGTAGGGGCTTGCAATTTTATACAGCTTATGATAATCTAGACTTATATAAGGTCAAAAATAAACAAGAAAAAATAAAAAATGGCAGACAAGGCAGACAAGAAACCTCAGGCCCCTAAAGAGAATGGTCCCATCAACCAGGTGGCTGAGCGTATTCGCACGAGTGACAATGTATTAGTCGCTCTCTCAAAGGATCCGAGTGTCGATGAACTCTCGGCCGCACTAGGTTTAACTTTTATTCTCGACAAAATGGGAAAACACGCTACCGCGATTTTCTCAGGCGCTGTGCCAAACGCCATCGAATTCTTGGAACCAGAAAAGACCTTTGAAACTAACACGAATAGTCTGCAAGATTTTATTATTGCCCTTGATAAGGAAAAAGCCGACCACCTTCGCTATAAGATCGATGGTGACTTTGTTAAAGTCTACATTACGCCATACAAGACCACTCTTGATGAGAGTGACGTCGAATTCAGCCATGGTGATTTTAACGTTGACCTTGTAATTGCTTTAAACGTTCCGGGAGCCGCCGAACTCGACTCCGCCTTATCTGAATATGGTCGCATCATGCACGATGCTAGCTCCATTAACATCAAAGCTGCTCCTGCCGGTAACTTTGCTGATCTCGAATGGGGTAATCCTGATGCATCGTCTGTTTCAGAAATGATTTACAAGCTTTCCGAAAAGCTAACTGAAGATGATAAAAAGCTAGTTGATAAGCCAATCGCTACCGCACTTCTTGCTGGTATCGTAGCTGCAACCAACCGCTTCTCCAATGAACATACTTTCCCGGAGACGCTTAGCGTAGCTAGCAAACTTATGAGCGCCGGCGCTGACCAACAGCTGATTTCTTCCAGCATTCCTGTCGATATCTTAACGAGTGACGTTGTTGACGCTAATAAAGATGCCGAGGAGACAAAGAAGAAAGCTCCAAAGACCGAAATCGTTGAAACCATCCCTCGTGGTGAAACAGAAGATAAGAAACCTGAAGAAACGCCTCAACCAGAAGCTGGACAAAACCCAGAAGGAGAGCAAAAACCAGAGGGCGAACAGCCTGCCGACCAGCCAGCTCCGCAAGAAGGCGGCGAAAATCAGCCAGCACCAGAACAGCCGGCCGAACAACCTGCTGAGCAGCCTACCGAAGAAAAACCAGCCGAAGAAGAGAAGGTCAAGCCAGAAGACGATCCAACCAATCTTGAGATTCGCCACGGCGCTGTTGATTTTAATCCTGACGAAGAAGAAGATACTCCAGCCGAAGAGACCCCTGAAGAGAACACCGAAGACACTGAAAGCACTAAAAACGCTGAAGCTCCAGCCGAGCAACCGATTGCCGCTCCAGTTGCAGCTCCAGTCCCAATGCCGGCTCCAATGCCTGCAGCCCCGGCTGCGTATCCGCAAATCGTGCCGCAGGCCGCTCCAGGTGAACAGATGGCTCCGCCGCTTCCGCAGCCGCCAATTATCCCAGTTGTTCCTCCAGCCGCTCCGGTTACTCCAGAATCAGTGATTATTGCTCCGGAAGTTACAGAAGAACAAGTAAAACAGGAAACACATGTCGCTGAACCACTTTCAGAAGAAGATCTAAATCCAGACGATCACGCGGCTGAAAACGCTATCGACGCAGCTCTTCAAAAAGCCGCCGAAGCTGCTCGCCAGCAAAACGAGGCCGCCGCACAGCTGAACCAAATGATTGCCGCTAATGCGCCAGCAGCCGTTAATCCGACCCTCCAAGAATTGAGCCAACAACCTCAAAGTGGTATTAAAAACATCACCCCACCAAGTGAGGCGATGATGCCACCAAAAGTGCCGAAAGATTACGCCTCCATGATGAATGAGGTGCTTGCTGAACCGGCCCCAGCTCCAGTTAGTTCTCCAATTGAATCGGCTCCAGTAATGGCCCCACAACCTCAGCCGTTGCCGCCGCAGATGCCGCAACAAATGGTACCTCAGATGCCTCAGCAGATGCCGCCTCAGATGCCGCAAATGCCTCAACAAGCACAACCGATGCCTCAAGCGCCGCAGCCAATGCCTCAGCAGATGCCACCGCAGATGCCACAACCGCAGATGCCGGCTCCACAGGCAGAGTATGTTTCTCCGTTGCCAATGCCGGATCCAAACGGTCTTTTGCCTCCGCCACCAGCTCCATTCCAGCCGGAAGCAGCTATGCCAGCTAGCCCAGCTGAACTTCCAACCGCTCAAGCTTTTGCTCAGTCCGTTCAGGCTTCAAACCCAGCCGTTCAGGCCGCTCCTCAGATGATGGCGCAGCCAGTAGCACCAGAAGCCATGCCAGTACCTGCCGATATGGCGCCAGTCGCACCTATTATGCCAGCCGTTCCAGAAGATCCAGTAGAGTTGAGTAATGGCGGTGCCGCCGTGAGCTCTGCCATTAATGGCGTAAATCCAGTCATGCAAGATCAGATCTATCCTGATCCGAGTGCCTTCCAAATCCCAGGAATGTAATTCGAATTATTTAACCGGCTGATTATTCGCCGTAAAGACGATATATGTTGGCACGCTGCGACTTCCGCCGTAGTGTTTGAAATCTGCTGATGTTGAGTTTCTTGTCCAAGTGGCAGTGCTTCCGCCGCCATCCAAGTTATAAGCAAACACGCAACCGTAATCGCGGGCTACTTTTGTCATATGATTCCAGTTCCAGCCACCAGTCGTGCCTTCGTTTTTGTTCGAAATAATCGAGTAGAGAGGACTGCTCGGGCTGCCTTTTACGCACAAAATTTGGCGTGCGCGAGTGTTGCGATAATGTGACGAATACTTTTGGAAGTTAAAACTGCTGCTTGATCCGTCGGCAACTTTTCCGCCTACAATAATTGGCGAGAAACAGCTTACCGCCGAATAGACTTTGCTAGTTGTTAAATTTCCATTCATGTCATGATATTGGGTGGTTCCACCCACTAATCCGGACGCACTGACGCCTCTTTCGGCCCAACCAGGATTCGTGCCATTTTGGCCAATCACAAGTGCAGTGCAGGTATTTCCAGATTTAATAACTGATCCATTCGCAATCACGGTGCCAGATGCAGTCGTGTCTTTTTCGAACGTTCCAGCATTTGCAACGACCAGTGCGTTGGTATTTTTCAACTTATTAATTGCTGTGCTAGCAGATACGCCCTTACCATTATTTGGAGTATACACATATGGCGTTGCCCCGGCCGATAATTCCGTTATTTGATAAGCATTTTTATATCCGGACGGCTTAAACTCTTTTACGGTAGCCGTTACGGATCCAGATGTTTGCGGCTGTTCTTGTTGAGGTTGTTCAGTCTGTTCTGGCTGCGACTCCTCAGGTTGCGTAGGTTGCTGTGGCTGTGACTGTTCTGATTGCTCTTGCTGCGTAGCTTGCTGTGCGGTTTCTTGACGCTTCTTTGAAGCATCCTCCCACTCTTGATTTACGCCGGAAATACCCCCAGGAATAATAAAACCAAATAACACATACAAGAATGCAAAAGCTGCGAGGCCAATGCCCATATTAATCAAGCGTTTCTTTGCAGCGCCGGCCTGTGCAGGATTATCTCTTGCTGACATATACTGAATGCCAGCTACAATGGTGGCAATTGTCGCCACTAATAGGACTCCGATAGAGAGAATATTTACGACGTTGCCAATCAGAATCCAGACTCCATTAGCGCCATCGCCATCATTACATTCGATCAAAGACGTATCTACGCCATTACAATTAGCAGCAAAAACCGGCGCCGCCATCAAAAAAGTCGATAGGGAAGCAAGTAACAGAGCTAAGAAGATTTTCTTACGCATTTTTTTGATAAAAAATTGCCGAATACCTCGGCTTTAATACAAAAGTTAATGGTCGGGGTTAGCAGGCTCGAACTGCTGACCTCGCGCTCCCAAAGCGCGCGCGCTACCAACTGCGCCAAACCCCGGCTACAGAGTATTATACCACAAATTATGCTAAAATTAAAGCATGAAAAAATTCTTCGAAGAACGCAAGCGATTTATCTTTCTCGTCTCGCCAGCCATCATCGGAGCAGTCTTTCTTTTCTTATGTTTTTCTAATTTTGGTCCATCGGTAAATTATCAAGAATCTGCCAACGCTTTCATGACTCGTTCGGACTTTTCGGCAGTATGGAATTCCTCCATCTCGCAGGCTCAACCACCGCTATATTTCTTGGCACTCAAAACTTGGGCTCATTTCTTTGGTCACAGTGTCATTATTATGCGTGCATTATCAGCCATAATGGGCGCGCTGGCCATCATTTTTGCATTTTTATGGCTGAAGTATAAATATGGATCAACTATTGCGATTGTTTCGTCATTCATGATGGCAATATCGCCGGTTCTTGTTCATTTTGGCCAATCGATTGCACCATACACGATGCTTATCGCAATCTTTTTTGCCGCAACTTTTTTCCTGCAGCTCGCCATTGATGACAAGAAAACAGCCTGGTGGGTTATATACGTATTGCTACTAATAGCAGGCATGTTCACGAGCTACCTCTCGCTATTCGCTTGGCTCGCACATTTTGTGTATCTTGCTACAATTTATCGTCATAAAATCTTTCAACACAAATTCGTCTACATTTACATTTTTGCTTTCGCAGCATACATTCCATGGATGTTCTCGCCGGCATATGGCAGTGGTGCAGAATTATCCATGCCGGAATTTGCAAATATCTTTTCGCTTGCCTTAATCTACGAACAGGCCGGAAATGTCACGAATTGGCTATTAATACCGTTCATCATCGCGTTGATAATTATCGCATTATTAGCAATTCGTTTCCGCGCAAAAATTCACTTGCTCAATAGTGTCGCTATTGTGCCAATTGTTTTATTGATTATACTTTCGCTCCCGCCGTTTAAATCGATATTTGCCCCATATCACGTGATTTATTCCATGGTGGCACTGCCAATTTTGGCCGGCGTAACCATGTCGCTTTATACTCGCGAATTATTTACGAAAAAACGCAAAAAATCCAAGAAAATTTTGATGCGTTACCCGGCTATAAAAGTCGCCGTTTTAGCCATATGTCTAATTGGTGTCCCGATTATGGGTATAATGTCGGTTTATAGCAAAGGGAACTACGATTTTAATACGAACAAAAAAGTCTCCGCCAATGCTCTATTCGACGATATTGTTACCCTTGATCGCCATGAAAATTCATCGATTGTTGCGATGCAGCAAGATGTTTATTATGAGCTGAGCATGTACCAGTCGTATCATCATGACGTCCATTACTATAGCCAGCTCAACTTGGATAAATTCCTTGAAAAACGCGAAGCGATATGGCTAGTTGGTGTGGCGCCACAAAAAGGCACTTTCGATTTTGAACACGATGGTTGGCGCATTACGACGATTGCAAACATGAATTATGATGACCTTGGCGAGACTTATCAAATCTTGAAAATAGAGAAAGAATAGCGCATAATTATAGCTAGTCGGGGCGTGGCGCAGTTGGTAGCGCGCGCGGTTCGGGACTGCGAGGTCGCCCGTTCGAGTCGGGTCGCCCCGACCAATTTGATTTTTAGCCACTAGGTGGCTATTTTTCTTGCTCATGTTAAAATTAAGGTAAGATGTCTGAGAAAACTTTGCGTAATGCACTAGAAAATCAACATAAGCAAAGTCTTGCCGAGGTGCTTCCAGTCGCTTGCGAGACGATTCTTTCTACTGAAAAATATCGCACGTTCGTAGTCGCTGGCGATGTTCTTGACGCGACGTGGATTCGTATGTCGCCAATTTTTCAATATTGGCGTTTTGAGCGTGTCGTCTATAACTTGTTTTGGCCGCGCATAGGCTCAATTGAAAACATTGAGCGCCAACTAAAGAAACCGTACGAAGATTCCATTTTTTGGGAGTCAATGAGCTGGATTCGTAGCATTAAAAATATCGGACGCTACAACAAGAATCTTTATAAATACTTTGAGTCCCTAGGCAATTTAAGCGACGATGAGTTGATTATTCTTCCTCGCGAGCTTAAAGGTCGAGCTATCGAAATGAGAAACAGTAAGCTAACGCCGCAGGAATCCCTCGATGGCACACTTGACGATTTCTATACGGCCGATGCAATGATGGAACTATCGTACAATTGCTATACCGTCGAAAACGCTCGAGTCATGCTTGATGCTATTATCCACAATGATGGTCGCATTGATCGCAAGGATGGTGTTATTTGCATCAATAATTTCTTACTTACCAATCGCAGCACTCGCGTACGCAAATACGTCCTTAGTCGATTGCAGAGTGAACGTTTTTCCTTCAGCGAAAAAGATTATCTTTCGTTTTTCATCTCTGCAACAAATGGCATTCAAAGTGACGCCGAATACCAAATCTTGCAATTGATGTGCGAATCTTTATCAGTAAAACATCCTGAAATGAAAGAACAACTTAAGTTTGCTCGTAAAAATCTTGAAATCGAAAAATTCCAGCGCGAAACTATCCGCAAGAGCCCAATTGTTAAAGAAGTTATGCGCAAGTATAGCCATTTGTAAAAAATATTGTATAATATAACGCAATACGTGAGAGGCGTACGCTCGTTAATGTTTTTGGGTGAATACTAAAGGAGGTGTTTGAATGAACCTGCCCAATAAACTTACCTTATTACGCGTTGCGATGATCCCCTTATTGGTTGTCTGCATGCTTGTCCCGTTCGGATTCGGCGCACAGAAATGGATTGCTGTCGCAATTTTTATCCTCGCAAGTCTTACCGACCTCGCCGATGGTAAAATTGCGCGCAAGTATAATCTCATAACGAATTTCGGTAAGTTCATGGATCCATTGGCAGACAAACTGTTAGTCTGTTCAGCGCTCATCTGCCTCATCGAACTGCATCGTATTCCGGCCTGGGTTGTATTAATCATCATAGCGCGCGAATTTATCGTCAGCGGCTTCCGGCTGGTAGCGGCTGATCAGGGAATAGTTATCGCCGCCAGTATGTGGGGAAAAGTCAAAACGACCGTTCAGATGATTATGATTATCCTCATGATGGCTGACATCCCGCAGCTTACTACTATCACCCAAATTGCAATGTGGCTCGCGCTTGCCCTGACCGTAGTGTCGTTGGTGGACTACGTAGCGAAGAACCGCAACGTCATTACAGACGTAAAATGAAGAAATCCCTGGCTTTTCAGCCAGGGATTATTGCTTTCCACCAAGCAAAGTTCAATACGTGCATTACGACGAAACTAATCGCGCAGACAATGAAAACTAGGTGCCACATCCATACGCTTGCTGACGCTATGTCCTTCGAGCGTTTCACTCGCTCATTTTCGTCCAACGTAACCAAATCATTCACTTCTTCAATCGCCGAATTTATCGTTTCACTATCAAAGACTTTGAAGACTGCGACTGCCAAGATTATAAATTCCAAAGCGTTAAAATTGAATATTACGCCCAGGATTACTCCGGCAACAATCTCGATTGGTATTAGCCGTTGGACCGTTCCAGACTCCTTGAACATGATTTTCAGGCCATTGTTCGAGTCGCAGATGTTTTGGAAAATGTTACGGAAGACATTTTTCTTATCTGGTTTCACGTATTTCAAAGAACTCGCCCCCTTTCTGATTCGCATTATACTATATAATTACTCCGTTGCCTCAAGACATGCCCCCTAATTAGTGGTATACTAAAATATAACCGATATTATTTTTAGGAGTGTAAATGCCAGAATACAAAAATACAGCCGGCAAGAAAAAGCCGAAAAAATCTAACTACGTGTTCAGCACTATCCGGTTACTATTGTTTTGGGTAGTCGTAGCTGTCTTAATTACAGCCATGATGGGCGGCTTCAATACTGGCACCGTTGTTAAAGAAGAAGAGAAGACTATTACCGAAATCATCACTTACGCGGATGAGGGAAAACTCGATAAAATCACTGTCGAAGGAAACGTTCTTCATATTAAGCCAAAAGAAGATTCTGGCCTCCCAGCAATGGTATCTCGTAAAGAGACATTTGGCACACTCCAAGATCAAGGTTTTGAAAATGCCATCTCCAACAAACTCGTTCAAATTGAAAACATTGAGGAAGTCGATGTTTGGGGCGTTATCATAAATATCGCTACACTTGCACTCCCGATTGCTTGTCTTGCCGGTCTCGTTATCTATATGATGAAGCAGGCTCAGAATATGAACAATCAGAGCATGGGTTTTGGCAAAGCCAAAGCTCGTCTATATGGCAACGAGAAAAAGAAGGTATTATTCTCCGATGTGGCCGGTAATGAAGCCGCAAAGCAAGATTTGTCCGAAGTTGTCGACTTCCTCAAGAACCCAAAGAAATACGAGAAACTCGGCGCTAAAATTCCGCGTGGCGTCTTGCTAGCTGGTGAACCTGGTACTGGTAAAACCTTAATGGCTCGCGCAGTTGCGGGCGAGGCGAACGTACCATTCTTCTCAATTTCCGGTTCGGAATTTGCCGAAATGTTTGTAGGTGTCGGCGCATCTCGTGTCCGTGACCTGTTTGGAAAAGCCAAGAAGAACGCTCCAAGTATCATCTTTATCGATGAGATTGATGCCGTCGCTCACAAGCGTGACGCACGCGGTGGCGCAGGCCGCGAAGACGAACAAACTCTTAACCAGATTCTCGTCGAGATGGATGGTTTCGATAATGAGACCGGCGTAATTGTTATGGCCGCCACGAACCGCGTCGATATGCTCGACAAGGCCTTGCTTCGTCCAGGCCGTTTCGATCGCCATGTTAATGTTACTCTTCCTGAACGCAAGGATCGTATTGAAATTCTAAAAGTCCACTTCAAGAACAAACCTCTTGCTAAAGACGTAGACCTTGATGCTCTTGCCGCCAAAACCGCTGGTAGCTCCGGCGCCGATCTCGCAAATATCGCCAATGAAGCCGCCATCACGGCTGCGCGCAATAATCGCAAAGAAGTTACGAATCAAGACGTAACTGAGGCCTTTGAGCGTGTAGCGATTGGACCAGAACGCAAATCTAAAGTTATGAATGATCATGAACGCAAGATTACTGCCTATCATGAGGCTGGTCACGCTATTGTTGGTCACGTGCTTCCAGATTCTGACCCAGTCCATAAAGTCACTATCATCCCACGTGGTCGCACCGGTGGCGTCACATGGTTCTTGCCGCCAGAAGATCGTAGTTACAAGAATGTCTATGAACTCAAAGACGTGCTTGCACGCGCTATGGGCGGCCGTGTCGCTGAACGCATGATGTTTGGCGAAGACGGCATTACGACTGGTGCTAGCTCAGATCTCCAACATGTTGCCGAATTGGCTCGCGAAATGGTTTCCGAAGAGGGTATGGGCGCTAAACTCCGCGACCAGGTGTTCAATACTGAAGAGGTCAACTTCTTTGGCGACCGTGCAAAGATTTACTCCGAAAAGACTTCTGAAGTAATCGATTCAGAAATCGAGGCACTAAACAAAGAAGCCGGTGCTCGTGCCGAGGCCGTCCTTAAAGCCAACAAAAAATACCTCGACGCGCTTGCAAATGCTTTGCTTGAAAAAGAATCTCTTGAAGGCCCAGAAGTTGACGAAATCCTCAAAGGAACAACTTTGCCGGCTGCTGCAAAACTTCACGATTAAAGGAGTAATTAATGGCAGATAAAAAACCAAATACAAAGCGAACAATTATTATCGCCGTAGCCGTATTTGTTGCTATCGCCATTATATTCTCCGTCTATTGGGTCGTCATTGAGTCTCCGAAAACCGCTACTATTGATGTCGTGGTCGCACCTGTCAGTGCGGACGTAAAAGTCGGCAACGTTCGTTTTAATAATGGCAAACATCGCATTGAGCCGGGCACGTATAACGTCGAAATAACCAAAGAAGGTTTCGGCGGTTATACTGGCTCAATTACTGTTGAGGCAGGGGGGACAGAGAAGTTGTATGTCTGTCTTCAAAAAGACGAAAATAACACCGACTATTACTCTAGCCATCAGGAAGATGCCGATGCTTGCTGGCAGGTCGAGGAATACAATTTCGAAAAACTTGAAGGCGAAAAATACAAAGACCCAATCTTCCAAGTTTCTCCATTCCATAGTTATAGTCGCGGCTTTTACATCGACCCATACTTAGATGATGACGATCGAGTTCATATTAAAATCACTTTGGTTACCTGTATCCCTGCTCGTGCAGAGGGGTTAAAGCAGAATGCGCTCGAATGGCTTTCTGAAAAAGAAATCGATATCAATAAATACGAAGTTGAATACAGTAGTTGCGCTTACGACAGCTAAAAACTGATATAATAAATAAGATATGAGGCATCGATTCCATTTTCGCTCAGTGGTTACTATGGCCAATAGCCAGCTTTCGGTCAAGACTGCCGCTGTCGTTCTGGCTAGCTCGACGCTAATCTCTGCATTACTTGGCATTTTCCGCGACCGCTGGCTCAACTCCATGTATTATGACACTTATCCGGCCGGCCTCGATGCTTATACGGCTGCTTTCACGGTGCCAGATTTTCTATTCTTCCTGATTACATCCGGCGCACTTGCTGTAACTTTTATTCCTGTTTTCAACCAGCGCCTTGTTAGCGGCAATAAAAAATCCGCTTGGGAGCTCAGTACGAGCCTTATTAATCTTTTGGCAATCATCAGTTTAGTCGCGTCAATTTTGATCATGGCCTTTGCGGACCCACTAGTTCGCTATATTGTTGCGCCTGGTCTGAACGAATCTGCCATGTCGCTGGCTATTAATATGATGCGCGTAATTGCCATCAACCCATTCTTATTCTCGATTTCGACGGTCCTTTCCAGTATGCAGCAAGCCGTTAAGCGTTTCATTTTTTATGCCATCGCGCCAGCACTCTATAACATTGGTATCATCATCGGCATCTTAGTGTTCACGAACGGAATTAATATCTTCGGCATTCAATTATTCGAAGGTGGCATCATGGGTGTCGCAATTGGTGTTGTCTTCGGCGCACTGCTTCAGTTAATGGCGAGCATCATTGGTCTCGTTGGCCTTGGATTTGATTACGAGTTCAAGATCCACTGGAAAAACCAAGGATTCCGCACCGTTCTGAAGATGCTGCCAACTCGTTCTGTTGATCAGGGCATCGATTACATTACGGGTATCATGAATACTAACTTAGCTTCTCGCATGGGTGAACAGTCAATTCGTGCCTTTCAGCAAGCCTCGTCGCTTCGTGGCATGCCAGTAAACTTAATTGGTGTAGCTATTTCGACTGCATTTTATCCGAAGCTGACCGAAGAGGCAGGTAGGGGGGAAGAGGAATCATTCCGCAATACTTTACGCTCGGCAATTAGTACAATTGTTTGGATTTGTTTGCCGGTATCCATCGTTGCATTCTTCATCCGTGGCTATGTAGTATTCTTCATCAAAAACGGTGGCGACAACAAAATCGCGAGTGTGCTTGGCGCGTTAGTAGTGGCTATTTTCACGCAGGCTCTTTACCACATTGTTGCGCGTGGTTACTATGCAAAGCAGCAGCTCAAAAAACCACTCATTATTTCTATCGTCGCATTTATCGTGCAGGTCGTGGCGGCAATCGGTCTCAGTATGATGAATTTTGGTCCAGAAGGCCTCGCGCATGCTATGTCGATTAGCGCACTATTCGAGGTTGTCGTGTTGCTTTTCTGCGAGAACCACGACATGCATTATCAACTTCTCAACAAAGCATTCTGGCGTTCAATGCTTAAAATCCTCATCGCATCCATTCTAACCGGTCTCGTCTCTTACTTCATTACGAAGCTATTACCACTCCGCGCAACGGATAAATCCTTCTTCAGCGTATTCCCGAAGTTCTGCACAATCGTTGGCGGCAGCGTCGTGACATATATTACAATCGGCGCACTTCTTGGCATTGATGAAGCTAAGACTGTCGTAAAAAGAATCGCCAGCATCCTATTCAAGAACGTAAAATAAAAATACTCCCTAGCGATTTGGGAGTATTTTTTGTAAGACTATTTATTCTTCGTCTTCTTCTTTAGCTTTTTTGGACTTTTTGGCTTCTTTTTCTTCTTTTTTGTCGCGTTTGAAGAACTTGCTGCCAGTCTCCTTAGCCTCTTTGATGGCCTTGTCGCTCGCGGCTTTGATGTCCTCGCGAGTTTCTTTGCCAGACTTCGGTGCGAGCACTACGCCAGCGATTGCGCCAGCAATAGCACCACAAACGGCGCCCAAGAAGAACTTACCGGTTCCTTTGCTTTCGCTCATTTGCTCCTCCTCCTTTATTTATCTTTTTTACTCTTGGTCTTCTTATCTGCTTCGAGATAAGATTCCGCAAGATGCCTTACCAACCCACCAACGGTTGTCATGTCGCGCACATTACCAGCAATATCATCTGCTTTTTCGGCAATGCCTTGACCTTGAATAACAATTTTCTTTGCTTCTTTCGTGACGCCAATTAGTTTTACTAATAGTACGATTGCTACCACCAAGAAGATGAATAGTGTCACCGAAAGCATTATGACTAATATCCAAGCAGGTAATTCCATGAATTATCCCTCCATTTTAATAAATTCTTCGTAAGCCTGGTGATAATTCTTTGGATCGCCAGTTGTGAGCCATTTACCCTTGCTCTTAACGACGAACACGTCACCTGACTTTGCGAGTTTAGTAATAGCATCGACGGTCCAGAGCTCATCATCAAGACCAGTATTCTTTGGCTGCAAATGTGCAAACACTTCTGGAGTTAATAGGTAACGGCCATAAGAAGTCAAATTCGATGGAGAATCTTCTGGCTTAGCAGGTTTCTCGACAATATGGCTAAGCGTTTGTTTCTTTTTGTCCTTGAGTGCAATCATGCCATACTTATTCCAAACTTCTTGCGGCATTTCCTGAGCAGTAATAATTGCTTTTGCGTTTGGATGTTTCTCGTATGATTCGAGCAAAGTCTTAACGTCACCTTGGCCGAAAATCAAGTCGTCGCTGTACATAGCGATAAAGGCTTCATCATCGTTGAGGTATGGTCTAGCAGAAGCGATTGGCGAGCCGTTTCCATAAGGGAAGGTTGGATCCTGTTCAATCACGGTAATATCAGCAATTTCTAGGACTTGCTTAACGGCTTCAAAACGATCGAGCTTTCCTTGAGATTCGAGCTGCTTATAAATCTTTTCGCATGGATTATTGAAATAATCTTCATAAATCGGCTTGCCTTCGTGGGTTGCAACAATAATGATGTCTTTAATGCCACCAGCGACACATTCCTCGACGACATACTGCATAATCGGCTTGGCGCCAAGTGGAATCATGGCTTTTGGAACGGTCTTAGTAATCGGAAGAAAACGGCTAGCGAATCCTGCGTCGGTAATAACGGCCTTAGTTGGTTTTTTGTATGACATACTTTCTCCTTTTTATGACAATTTCTTTTTAATTAACTCGTTCACAGTAGCTGGGTTTGCCTTACCTTTCGACTTCTTCATGACTTGCCCAACTAAGAATCCAATCGCCTTAATTTCGCCATTGCGGACATCTTCCGCAGCTTTGGCGCATTCCGGCGCAGTCAAAACTTCATCAATGATTGCCTCGAGTGCTCCTTCGTCATTTTCTTGTAATAAGTTCATCTCTTTCGCTAATGTATGTGGAGTCTTGGAGGTATTTTTCTTATCATAAAGCTCCAAGAATACTTCTTTACCAGCGGTAGAGGAGAGCTCTTTCTTTTCGACCATTTCAGATAATTCAACTAATTCAGCGGCGGTTGCGAGTGCAAAGTTTTTGTCGAGATTCTCTTCGGCAAGCAAGATGCTGGAGAACCAGTGTGCTACACGTGGCGCCAGCTTAATGTCTTTATCGCAGACTTCACTTAGGCGTTGCGCTAAAACTGGATAGTTTAGAATTGCTTCTTGTTCGCTTGCATCCAAGTTTAGCACGCCAAACTTAGAGCGGAATTCATCTGGCATCATTGGCATGTTTGCCGCAATTTTATCTACATAGGATTGCTCGAGTACAATTGGCGGCACGTCTGGTTCTGGCATATAGCGATAATCTTGCGCCTCTTCCTTACTACGCTGGGAAGTAGTTTTACCAGTCGCATCGCTCCACCCGCGAGTTTCCTGCTTAACTTTCTCGCCCTTTTCGAGCAGTGCTTTCTGGCGATTGTATTCGTATTCAACAGCGCGTTCGACGCTGCGGAAAGAGTTCAGGTTCTTAATCTCGGCGCGAGTACCAAGCTTATCAGTGTCAGAAATCGAAATATTCACATCGAAACGCATGTTGCCTTGATAAAGGTCGCCATTTGTAACATCGGCATAAAGCATCAAGCGATGCAACTCTTCACAATATAGACGTGCCTGAGCAGCCGAATGAATATCTGGCATAGACACGATCTCGATCAATGGCGTACCGGCGCGATTCAAATCAACAAGGGAATAGGTGCCATAATGCGTCAATTTACCAGCATCCTCTTCCATGTGCGCATGTTCAATTTTTACCGTAGAGCCATCTGGCAAATGAATTTCGCCCGCACCAATGATTGGCTGATACATCTGAGATATCTGATAGCCTTTTGGTAAATCAGGATAGTAATAGTGCTTGCGATCAAAGCGGCTAACAAGATTAATCTTACAATTCATTGCTAGACCGGCCTTCACGGCTTTTTCGACAGCGGCTTTATTTAGCACTGGCAACATGCCAGGCAGTGCATAATCAATTGGACTTACGCAGGAATTCGGTTCCTTATCGACGGCGTCATTGTCGACTGCGCTAAATAATTTCGTTTTCGTATTGAGCTGTACGTGGCATTCAATACCGATAGTAATCTTATATTCACTCATTATATTGCTCCTAGGTCCTTTAGCGCCTGTTTGTATGTCTCTAGCGCATGCTGGGCTTGGCGGTATTCAGGATGGAAATCGCTTTCATGCGCAATCTGATTGCGCAATTTATGTGCATGCCACACGGCGTTTAACTGGGTAAATTTTTCTTTGCCAACTCTCTTTAAGCGGTCGCCCATAGTGCGTCCCTGTATGCCCATCTCGCAGAGCGCCTTATCTAGCAGCTTATCTCCTTCAATGATGGTCATTGCGTAACTGGCCTCATTTTCTTTCTTCAAAGAGTTTTCAATCTTTAGATAGGCAACCTGGTAATCTTCCTTATTGAAGCTCGGTCCACGCTTTTTTGTCAGCGAAATCATCACGAGTAGCAGAATGCCAACTACGACGACTCCGATCAGAAATGTTAGGAGGGATCTATCCATTATTTGCTCTCCTCGATGCTCTTAGCCATGTTTAAGAGGATTTGATCGCTCTTACGTGGTCCGACCAATTGAACGCCAATCGGTAGGCCCGACTTTGAGCTTCCTGCTGGAACGGCAATTGCTGGAAGACCAGCCATGCTTGGCGGTACGCTCATGACATCTTCCATGTACATCTGGAGTGGATCATTCACTTTTTCGCCGAGTTTAAAAGCTGGTGCCGGCGCAACTGCGCAGAGCAGTGCGTCGTATTTTTCGAATGCTTCGTCATAGGCCTTAATTAATAGCGTGCGGGCCTTCTGAGCCTTCAAATAATACGCATCAAAGAAACCGGAGCTTAATACGAAGTTACCAATCATGATGCGGCGCTTGTTTTCTGGCATAAAGCCCTCATCGCGAGTCTTGTTGTAGACACTATCAAGGTCGGTAATTTCGGCTGCGCGATGACCGTAGCGAATGCCGTCATAGCGGCTCAAGTTAGAGGCTACTTCTGCTGGCTGAATAATGTAGTAGATCGCCAAGCCATATTTGGCGATTGGCATCTCAATTTCTTCAACTTCAAAACCGGCTTT
>JAEEGL014410530.1_pt1 | contig 17789 bp, 9 predicted proteins | sample 9134231 | NCBI WGS metagenome assembly JAEEGL01 (sample SAMN16246548, study PRJNA631951) | gut metagenome | biome: gut microbiome; feature: rumen; material: fiber-attached | host: Bos | place: Iran: Karaj | collected 2018-10 | reverse complement strand
TTGGTGTTGGTTACGGCGCCCAGACAGAAGGCAACGCAACAACCGCACCATATATGCAGGAGACAGGTACCGGTTCCGTGGGCGAACCTCACGAGCTTACACGTTACGCAAAAGACAAAGGTAGCTTCTCTTACCTTTGTAAGATTCTTCCGGATAAGCAGAATTACCTTCAGTGTAATTTCCTTCGCGAGGATAATGGAAAAAGAATTATCATTAAGTCAGGGGAGACTCTGATTGCGGATCATATTCTTTCCTGCGATGGTTCGGAAGAAAAGTTCACAAGTATTTTTGAGATTCCGCTGGAGCTTACAAAAGGCAAGACAGATTTGCGCATAGAGTTTGCGGCAGCCCGCTGGTCTGATTCAGCCCGTCTGGTCGCTCCTCTAAACACCCTCTTCAAAGCATAAGGTCATTCTGAACTTGTTTCAGAATCTATTAATTTTTCGACCTCTTCCTTGTGAAGGGGTTCGTTTTTTACGTAGGCGGACTTTGCGGCTCTGATCTCTTCCACCGGCCAGAGGCGGCCCTTGTTCATTCCGGGGCATTCTGCGGCGCATTCGTTCCAGGTCTTTTCATCGGCAATCATCCAGGACCAGAAAGGGTAGGTTGAACACTGAACAGGGCGTGCTTCATAGGCAGAACAGCCATTGTTCCAGAGAATGCAGTCGTAGTTTTTCTTTTCAAGAAGTGCCAGAACCTTTGTGCCGTAATAGTAGTCGGCCCAGCGGCAGTATTTTTCAACAAACTCAGAAATCTTCATATTAAAATGAGTGCACAAGGTTTTTAAATCACGCTCAGAAAGGTATACAAAGCCCGGTGAATGTCCGCAGCAGTAAGAACAGCGCTGACATTCAAAATGAAGGCCGTTTTTATAAAAACAATCTGAAGAATCTTCAAAATCTGACATATCTGAAGTATAGATAGTTACGCTTTATTTATCAATCCAAGTTTCCGATAAAATAATTATGAGTAGTAAGAAAAACAAAGGAAAGGAAAACAAAAAGAAAATTAACTTCAAGCTGGCAGGAATCTGTGCTGCGGCTTTGCTCTTAATTATTGCGATTACAAGTACATGTCTTATCATAAGAAAGAAAATTAACGACAGAACTGTGCGTATTGCCTTTTATGGCCTTTCTGATGAAATGCAGGCAGTCCTTAAGGAAAAAATCCCTCAGGAAGACAAAATCATTCTCCATTTCGATACTCTTGCTGACCGTGATTTTGATGCGGCCCTTATCAAGAAGAAGTATGATATGCTCTTTACCTGGCGCGGTGAAGTTACCGATCTGCTTTCAGAGTCTTCAACTGATATCCCACAGAAAATTCTTGAATCAATTCCACGTTCCATGCGTAATAAAAAGTGTATCCCTATTCTCTTAGACCATTGTGAGTTTGCTTACAGAAGTGATCTGCTCACAGGGGATGCTCCAGCTTCTTTTAATGATTTTGAAGCCTTCCTTGAATACACAAAAAGTAAGGTATTCAGTCCTTTCTTCTGTAATGGTGCAGATAACCGTATTTTTATTGATTTTATCGGCGCTTTGGTTCAGGCAAAGGGCGGCCTTTCTTCGTATAATGCTTTGATTTCAGAACTTCGTCAGGCAGAAAGTCTTCAGGACGTTATTGATAAGGATCTGGCGGGAATTACCCTGCGCGAAATTCTTGATATGCTTAAAAACTGGCCTTCAGAGGGCTATACTCACCCTGACTGGCATAAGGGACGAGGCAACGACCTTACTTATTTTGCCCAGGAAAAACAGCTTTCAGTTTTCTTTACTCTTTTGAGCGAGCACAGAAAGATTTCTTATAATGTTGTAAAGAACTTTGTGTCTGCAAAGAGTTTTTCAGATAAATCCGCAAATGATTATGGAATTATTGCACCGGCTGTTTCCGCAATGCTTATTTCTGATAATTCAAACTGCAAACGCTATCTTGCGGAGTTCTTTTCATTAGATAATCAGATGGATCTTTCTAACAAAACAATGCTGGCACCTGTTCATTACCAGGCAGAAGCCTATGACCGTCAGGCTGATGATGTCCGTTTCTGGGCCGCATCCTGTGCCGGCGGAGCCTTGCCAGATATTTATAATGCAGTCTACCAAAGAAAAACGGCCGCCCTCGAAAAGATGGCAGCCGATATTCGTGAATACGTAAAGACTTTTTAGTAGGTCTTAGCGATAAAGTTTCGCTTTACCTTCTGTGAAGTAGTCATTTCAAGAGGTTCCTTAAGCAGGGTGATTTTAGAAATCTGCGAATAAGCCTGGAAATTCTTATTCACCTTGCTTACAACCTTCTGAATTGCTTCAAGAACTTCATCCTGTACAAAATCATTGTTACGTTCAACGCCAAGCGATTTATATAATTCATCACTCGGGTAAATAAGGGCTTCAATCTCTTCAGAAGTCTTTTCTTCATCAGCATAATAACCGCGTACAGTAACCTGCTGAACTTCATCAAAGAGTTGGAAAGAATCTTCAATTTCTTCAGGATAAACGTTTTTACCGCCGCTTGTAACAATAAGGTTTTTTGCACGACCGCAAAGTTTAATGTAGCCTTCGCTGTCTATGCTTCCAAGGTCACCGGTCTTAAAGAAGCCGTCTTCAGTAAATACAGCCTTTGTTTCTTCAGGCATATTGTAGTAGCCCTGCATAACCATCGGGCCTTTTACCGCAATTTCACCAACCTCTTCAAAACCCTTCTTAGTTATTACCTTTTCAGGATTCAGAATTTTAATTTCTTCATAAGGAGTAAAAGCACGACCTACGCTTTCAATCTTAAAGTGATCAACCGGATTAAGGGCGATGATAGGTGAGGTTTCTGTAAGCCCGTAGCCCTGAATAAAATCAATACCCATTGAGTTGTACTGGCGGCAGACAGAAGCGGCGAGTGGACCACCCCCCGAAATTGCAACGCGGAGAGTATAAATACTTGCCTGTTCGAGAACCGGCTTGAAGAAGCGCTTACCAGGATTCACATGGAAAATCTTTTTGATTACAAAAGAAAGCCAGCTGATAAAACCAAGGATACCTGCAACAAGAGGGCCCTTTGCCTTAATTCCTTTTCTGATGCCCGAAAGCAGCTTGTTATAAAGAAGAGGAACACCAAGCATAACGGTAATTTTACCTTCCTTGAGTTCGCGCAGCAGTTTTGAAACGGCCATGCTCTTACCGAATACGATAGATGCACCAGTCATCAAAGGGTTAATGAAAGCGGCCTGCATTGTATAGGCGTGATGAATCGGCAGGAGTGCGTAGAAAACATCAGTGTTGTAATGGTTAAAATGGCGTTGTGCAATAAAGCCATCGGACATAAGGTTTCTGTGGGAAAGCATTACACCCTTTGGCTTTCCGGTTGTTCCGGAAGTAAAGAGAATTGCCGCAGTGTCATATTCCGTAGCGGGTTCGTTTTCTTTAGACTGTCCGTCGGCATCAAGCTTGTAAATAAAGTTTGAAGCCTCAGCATTACTTATAGAAAAAACTTTGATGTTCGGGAAATTCTTTGTGTAGAAGTCAGCCTTGTCGTCATCACAGAAAACAAAAGCCGGTTCTGAGGTTTTTACGATATTAACAACCTCCGGCTCGTGCAGTCCGTTATCTACAGGAACAACAATTCCGCTTGCAAAAAGGGTTGCAAGGTAGGCAGTTGCCCATTCCGGAGAGTTTTTGCCCATTACCGCTACGCGATCTCCTTTTTTAAGACCATTAGCAGTAAGCCAGGCGGCCAGCTTCTGAATATTCAAAAGAACTTCATTATAGCTCTGAGTCCGTTTTGAATCGTTAGGGCCGTCAAAAGCCACAAAACAAGGACGCTCTCCATTGCGTTTTGCCTGAATCCGCAGAAGTTCAGGGAATGTAGGCCATTCTCCCTTGAACTCTGTGCCTCTAAAATCATCAAGATATTTCCATGGGATATTATTAATTTCTGCCATACGGTAATTATAAACCCGATATTTCAGATTTCACAGTTTTTTTTTGATAATTAAGAAAAAAAAATTTAAAAAAAGATTGACATATAAAATTAGAAATGCTATATTATAGTCAGCTTGTAAATAAGCTGATAAACTCTCTCCGATGTCCAGCAACGCTGGACGGCAAGGTTCCCTTTTAGTGTTACTGTCTGGGAACCTTGTTTTTTTTAACCCCGCGATTTTGCGTATCTGCGGGGTTTGTTTTTTTGGGATTTACTATATTTATTTGTCAGCCTTTTTGAGGATATTGAGGAATTCCATATTTGTGAGGGAAGAATCCGGCTGGAAATTACGTCCGTCCGGGAGTTCCATGAATTCATTTTCAACTACGCCGAGAACGGCATCGAAATCCCTGTCGTCAACCGCAACGTCCGCCACAGGACTCTTTGTCCTGCCCGAAGCCTTGTACTTCTGGGAATATTTTGTGAGATTTTTCTGATTTCCCGTCTTCTGGGCATAAAGGTTCCAGATAAAGCGGGCACAGGATTTTCGGGTAATTTCCGGCTCTGTAATTTCCAGGCGGGTCAGGAAGTTTTCGACCGCTTTTTTATTTGCGAATAAAGAGGAATTTGAAAGGGTCAGGCTTATAAGGTTATCTCTGGATAAAACGGCACCAAGGTCGGTCTTTGCGTTTACCCCTGACTTTGAGGCTTTCAATCCAGATACCGAATAAAGCTCCCAGGCATTCGCTCTGAGGGGAGAGTAAATTTCACGGTAGTCTTTGAGGCCTTCCTTATCAAAAAGAATAAAGGCATTGTCCATAGCGGCAACCGCCTCGTGGTATTTTTCTTCAGCAAAAAGCAGTTTTCCCTTTTCCAGAGTAAGGACAGCATTTTTCGTATCCTTTGCAAGAAGTTCTTCAATTGAAGCAAGCTGGCCCTCAGGATTATTTATGAGTCTGTTACCAAGCAGCTGAACATACGGATCATTCTTCTGGAGAGATTTAGCGTCCTTGTAAGCGGAGTTTGCCTTAACACTATCTCCAGACATCAGGGCAAGAAGACCTTCAAAGGCACGGAGGCGGGCAAGCAGGAAAGGCTCGCTTACCTTAGTTGAGTTTCTGTAAGAGCTGATATCAGAAAGCAGAGTTGAAATGTCTGCGGCTGAAGACTGATTTGAAGACTGGCTTGCGGCAGGTCCTGAATGGATTTTTTCATCAATCGAAATAAACTGGCGTTCATAAATACCTATGGAGTTGTAAATGTAAATGTTATCTGCCGAATAGGTGTAAACATCCTGCTGTAAAGTTGCGCAGGAAATCAGGGAAAGTGCCATTATGGCGGCTCCCACCAGCATCAGTATTGTACGTTTCATAATTTTCTCCTATTTAAGGACGTTTGCGGCAGAAATTTTATTATCCAGAGTTACCGCAACGCAGTCTTTTTTATTATCTCCGTTCAAATCAACAAAAATCGGATTTCCATAGCCGGAAACAGGGAAACCCGGCAGAAGTTCCAGATCCTTGTCAAAGCCGTAAAGTGAGTTTCCTTCGCCCGAAACAAAGATTTCGGCGCTGCCCGCATCATCATAATTTTCGATGGTAATTCTTCCTGATTTTGCGGAGAAGTATGGAATCTTAAGTCTTATGAAAGAGCCGTCGAGTGAAACTTTATAAAGCTCACCTTCCGAAGAAAGGGCGTAAATATTTCCGTCGATAGCCTTAACGTTTACATAGAAAACGCCGTCCAGTTCCAGAGGGAAGCCGCGCACAGGCTCAAGATTAAAGTTGAATACATAGAGCATTCCCGACTGGGTAATCATGGCAACATAATCATTTCCGCCCTGTGAGAAAATGCATGGCGATTCGTAGGCGATGCCGTCCAGTTCGAGCGGACCGTTTTTTGTTTTCTCTTCCAGATTTTTATAAAGATGGATTCCGCCGAAGAAGCCTTTTTCGTAGAGGGCAATTTTGTCGTCTTTTACGGCTGGTGTCGATTTTATTGAAGCTTCAGTATTTGTCTCCATAGTTGTGATTTCGCCGTTTGCGCCTACAAAGCTTATGATTCCGTCTTCATCTACGAGGGCAAGCTTGTCTTTGTAGATGAAAGGAGGGCAGGACATATTTACGCCGGTAAGAACCGGGAAGCCTTCAAGACATTCCAGCTTTGAGTTTAAGAGGTAAACCAGCGCGCTTGTTGTTGTTACCCAGAGTTCACCGCCGGACTTTGCGGTAACTTCATCGGCCGCAAGAATTGTGTCCAGGTCGTTTATTTCGAGCTTTGCCTTTTCGAAGGTTGTGAAATTAAGGGTGTTTACGCTTGAATCAGCTTCTATCCAGAAAAGCTGGCTGTTCTTCTTTACGTTCGATTTTTCCAGAAGAGAATTGCTCTTGTTTTCCAGTTCCATAGGGAAGCCCGGAATACTCTTGGAAGACTGTACTTCGATAGAAGCCGCCTGCAGCTGAAGAAGCAGGGTTTTGTCTTTTACCTTTATGTCGAAGCGGCCAAGATTATAAAGGCCGAGAATCTGAGAAACAATGGAATTGCCCTTGATGAAGAATGGAATGCTGCGTTCAAGGTTATAAAAAAGTGAGAGCGACGAAACCGGAGTCTGCTTAGATGAAACGCGTTTCCAGTTTTCGCTCGAAGAAAGCTTTTTAGATTTGCCCGAAATAGAATTCAGGGCAATAAGATTTTCCGGCGATTCAGAGAAATAAATGAAATCATTTCTTACAAGGTAATAAGGTTTAGGAACGTTTATGTCCAGGGAGTTCAGAACTCCGGTAAAGAAAGAAGGAACCTGAATGCATGGAACCCTTATGCCGTCAATCAGAAGGCTGTCGTTGGACTGAACAATGAAAGACGAGAAAACCTTGTCAAAAATCTCGCGGCGTTTTGCTTCATCAGAAATCTTGATTCCAAGAACCGGCTCCGATTTACCTTCAATTCCGAATACCGCAAATTCATCACCAGTCCAGGAGAAAAGAACCTCAGAAAGATTTTTGCTGAAAACTACCTTACAGACAGAATCCGCTTTTTCCCAGGCCGCTTCAAAGCCCTTTTCCTTAGGAAGAATCTTAGCGGCGGCGTCCTTCAATTCAGAAAGAGAACCCGCATTCATAAGAGTGTAATACTGCACATCATCAGAAAGCTTTGGCAGCAGGGAAGGAACTTTAGAATCCTTTTGAAGCAGGTTAATAACCGGGTGCTCAGCGCTTTCTTCCGGCAAATCATAAGGCACCGAAATAGAAATATTAAGCTCCGAGTTTGTAATTCCGAAATTAAGAGCCGCATATTCGTTTTCCGGAATAAAAGGAACAACAGAATTCAGATAATAGCCCGCATTTGAGTTGCCTGTGTTATCCGAAAGAAGGTTAATGATGTTTTCTGTGTCGGCAAGAATTCGCAGCGGTTCTTTTAAGTCTGCTTCCATAGTTTCCAGTTCCTGAGGATCATAAAGACTGCGGTTCTTAAAAGTCATGGCAGAGAACATTCTTTCACGGCTTGTTGTATAGATAACCAGGTTTTTGTGGATAGCAAAATATCCGGCCTCCTGAAATTTGTAGAACTGTCCGAAATTATTGCTGCAGAGTTCAACTTTATCAGAAAGCTGTTTTATGTGAGGAATGATATAAGGGGCAAGTCTTGTGGCTCCCGAAAGAAAGCCCGCATCCAGAATTGCGACAACCGGGGCTGTGTTTGAATTATTGCTCTGGTCCGGCTCGTATACCGCAACGTCCAGCCTTCTCTTCAGTGCCATTTTTACAAAGAAATTTTTTCTCAGCTTAGATTTTTTGATATTCAGATAAGGCTCGCGGAATTTCTGAAGGCCTGTATCAGTCATGGCAATAAGGGTTGCATCAAGATCCAGAAGGGGATCAACGTTATGAAAGATACTGTCTGTTCTGACATAGACTGCATATTCCGGCGGAAGGGCATCGATGGATTTTGTTCTGTTAAAAAAGCAGAAGGTAAACCAGATAAGCAGAATTATAAGGACTGCCAGGATAAGTTCAAAAGGCAGCAGAAGAATTTTAGCCCAGACGGGCAGCTTTTTCTTATTATTTTTTGTCTTTTCTTTCATTCTGATATTATACATCAAAAAAAGTTTTATTACATATACTATAGAAACAAAATCAAAAAAATTTGCAATTCTGATATTTTTGCATAATAATTAAATTTATGAAAAAGTTAATTTCATTGGCAGCTACCTTACTTTTTTCTTCTCTTTTTCTCTTTTCTCAGAATAGTTTTTTTGATAACTATGTTTATCAGTCCTGGAGTGCCTTTGGCGGGCTTTCCGGTACTACGGCTACAGATATTTTTCAGACCTCGGCGGGATATATTGATATCGGAACCTATGAGGGTCTTGTAAAATTTGATGGAGTTGAGTTCAACACAATAAACCGTGCTACAAACAAAGAGTATGGCTTTGTTTCTGTCCGTGCAATTTTTGAGGACTCTCGCGGAAATATCTGGCTTGGTTCAAATGACGAAGGTCTTCAGAAGGTTTCTGATGATGACAGCCGCCTTTACACAATGGAAAACGGACTTCCGAATAATTCGGTTCGTGCCATCTGTGAAGATAAAAACGGAAATATCTGGATTGGAACGGCCAGCGGTGTAGTTTATCTTACTCCGGACGGAAAGCTTATAAATCCTCAGTTCGGAGCGGGAACTACCGCAAACGGCGTAATTGTTTCAAATCTTTACTGTGATACAGCGGGAAGAATCTGGCTTACAACTTCAAACGAAAACGGACTTTTTCTGTGTGACGACGGACTTTTTAAGCCTCTCGATGCCTTTGAACCTTATACGACCTATTTTGCTACTTCAATAAATCAGGATTCGAAAGGAAGATACTGGATTGGTCTTGGAGATAAGGGTATGGCCGTTCTTGATAACGGCAATGTCCAGCTCTTAAAAACAGGAACAATTCTTGATTCTATTCCGACAACTGCAATTCTTCAGGATAAAAACGGCAACATCTGGTTCGGAACAGAAAAGGGACTGGTAGTTTATTCAGACGGAAAATTCTGGCAGTACCAGGGAGCCCAGGAGCTGGCCGCTTCAAATATCAACCGTATTATTCAGGACCGTGAAGGCAATATCTGGTTCGCAACAGACCGTAACGGTATTGGAAAAATGACTCTTGGTAAATTCAAGATGTTCCGCCTCGGCCTTACAGTAAACAGCTTTGCGGAGTCTTATGATGGAAAAATCTGGGCTGGTACTGATAAAGGTGTTCTCTGCTATGAAAACGATGAACCTGTAGAAAATCAGCTTACAAAATATACAAAGGGTCTTCGTATCCGCCATGTTGAAACTACAGATGACGGCAAGGTTCTTGTCTGCTGTTACACAAAGCCTGGTTTCATACTTTATGACGGAAAGGAAATCAAAAGCTGGTCTACAGATCAGGGCCTTGCGGGTAATAAAGTTCGCGTCGCAATTGAAACTGCTGAAAATGAATATTACGTTGGAACAACAACCGGTCTGAGTATCATTCACAGCGATGGAAGTATCCGCACGCTTAAGCAGAATACTGGTGAACTTGATACAGAATATATCATGGCAATTTATAAGGATACTAACAACGTTGTCTGGGTTGGAACAGACGGCGGCGGAATCTTCCTTATGTACGGTGAAAAGCAGATAAGACGAATCTCTTCTTCTGATGGACTTGCCGGAAACGTAATCTTTAAGATTTCCCAGGATGAAAAGGGAGATTACTGGATTTGTACTGGAAGCGGTATCACAAGAATTAAAAACTTCGATCCGCGCTACGACAGAAAACCTTCCTTTAATAATATAAACTCTGAGCAGGGGATTGGAACAAACTCTGTTTTCCAGATTCTTTTTGACAGAGTTAATAATGCCTGGATTACAAATAATCATGGAGTTGCTTCTATTTCACTTTCTGAAGTTGATGATCTCTTTGCAGAAAAACGTACGACTGTAAATGCAAAATATTACAGCAAAAATGATGGTCTTGATTCTGATGGAGCAACCTCGACAGCCCGTGCAATCATAGATCACGGTGGAAGACTCTGGTTCCCTCTTGTTGATGGAGCGGCAGTTTATGATCCTCTGAAAATCTCGGAAAGTTCGATAACTCCTCTGGTTCAGATTGAATCCATTACGGTAGACAGCGTGGTTTACAAGGATTTAAGAGATATGATTTATCTGAATCCGGGAACTAAACGAGTAGACATTAAGTTTACCGGAATCAGTTTTGATGCACCTGAGAGACTGCTTTTCTCTCATATGCTTACAAATTTTGAATCGGAATATTCTCTTCCAAATCAGGACAGAATTGTTTCCTATACAAACTTAAATCCGGGAAAACATTCTTTTGTTGTTTACGCAATCAATGGAAACGGAATCCAGTCTAACAACGACGAGATGATGTTCTTCTATCAGAAGCCTTACCTTTATCAGAGGCCGGTTTTCTGGCTTGTGCTTGCAACTCTTATAATTGGTGGGGTATTTGTTTTCTTCATTGTGAGGGAGCACAGAATTAAGATTGAAAATATGCGGCTCGAAGCTTTGGTTCAGGCCCGCACTGCCGATCTTGCTCATGAAAAGGAAAAATCAGATAAGCTTTTGCGTTCAATTTTACCAGATAAGATTGCAGATAAACTTAAGCAGGCTGCCGGCCGCAAAGCCTTTGGTGAAGATTTTGAGAATGTAACTCTGCTCTTCAGTGATATTGTCGGCTTTACCAAGGTTTCGAGCGGACATACCGCGCTTGAAATTGTAGCCGCACTTAATGACCTTTTCTCCCGCTTTGATGAACGTGCTAAGGAAATGGGCGTAGAAAAAATCAAGACAATCGGAGATGCCTACATGGCTGCCTGTGGTGTTCCGGAAGAAAATGAATTCCATGCTCAGGTTATGATTGACTTTGCAAAGGGCATGCTGGAAGATCTTGAAAAATATAATGCGATGGCTCCTATCAAGTTCCAGATCCGTATCGGTTTGAACTGCGGTCCTGTAACTGCGGGTGTAATCGGTACAACAAAGTTTATTTATGATGTCTGGGGCAACACCGTAAACGTTGCAAGCCGTATGGAAACTGCGGCCTCACCTGGAACAATAAGAATTACAGAAGACCTGAAGCGTCATCTGAGAGGTTCTGGTTATAAATTCAGTAAGGCAATTGAATGTGAAATTAAAGGCAAAGGTCTTATGAAAACTTATGAGGTTCTGTAAATGAAAGGAAAATATATAAAGTCTGCTATAAAGTCTGCGGCCGCCCTTTTGCTGGGTCTGCTGCTTTTTTCTTCCTGCGAAGAAAAGAAAAAAAATACAGTAAAGGTTGGACTCCTGCATTCACTTACGGGAACCATGGCAATAAGTGAAACTGCTGTCCGTGATGCCGAGCTTCTTGCAATCAGAGAAATCAATGAGAACGGTGGAATTCTAGGCTGCCAGATTAAGCCTGTTGAAGAAGACGGAAAAAGTAATCCTAAGATGTTTGCGGAAAAAGCCCGTAAACTTATTACTGAAGATGAGGTTGCCACAATTTTCGGCTGCTGGACTTCGGATTCGCGCAAGGCGGTAAAGCCTGTTGTTGAGGAATACTACAATCTTCTCTGGTACCCGGTTCAGTATGAAGGCTTTGAGGCCAGTCCTAATATTATGTATATGGGCGCGTCTCCAAACCAGCAGGTCGTGCCAGCCATTGAATACTGTGCGAAAAATCTGGGAAAGAAAATGTTCCTTATCGGCAGTGATTATATCTTCCCAAGAACGGCCAATAAAATCATTAATGCCCAGCTTAAGTATCTTGGTGCAGAATGTGTCGGCGAAGTTTATGTGCCTATGCACGAATCTAACTTTACTAAGATTATTGAAAATATTCGCAAGCTCAAGCCAGATGTAATCATCAATACTTTGAATGGTGATTCTAATCAGCACTTTTTTGCCCAGCTAAGATATGCAGAAATGTCTTCAAAGGATTTTCCCGTAATGAGCTTTTCTGTTTCTGAGGCAGAAATTGATTCAATCGGTTCAGACAAGGCTGCGGGGCATTATGTAAGCTGGAATTATTTTGAATCTACGCAAACTGCAAAAAACAGAAAGTTTGTCGATGCCTATAAAAAAGAATATGGAGAAAATCGTTCGATTGGCGACCCTGTAGAAGCCGGGTATAATGCGGTTTATTTGTGGGCTTCTGCCTGTGAGCGTGCCGGAACCTTTGAGGTTGAGCCTGTTCGTATTGCCGCAAAAGACATGTCTTTTATTGCTCCTGAGGGAATTATTACGATTGACGGTTCAAATCAGCATTTGTATAAGATAATCCGAATCGGTCAGATTGCTGATGATGGTCAGATAGAAGAATTATATGCAACTTCTACACCGGTAAGACCAGATCCATATCTTAGTACTTATGCCTGGGCTCGTGGTCTTTAAGTAGATTAGAATTATAAGAACTGATTAATCATTATCTTCGATGTGACCAGCCAGTGTTGTCTCGCTGGTTAAATCTTCTTTCTTTGCGTAACGGTGAGGCTGAGAGGTAACAACCTTTGTTCCCTTATCTGGTTCGCTGGATATATCAATTGTTCCGTGCATAAGTTCAAGAAGTGTTCTTGCGATATTTAATCCAAGTCCAGAGCTGGAAATTTCATTGTTTATATCATTGTCTTCGCGTGAGAAACGGTTGCAGGCATAAGGTAAAAAGTCTTTTGAAATTCCCACACCAGAGTCTTCACAAATAAATGAAACGTAGCACGATGAATCATCTTTTGGAATCTGTTTAAGACCAAATCTGATTGTTCCGCCTGGCTTTGTATATTTTAAGGCATTTCGTAAAATGTTGATAATTACTTCTGTCGTTTTCTTTACATCCTGATAGATATATGGATTTGAAATTTCAGACCAGTATTCAACTTTGAGATTCTTTTCTTTGGCTTCGTTCTCAATGAGATTATAAATTCTTTTTACAGCATCTGTCATGTCCGATGGAGATTCAACAACTTCCAGCTCTTCGTTTTCAATTCGCGCAAGATTGTAAATGCTGTTTACATAACCTAAAAGTTTTTCTTCAAGATGAAGCGCCTTTTTAATTGTTTCAATTTTTTCAGAAGAATCTTCGCTGTCTTTAATGTTATTGGTGTATTCTATGATTGACTTCATTGTTGAAATGATGTCGTGAGAAATATTGTACATGAATACACTCTTTGATTTATTTGCATTTGTTGCAAATTCAACGCTTCGCTGCAATTCAATCTTTCTTATGAGTTCAGCTTCTGCTTCGGCAATTCGGCGCTGGTCTTCTGTAATATCTTTAAGGAATACGTAGAAGATGTCGCCGTAATTTTTTGTACGTACAAATCTTCCGTAGTCTTCTATATATTTTATTGTTCCGTCTTTTGTTTTAATTCGGTATTCAACGTAATCAATATCATTGTTAGCTGTAATCTGCTGTTCAATACTTGCCTGAACACGATCAAAGTCTGGGCCATAAACAATACCCTTAAAGGAATTGCCTATGTAATCTCTAAACTCGTTTGCAGAAGTGCAGCCGAACATTCGCATAAGTTCTTTGTTGAAGGAAATTACTTCAAGGTTACCGTCTGCATGGTAAGAGAAAAAGCCTCCAGGAATTCCGTCTGCAATTTCGCTGGCCGCCATGAGCATGCTTTCACTGAGGGCAGGTGTTCCTTCTGAAAGAATTTCCGGAAGCGCAATTTGCTTTATTGGCAGCACTGAAGTCTTTTTAAGGTATTTTTCAAATTCAGGAACAGGTAGAGGCTTTGAAAAATAAAAGCCCTGAATAAAATCACAACCAAGGCTCTTTAATATTTTGAACTGATCGGCAGACTCAGCACCTTCTGCAACTGTAAGAAGCTCAAGCCTGTGGGCCATTTTAATAATATTTTCAATTACAATTTCATTGATTGTAATATTTTTTACAAAGCTGATATCAAGCTTAAGAATGTTCAGCGGGAAGGTCGAAAGAAGACCAAGCGAAGAATAACCTGCGCCAAAGTCATCCATTTCAATCATAAAGCCAAGCTTCTGAACTTCTTTGAGCTGAGAAATTATAAGCTCCATATTTTCGGAATAAAGAGATTCTGTTACTTCCATATGGAGCAATGCGTGGTCTATTTCATAAGAGTCAATAATATCAATCTGATGTGCAATACAACCCGGTACAAGGAAGTCTCTGCGCGAAACATTTACAGAAATTGGTACCAGAGGAAAACCTTCCTGTTTCCAGTGTTTTATGTCGCGGCATACATGTTCAAGGACAAAGTTATCGAGCTTTGTGATAAAACCATTTTTTTCAAAAAGCGGGACAAACTGTGAAGGAGACATAAAACCGTATTCAGGATGGTTCCAGCGTACAAGAGCTTCTGCTCCGGCTATATTACCTGTAATTGATTCATGTTTTGGCTGATAGAAAACCTGGAACTGTTCTTCTTCAAGGGCACGCTCCATTGTTTCTATAATGCGCTGTTCGTTTAATAACTGCTTCTGCAAACTTGATTCAAAGAAAGCAAGATTTTTGCCGTAATGTCCTTTAATTTCATTTATTGCAAGAAAGGCGCGGTCACAGCAGATTTCAATTGGAGTATCAAGTTCAATCTGAGCGTATACACCCATTTTTACAATCTGATGTGGAATAGGCGCCGTGTTCAGAATATATTTTGTCTGGGTGTTCAGAGCTTCAATATTTACATTTTCATTATAATCAAAAATCATAATGAACTGATCGCCACCGTAGCGTCCAGAAATTGCATTAGGCTTTGCAAGCATCATACGCTTTGCTGTATAGCTTAAAAATTCATTACATTTGTCTACACCGTAAAGGCTGTTTGAAGACTTAAAGTTATCAAAGTCAAAGGCAATAATACAAAAGTTTGGTTTATCAGAAGTTTTTCGTAAATTGTCTGCCTTGCGTAAAAAGGCCTTTCGGGTAAGCAGGCCTGTGAGTTCATCGCGTTCAAGTTCATTTACGGCGTGAGTGATTTCTGAAAATTTTACTGCTGTTTTAAGTCTGTTAAAAACGCGTCTCTTATTGAAAGGTTCTTTTAAGAAGTCAATGACATCAAGATTTATAAGTTCGTCTTCAAGAGTGCTGTTTTCAGTACTTGTCGCAATAAGAATCGGGAAGTTTTTTAGAGAATGGTTTTCCCTGATTTTTTTTACAAGAGCTATTGCAACATCAATCTGAATAACAGCCACTGAAATATTATTTGAATGAGCAGAAAGCAAATCTACGATTTCTTCGGGATTTGTGTTATATACTAAATCAAAATGGCCTTTTATGATTTCTACGAGGCTATTCTGCAACTCAAGGGAATTGAATGAAAGAAGTATTTTAGCTTTTTTGTGTGCATCTGCGTTATTCAAATACCAAAGCCTCCGGGAAAATCTCTATTATATCTATTATACCACAGATATTTTGCAATACAATTATTTTTTTGAAATTGAATTTTATAGTAAAAACTGTCATACTTTAAGATTAAGAGGCGAAATATGGAAAAATTAATTGTAAACAACTATGGTTCTTTCGACGTGACTTTTGAGAAATCAAAGGGCTCAACAATGTGGGATGTTAACGGCAAAAAGTACATCGATTTTATTGCCGGAATTGGAGTTAACTGTCTTGGTCATAATTATAAACCCCTTGTTAAGGCAATCTCTCGCCAGGCTGCCCGTCAGATTCATATTTCGAACTATTATTTTTCAGATGTTGGTCTTGAGTTTGCAAAAGGCCTTCTTGAGGTAACTGGTTTTGAACGCGGATATTTTGGAAACTCTGGTGCCGAAGCTAACGAAGCGGCAATTAAACTTGCCCGCAAATATGGTCAGCTTAATGGCGGCGATAAGCGCAAAACTATTGTAACTCTGGAATCTTCTTTCCATGGAAGAACTCTTGCAACTTTGACCGCTACTGGACAGAGCCGTTTCCATCCGGACTGTTTTGCTCCTTATCCGGAAGGTTTTAAAACTATTAAAGCAAACGACTTTGAAGCACTTAAAACTGCTTTTGATGATACAACGGCTGCTCTCTTTATTGAATGTATTCAGGGTGAGGGTGGTGTAAATCTTATTGATCCTAAATGGGCTCAGGCTGCGGCCGATGCGGCTCGTGCTGCCGGTGCAATTGTAATGGCAGACGAAGTTCAGACTGGTGTTGGACGTACTGGCTCTTACCTTGCGAGCGACTGGCTGGGCTTTAAGCCTGAGGTAGTTACTCTTGCTAAGGGAATTGCGGGCGGCGTTCCAATGGGAGCCTGCCTTTTCCGTGGTAAGGCGGCAGATGTATTTGTTGCTGGCGACCATCAGTCTACTTTTGCGGGAAACCCTTTGGCCTGTGCGGCTGGTCTTGTCGTTCTTGAAACTGTAAGCGATCCTGCTTTCCTCGATAGAGTAAATCATGCGGGTGACTATATCCGTGGTAAGATTTCAAGCTGGAATCTTCCTATTGTAAAGGATGTTCGCGGCCGTGGTCTTATGATTGGAACTCAGATTGATTCGAGCATTAAGCCTTTTGATATTGAGGTCCGCTGTCTTGAAAAAGGCCTTTGTACAACAACTGCGGGCAGTGATGTAGTAAGATTCCTGCCGCCGTTAAATATTTCCGATAAAGAAATAGAAGAAGGTCTTGCAATTTACAAGAGCGTTCTCGAAGAATTCTGTAAATAAGTTTCCGGAGGGAGTCTGTGAAGAAGCTTGGAAAAAGTATTTTTGTTCTTTTTTTCAGCCTGTTTTTCATTATTTCCTGCAACAATTCGGTTAGTCCTTTGAGCCTTTTGCCGCAGGATGATGATTCAAACCAAAGTGTAAATGCGGACTCCCTTACCTGGGTAACTGCGACCGGCTCTTTTTCGGTAGATTCAGCTTTCGCAGACCAGCTTTCAAATGATTCGCGCGCGGCTTTTCCGGAACAGCCTTCAGACATTACAGGCGCAACTTATCTTGTAACTGCTACGTCAGGAACCCTTACTTCAACAGGTACTGTAGATTCTGTAAATGGTACTTATTCAATTGGACTTGCTGCAGACCTTGAATGGTCTATCACAATAGAAATAAAAAATGGCACTAGTCTTCTTATGTCCGGTTCAACGGCTAACACCGTAACTCCAAGTGCGACAGATCCTTTTGTAACTGTTACGGAAACTATTACTCTTGCACCTGCTATGGGAAGTGACCCGGGAAATATAGTTCTTTCTATAGATTATTCTGGAATTTCTGGTGGAACTACAGGCTGGAAACTTAAGGTTACTTTATCAAAGGCTGGTGCAGACCCGGCAACAATTCCTGCTCCTGTAACATTTTCTGGAGATGACCTTGGAACAATCTCTTTCTCAAATATTGCAACCGGAATCTGGAATGCAGAGCTTAAATTTTTAGACAGTAACGACATACCACTTTATATTGATAACCAGGCAATTAATGTTTACAGCAATTTAACTACCCGACGCTGGGGTGCAAGTGGTGGTGCAATAGTTTACGATAGTACAAGCAGCAGCTATAAATATAAACTTACCGATGCACTTTTAGCGGAATATGCATTGACTACAATTTGGGTAGGATCTACAAGTGTTGGTGAAACACCTTTTGCAGCGAAAGCACCAGCCAATGGAGGTACTGGAAGTTTTGTAGCCCCTTTTGCAACCCTACAACAAGCAATAGATGAACTACCAGTTTCAAGTACTCCAAAGGTTTATACAATTAACATTACTGGAGCAGTATATGGTGACACCGTTGGAGGTGTTAATATCACAGATACTGATACAACAAATCCAGATAATCCAGAAAACATATCTAAAAAAGCCTCTTCTATTACAATTACAGGAACTACTGGCAGCAATACAGATTCTATAAAGGTAACTTCTGGTTCAGTTATTACTATAGCAGCA